>Ga0302314_10006584_pt1 | contig 21001 bp, 20 predicted proteins | sample III_Palsa_N2_3_FD_200533 | JGI IMG/M metagenome (GOLD analysis project Ga0302314, IMG submission 200533) | Peat permafrost microbial communities from Stordalen Mire near Abisko, Sweden - III_Palsa_N2_3 | ecosystem: Environmental > Terrestrial > Soil > Palsa > Peat permafrost | place: Sweden... | reverse complement strand
TGAAATCATCCACGAAAAGCGCCAGATCAAACAATTCATGGAGTTCGTCCTTGTTCGCGAAGACTACAAGCTCGCCAAGCCGCACCCGGAACCGTACCTGGCCGGCTTGAAGCGCTTCGGAGCCACCAAAGAAGAGACGCTGGTTGTAGAGGATTCATCGAGGGGGCTAAACTCAGCCGTAGCGGCCGGTATCGACTGCGCCATTGTCTATAATAACTTTACAAAGGTGCATGACTTTTCGCGGGCTAGCTATCGAATCGAAACTCTGATTGAATTGAAGGATATCATCCTCAATGTAACCTGAAGACTTCGCAGGGTGACCGCGCGCTGCTGGCGGATCTGCTCGGTCTTGCCGAATTGCACGGAGGTTGGGGTATGCGGGCCGATCCCGGAGCGGGCTGTTCGTGGTAGCGGGCGGTGAAAAACTCGTCGGCGAACGCCCATGCGTGCTGGACCGACTCGATCCGCTTCAGGAAATCGGGCGCGTATTTCAGAGTTTTGAATTGCAATTCGCTGTACGGGTTGTCGTTGAAGGTCTTGCGGCGCGAGTGGGTGCGCGTGACCCCGAGCTCGGCTGGCTCCGCGTCCTCACTCGGGGAATCTCAGCTCCGGGATTCCGCCGCGTCGGCCTCGGCCTCGGACACCAGGCGATCGAACTCGCTCGCGCTGACCGGCTTGGAATACAGATACCCCTGCACGAGGTCGCAGCCCAGTTCGCGCAGCCGGTCGCGCTGGCGGGGGGACTCCACGCCCTCGGCGACGACGTGCATGCCGAGGGCGTGCGCGAGGGTGATGACCGCGACCACGATCGCGTCGTCGCCGCGGTGGCGGCCTAGGCCGTCGATGAAGCCGCGGTCGATCTTCAGGGCGTTGACCGGGATGTCGCGCAGGTGGCCCAGCGAGGAGTATCCGGTGCCGTAGTCGTCCAGGGCGATCTGGACGCCGGCGGCGGACAGGGCGGCCAGCGAGGAGCGTGCCGTCTGGGACGCCTCGTGCACGGCGGTCTCGGTGACCTCGAGGCAGAGCTGGCGGGGCGGTACGCCGTGCCGCGTGATCGTCTCGGTGATCTCGCCGACCAGGTCGGGGTGGTGGGAGAGCTGGCGGTTGGACAGGTTGACCGCCATCGTCAACTCGTCGGACCCGGGCGGGCGGCCGGCGTTCCAGGCGGCTAGCTGCCGGCACGCCTCGTCCAGCACCCAGCGGCCGATTGGGATGATCAGGTGGGTCTCCTCGGCCACCTCGACGAACTCGGACGGCGGGAGCAGGCCGCGCTCCGGGTGCCGCCAGCGGATCAGCGCCTCGGCGCCGACGGTCCGGCCGGTGGCCAGGGCCACGATGGGCTGGTAGGCGAGGACGAACTCGCCGCGCTCCACAGCCTGGCGCAGGTCGTGCTCCAGATTCAGCCGGTACAGGGCCCGCTCGTGCGCGGCGGGCTCGAAGAACCGGTAGCCGCCGGACACCCCGCTCGAGCCCTTGACCTGGTACATGGCCGCGTCGGCGTCCCGGAGCAGCGCGTCCGCGGTGGTCGTCGGGCCGCCGGCCAGCGCGATGCCGATGCTCGCCCGGACGTGGATCGGCTTGCCGCCGCAGTCGAAGGGCCGGACCAGGCAGCGGCGGATCCGCTCGGCGATCGCGGCGGCCTCGTTGCGGCCCTCCACGTCCTCGCACAGGACCACGAACTCGTCCCCGCCGAAGCGCGCCACCAGGTCCCCGCGGCGCACCGCCTCGCGCAGCCGGGCGGCGACCGCCACCAGCAGCTCGTCACCCGCGGCGTGGCCCAGACTGTCGTTGACCAGCTTGAACCGGTCCAGGTCGAGGAAGAGCACGGCCAGCGGTCCGGAGCCGGCGTCGCCCAGCTCGATCGCCTGCTCGATCCGGCTGACCAGCAGCGTACGGTTGGCCAGGCCGGTCAGCGGGTCACGCACGGCCTGCTCTGCCAGCGCCTCCTCGATCCGGCGGCGCTCGGTCAGATCGCGGCTGACCGCCAGCACGCTGAGCACCTTGCCGTCCTCGGCGACCTCGGGCACGAACCGGGTGTGCAGGAAGCGCTGCAAGTCCGCGATGACGACGCTGAACTCACGCTCCGTCCCCTCGCCGGTGTCCAGCACCTGCCGCAGCGCGCCCTCCCACTCCAGCACGAAGTCCTCGGGATCGTCCAGCTCCCGGTTGGTCCGGCCGAGCAGCTCCTTCTCCGGCTTGCCGGACATCTCCTGCGCGGCCGGGTTGGCGTACGTGTGCCGCAGTTCCTGGTCGAAGCGGGCCATCGGGTCCGGGCTGGTGTCGAGGAGCGTCCTGAGCTCCTTGCCCATCCGGTCCAGTTCGGCGGTGCGGGCGATCAGCTCGCGTTCGGCGATCTTGCGCGAGGTGATGTCGCGGCTTATGCCGAAGGTGCCGATGATCCGGCCGTCGAAGTCGCGCAACGGCTGCTTGCTTGTGCTCAGGGTCTCCTCGTCGCCGGTGTGCGGCCGCAGGTGCGGTTCCTCCCGGTCGTTGACCGCCTCGCCGGTGCGCATGATCATCTGCTCGACCGCGAAGGCCGCCGTGATGTGCTCCGCGGTGAAGTAGTCGTGCACCGACTTGCCGATCATGTCGGCGGGGTCGGCCGCTCCGGTGAACGCTGCCGCGCTGTCGCTGGCCCGCAGGAAACGGGAGTCGCGGTCCTTGAAGTAGATCATGTCGGCGCAGGCGGACAGCAGGTTGTGCAGGCAGATCCGGTCAAGCTCGGCCTCGTCGATTGGCCGATCCCGCTCCTCAGGGCGCGGCGGCTGGTGCCGCCGCGCGTGGTTGCCCTCCTCGGCCTCGTGCTCTCCCTCGCTGGTCATCGAGGTACCTGCTTCCTTGCGTCCGGTAGGTGCACGGTGGGTAAGCTGCGCCGGCGGTTCGTCCCGGGGTGCTGGAACGCGATCCGCGTGCTACTCATGCAGCCTAGTGATTGGGGTGATCCCGGCGATATGCCCGTCCGGCCGAATGAGGATGGATTCGGCGCGTCCCCAGCCCTCCCGCAGCGCCCAGTCCGGCCCGAGCACCGAGCGGGCCACGACCTTCACAGCGCTGTCGCCGCTGCCAAGGCCAGCGCCGTTGTCCTCGCCTCGGGGGTCCCCGCCCGCCACGATCAGCCGGATGGACCGCCCGGCCCCGACCCGCCGAAGCAGACCGTAGAGGCGGGTCCCCGCTGAACTCCCAGCCTCGGGGTCGGTCACGTCCAGCAGCAGATCCGGAACCCGCGCCCCGACCCGCGGGTCCTCACTCTGGCCCTCGCCACCCGGCCCCGGCATCGGATAGCGCACGTCCAGACCGGAAAGCCGCCGGGCGTACTGCAGGTTTACCGCCGGATGCTCGAACAACAGCGTCTCGAACCGGGCGCGCAGCGCGGCCCCGTCGGCGCCAGTGGCCGCGACCAGCGCCATCTGGGCCCGCACATCCTCCAGCACACGCTCGCCGACCGGCCGGCGCTCCACCTCGTAGCCGTCGAGCAGCGCGTCCGGCGTCCCCGCGTCATCCGCCGGCTGTCCACGCTCGGCCCGCACCGCGGCCGTCAGCCGCCAGGCGAGGTTGTGGGCGTCCTGGATCCCCAGGTTCATCCCCTGCCCGCCCATCGGGAAGTGGATGTGCGCCGCGTCCCCGGCGAGCAGGACCCTGCGATCGCGGTAGCGGTGGGCCTGCCTGGTCAGGTTGCCGAGCGTCGACATGCGCTCGGGTTCGCCCATGCCGTAGTCCGTGCCGGTGATCCGGAGCAGCGAGGCCCGCAGCATCTCGGTGGTCCACGGAGTCTCGACGTCGTGCATCGCCGCGTGATCGATCGTCGAGACCACGAACCGGCCGTCCGGCAGCGCGATCGCGAAGAACGAGCCCTGTTCGCGGGTCTGCATGTACTGCTCGGGCGGCGGCGGATCGGCGAGCTCGACCAACGCCGACGCGCTGACCATGGTGTCCGGGCTGCCGCTGAAGCCGAGCCCGGCGGCCCTGCGCACCGCGCTGCGCGCACCGTCGCAGCCCACGACGAAGCGCGCGGTGACCGTGTGCACGGAGCGGTCGTGCAGGACGCTGACCGAGACGTGGTCAGTGTCCTGCTTCAGATCGCCGGCGCGCCGCCCGCGTAAGACCGAGCCGCCGTGCCTGTTCAGGTGCTCCTCGAGCAGTTCCTCCGTGCGCGCCTGGGGTTGGATGAGCACGAAGGGGAACGCGGTGGGCAGCGCGGTGAAGTCCAAGCGGCGCGAACCTATCGCGAAATGCCAGGTCGGCAGTCGGTTACCGGCCGCGACCAGCGGCTGCGCGACTCCGCGCGAGTCGAGTATCTCCAGCGTGCGCGGGTGCACCACGAACCCGCGCGACCACGCCACGCGGCTCTCCCGCGCCTCGATCACCTGCACGCGCACGCCGGCCGCGCACAGTTCCGCGGCCAACCAGCAGCCGACCGGACCGGCCCCGACTATCAGCACGTCGACATCGAGATCGACGTCGAGATCGGGAGCGTCCTGAATCGCCTCGGTGGGTTCGTCGGTCGGCAAGGCCATCCGCTCCTTCGCTGATCAAGCTGCGAGTACGAACGATGATACCGGGCGACGCAATACGGCCGCGCACGGTGCGCGGCCGTAAAGATCCAGAGGGCTGATTCCGAGGTCGGTGGCTAGTGCCCGGCGGTTCCGGTGCTCCAGAGAGCCTGGCCGGCCGAGCTGTAGATCACGACGTTTCCGTCGTCCTGGACGGACAGGGTCGCTCCGTCGTTGCCCGCCGTGCCGCTGGACCAGACCGGTCCGCCCTTGGCGTTGTAGAGCACGAAGTTGCCGTCGCCCTGCATGTACGCCACGGTGCCGCCCTTGCCGGACGTGTTCGCCGCCCACAGCGCGGCGGCGCCCTGGTAGAGCACGAGGTTGCCGTCGCCGCCCAGGACCAGCTTGAGCCGTCCGTCGCAGGACAGGACCGGCTGGTCGACGGGGAACGTCTGGTTGGCGGCCAGCACGCCGCAGCTTGCGGTCGCCGTCGCGGTCGGTGTCCCGGTTGTGGTGGACGGGACCGGCGGCGTGGGCCGGGTGGCGGTCAGCGCGATCTCGCCCTTGAGCATCCGGCCGCCGTCGTTCGTCAGCCGCAGGTAGTAGTCGGTCGAGCAGGCCTTGCCGTCCTCGTCCAGAGCCAGCAGGCCGGAGTTGGCCGGGACGGTGGCCTGGGTGGCGGAGGTCTTGCCGTTCTGGTGGGCGTACGCGCTCGACGACGTGTACGACGACATCTTGTCGGTCCAGTCGGCCTTGATGTCCGCCTGCATGGTGGTCCAGCCGCTCACGTCGTACATGATGTAGAACTTCCGGTCGTACGCCTCGGCGGCGCTGCGCACCTTGACCGCCATGGCGTCCCGGGTCGGGCCCTCGCCGCCGGTCGGGTTGAAGCGCTGCAGCGCGGCGGTGTCGCAGCCGTTCTGCTGCATCCAGGAGAAGTGGGTGTTCACCGTCTGCTGGTCGTACGAGGAGAACAGCGTGGCAGGCTGCCTGTTGTTGAAGTTCGCGAAAGCGGTCTTGTAGGTCGCGGTGTAGTCCGCCATGTCCGGCCACGCCTTGATGTTGGTGTTGCTCGGTGACGGCGCCGAGGCCATGTTCTGGCTCCAGTGCCACCACCCGTTGATCGGTGCCCCGTCCCCGATACAGGCGAACCACCCCTGGTATCCCACCGTGATCTTGCCTACGACGTCCCCGGCCGGCGACGCCGCGCTCGCCGAATTCGTCAGCCCCGAAACCAACTCCGCCCCGCCCACCATGGCCACGGCTGAACCGGCCAAGCCCGTGACCAGGAATTTCCTACGTGAGATCGCCATCAGTACGTCCTCCACTCGTGGGTGCCAACCAGCGGCCCCGCCGAGCAAGGACCGCCGCTGTAAGGAGGAGGGGCGCCCCGCGCGGAGGCATTGCAGAAACTTCGACGACTTCTCGCGAGTCGCGTGTTGACTCTCCTGTAGTGGGAGGGCAGAGAGTCGTGGCATCGGCCGGACAGCGTCGAAGTCGAGTCAGAGGAGCCATCATGCGCCAGCCCACCCGTCGTGCCGTGCTGGGGGGAGCGGGGGCGATCGCCACCGCCACGGTCCTTGCCGGCACGGCGAGCCCTGCTTTCGCCTCGGACGCGAGCGCGCCGCCCGTCCCCCTTCCGGATCCGCCGCAGGACGTCACGCACGCAACGCCTCTGCTCGTGCGGCGGGTCAACAACCTGTTCCGCGACAAGACCGCCCGCGACGTCGACGGCTTTGTCTCGCACTTCTCCCCGAATCCGCTGTACTACACGGACGCCACCCTGGGCTGGTACGTGCCGAGTCGGGCGACCCTACAGGCGATCTTCGCGCAGTACATGCCGACTTGGCCCGACACCGCGCGTTCCTACGCCACCCGCATCATCGGCGACGAGAACAGCGCGATCGTCGAGTTCGTCGACTCGCCGGAGCTTTTCGGCTACGAGATACGGGCGATCGCCGCCGTCGACTTCCGGGACGGCCTCATCGTGCGCGAGGTCGACTACTGGGACGGCCGTCACTTCGGCATCGACGCCGTCAACGCGCTGCGCACCCCCGACACCCAATTCCCGACGACCTACGGCGAGGAATACATCGCCGAGCGCTCCTCACCGGCTCTGCGCCGGGTACTCGACCGCCTGCGCGCCGCCCTCGCCGTCGGCGACACCACCGGGCTGTTCGCCGAAGACGCCGTCTTCGAGGACCTCGCGCTGCACACCGAGTTCGCCGGCACCTTGGCCATCGACGCTTACGTAAGCCGGGCTTACACCCGTCTGCCCTACGGAGCCGGCACCGCCGTGCGCCGCACCCTCGGCAGCGGCCGGGGAGGCGGTTACGAGTGGATCGGCAACGGATTCCTCGGCAGCCACGGGATCATCGCGGTCGAACTCGACGCGGCCGACCGCATCACCCGGTTCACCGCCACCTGGGACGCATCCCGACTCGCGGACGCCGCCATGGCCACCCTGCTCGCCGACACCCTAGAACACTGATCTCATGACTACCTTGCTGAGCATCGGGGAGTTCTCCCGGCTGACCCATGTCAGCGTCAAAGCCCTGCGTCACTACCACGATCTCGACCTGCTGTGCCCCGCACGGATCGACCCGGGCAGCGGATATCGCTTCTATGCCACCGCCCAGGCCCCCACCGCCCAGCTCATCCGGCGCTTCCGAGATCTGGGTATGCCGCTGGAGCAGGTCAAGGTCGTGCTGACCGAGACCGATCCGACGGCGCGCGACGAGGTCATCGCAGGCCACCTCCGAAGCATGGAGCGCCAACTGGAGCAGACCCAGACGGCGGTGGCCTCGCTGCGTCAACTCCTCGAAGGCGGTGGATCACCCTCACCGGACGTCGCCTTCCGAACCCTGACCAGTGCCTCGGCCCTACTCGTCAGCGCGCGGGTCACTTGGGGCGAGGCCTTCAAGTGGCTGCCCGACACGCTCGCCGACCTGCGCCGGGAACTCGGCTCGGACGCCGATCTGCGCAGTGGTCCGGACGGCGCGCTCTACAGCGCGGAGTTCTTCGAATCACACATCGGCGAGGTCACCGCCTTCATTCCGCTCAACGCGTCCGCCGGTCACGTCGGGGGCGTGCTGCCCGAGGCCGAGGGTCCGGTGGCGGTGGCGGTGCATCGCGGCCCGCTCGGCGAACTCGACCGGACCTACACCGCGTTGGGCAGCTTCGTCGCCGAACGAGGCCTGGCTTCACACACACGCACGGCGATCCGGGAGAACTACCTGGTGAGCCGGTTCGACACGGATGACGAGCGCGGTCTGGTCACTGAGGTGTGCTGGCCGGTGCTCTCCACGAGAGGAGAAAAGGAATCATGACGATCCGACTGCACGCATTGACCTTGGACTGCGCGGACGCCGCCGCTCTCGGCGGGTTCTGGGCACAGGTGCTCGGCCGGGAGCTGGATCCGGGCGCGAGCCGGGAGTTCGCCTCCATCGGGCTGCACGACTCCGGCCGGCCTGAGCCGGGCTGGTGCTTCGCCCAGGTCCCCGAGGGCAAGTCGGCGAAGAACCGGATGCACCCGGACCTGATCGCCGCGGACCTCGAGGCGGAGGTCGCGCGGCTGGCCGGCCTCGGCGCGACCTGGAAGGCGGATCTCAAGCTGGGCAGCATGCGCTGGACCACCCTGCTGGATCCGGAAGGCAACGAATTCGACGTGATCGCCGAGGCGGCGTAACAGCGCGCGGTAGTCCCTGAATTCACCCATCGAAAGGAAGCAACCATGACCGTTCCTGTCAGTCTGAGTATCGCGGCCCTGAGCATCGACTGCGCCGATCCCGTCGCCCTGGCGGACTTCTGGGCGCGAGCCCTCGGCCGGCCGGTCAACCCGGGCGCCACCGCCGACTACGCGGCGATCGACGCCACCGACTCCGCCGCCGGACTGAAGATCACCTTCCATGTGGACCCGGACCCGCAGCCGGTCAGGAACCGGCTGCGCCTGGCTCTGCGCACCGACCGTTTCGAGGCCGAGTCGCTGCGGTTGGCCGACCTCGGAGCGAAGCCCCTGGGCGACTACGTGAAGCCGTTGTTGCGGTGGACCACGTTCGCCGATCCGGCGGGCAACGAGTTCGACCTGGTGACATCGCAGCCCGCGTAGTCGCACCGTGCGGATTCCATCGAAGCCGGCTGCAGCTCCCCACCCCCGTGGGGGAGCTGCAGCCGGCTTCGATGGCCTCAGCCGAGCGCGGCCACGACGTTCGCGAGCGTTGAGCTGTCCTGCGAGGTGATGCTGATGCCGGGGCCTCCGGAGATCTGGAGTACGTCGATGAGGTCGTCCTTGACGGCGAAGAAGAAGTGGACGTCGGAGTAGCCGCCCGGGTTGCCGTCGACCTCGGCGGGGGTGCCATGGCTGTCGCGCAGGGTGTGGTCGATGGCCATGGCGTCGTCCGTCTGCACGGTGACGGTGGTGGTGCTCACGAGCGGGAGGCCGGTGTTGACCGCGGTGCCTCCGTTGAATTGAGAGTCTTCATCGCGAATCTCCTGGGTGATGTACTGGTAGGCGGACTGGGCGTCGGCGGCGTTCGCGTAGGTGTAGAAGGTCTGCACCGCTACCGGCGCCAGCCAGGCTCCGTCACCGGTGGGGGCGCCCCTGGAGCCGAAGATCAGGGTGTCCATCTTCGTGGCGGGGTGAGGGGCGCCAGGATCCGTGTGCTCGGAGCAGCCACCCGCGTAGTAGGGCGAGAAGATCAGGGAACCGGTGCAGTAGCTCGGGCTGTCGGCAACCCAGTTCATCGTGCTGTCGAAGGGCAACTGAGACGCGGTGAGCCACGTCTCGGTCGCGGGCGTGGAGCCTGTCGAACCCGTCGTGCCGGAGCTCGCGCTCGTGCCCAGCGATCCGGCCGCGCCCGAGCTCTGATTCTGGCTCGGGCTCCGAGTCGGGGTCGAGCTCTGACTCGGGCTCGGGCTGCCGCTCGCGCTCCCGGTCGGGGAGGGCGAGGCGCTCGCCGTGCCGGTGGCGGTCACGGTCGGCGTCCGGGCGGTGTGGCCCAAGGTGACCGCTGCCGCGCTGCCGACGCCGCCGAGCAGCGCGACGGTCAGCGTCGAGGCGGCGAGCCGCTGCCTGGTGCGCCGCTGACGGCCCCGCTTGCGGGCCACGGCGGCGCCGGGCTTGCGCGCGGCGCTCGTAGCGGAACCGACCGCTCCGGAGAGCAGGTCGTCGAAGTCCTCAGACATGGTTCGCACCCTCCTCCCGGGCGTTCTCGCCCGTGACGGTCCGACGGTTCTCGTCCTTCGCGCCGCCCGGGTCGGGGCCGGTCTCGGCGAATTCGCTCAGATACGGGGCCATCGCCTTGCGACCGCGGACGAGCCGCGCCTTGACGGTGCCGGACGGCACGCCCGTCTCCCGGCTGATCTCCGCGACCGAGCGGTCGAGCAGGTGATGCAGGACGATGGCCTGCCGCAGTTCCGGCGGGATCCGGCGCAGCGCGGCGATCACCGCCAGCTGGTCCGGGCTCACCCCCGGCGGCTCCTCGCGCTCGGCAGCCTGCCGTTTGTGCGCGGTGAAGCGGTTGACGGTTTTGCGCCACGCGGACACCGAGATCTTGAACGCGACGCTGCGCACCCAGCCCTCGGGATCGGTGTAGCCGCTGATTCTGCTCCAGTTCTGCCAGGCCCTGGCGAAGGCCTCCTGGACCGAGTCCTCGGCCTCGGAGAGACTCCCCACCATCGCGAAAACCTGGCCGACGACGCGCCCGAAGGACGCGTCGTAGAACTCGTCGAATTCGAGTTCCCCAGCCATCCCTACCCCCTGTTGCCCCACGGATCTCGCAGCTTGGACGCCCGACGCGGCGTCTTCAGGGGTATCACGCCCGGGGATCGGATTCGGTTGTCCGGGCCGCGAATTTCCTACTGCAGTCCGAGCAGGTCCCGTCCGGCCCGGATCACGGTTTCGCGCACCTGCCGCGGGTCGTCGAGTTCCGCCGCCGAGAGGGCTCCGTCGTGCAGGAGCACGAGGACGCGCCCGGCGTGGTCCGGGTCCGGGTGTCCGACCTGTTCGGCCAGCCGGGTCACGGTGTCCTGGAACCACGCGCGGTGCTCGGCGACCGCGACGCGCACCGGGTCATCGGGGTCGGGGTATTCGGCGGACGCGTTGATGAAGTGGCAGCCGCGGAAGCCTGCCGAGCAGGTGACCTGGCCGATCAGTTCGAGCAGTGCGGCGGCGCTGCGCTGCGGGCCGGCCTGGTCGAGCGCGTCGGCGACGGCCGCGCGCAGGTCCGCGTCGGTGGCGCGCAGGTATGCCTCGACGAGGTCTTCCTTGGTGCGGAAGTGCCGGTAGAAGGTCGCCCTGGTCACAACCGCCTCCGTGACGATGCGGTCCACCGGCACGGTGTGGATGCCCTCGCTGTAGAACAGTCGGCGCGCGGTCGCCAGCAGGCGCTCTCGGGGGCTCGCGGTCAAGGTCGACACGGCTCCGAGTATAGGGAGAACAGAACGTTCTGTTGACATGGTTCTCCTCGGCTCCTAGAGTTCCGACCAGGAGAAGAACGAACGTTCTGTCTACTCTCTTCCTCTGAACGGAGCCACGACCATGCCCACGTCGAATTTCGCCGTCTACCTGGAGCGCAACGAGCAGTTCGCGGCCACTGACGCCAAACAGGTGATCCCCGCGATCCCGTTCATCCCGTTCAAGCAGGTGTACATCATCACCTGCATCGACCCGCGCGTTGAGCCCGCGGCCGTGCTCGGCGCCGAACTCGGCGAGGCCATCGTCGCCCGCAACGTCGGCGGCCGGGTCACCCCCTCGATCGTCAAGGACCTCGCCTGGATCTGCCACCTTCACGAGAACAAGACCCCTGACGCAGACTGGTTCGAAGTCGCACTCATCCACCACACTGACTGCGGCTCCGCCCTGTTCGCCGATGACGAACTGCGCCGCGGTTACGCCGCCCGCGGTGGCTACGACGAGCGCACTGCCGCCGCGATGGCCGTTCTCGACCCCGCCAAGACCGTGCACGAGGACGTCGCGCTACTGCGCGCGGCTCCCGAACTGGCTGCCAGCATCCACAACCTCAAGATCGGCGGATACGCCTACGACCTGACCACCGGTCTGCTCACCACCGTCGTCGACCCCAGTTGATCCCTCAGCGTCTTCGCCACGGAACCCCCGCCTCGACGGCCGTCCGTCCGGGGCCGTAGCGTCGGGTGCCGCCGGGAGATCGGATCGTGCGTAGAGATTCCGGCCGATTTTTGTGCAATGCCGCTTCGTCGAGCGTCCCTCCCCTCTACGGCGGCAGGCCATAGCAGTGCGGAAGGGAACCATGCCTGGGGATCCGATGCCTGGCGAGGCAGTGGTCGAGGCGGCGCGCACGGGGGATGCGCGGGCGCTGGATGTGCTGGTCGGCGCGTATTTGCCGCGCCCACTCCAGCGCAGACGCCCGCTTCGCCGAAACCGACCGCCGACGCGATCGTGAACACCGCGCTCCCCGTCCGCGCAGCCTTCTACTACCCCTGGTATCCGGAGAACTTCCAGAACAACGGGAGCCACTACACTCCTTCAGCGGGTAACTACAGCGTCGACGACCCGTCCACGGTCGACCGGCAGATCGAGGACATGCAGTACGGCGGACTGCAGGCCGGCATCGTCTCCTGGTGGGGCATCGGCCTGCGTGAGGACAAGCGGATGCCGTTGCTGATGAGCGAGGCGGCGAAGCTGGGCTTCTCCTGGTCGGCGTACTACGAGAAGCAGGGCTATGGGGATCCTTCGGTCGCTGAGATCACCAGTGATCTGATCTACCTGCGCCGCTACTCGGATCAGCGGGCGTGGCTGCACATCAACGGCCTCCCGGTGATCTTCGTCTACGCGCAGGGCACGGACGGCTGCGGCATGGCGACGCGCTGGGCCGAGGCGAATCAGACCGCTCACTACTACGTCGTACTCAAGGTGTTCCCGGGATACCGCGGCTGCGCCGATCAGCCGCAGGGCTGGCACCAGTACGCCGACGGCCTCGACATCCAGCCCGGCTACTCGGCCATCGCGTCCCCGGGCTTCTTCAAGTACAACGAGGCGGCCCCGAGCGTGCCCCGCGATCCCGCGACGTTCCGCCAGGACGTGACCGAGGTGGCCGAATCCGGGGATCCGTTCCAGCTCATCATCTCCTACAACGAGTGGGGCGAGGGGACCGCCGTCGAGTCGTCCACCGTCTGGTCCAGCCCCAGTGGGCATGGGGTTTATATGGATATCCTGCATGAGGTCTTCGCCGCGCATCCACGATGACGGTCAGGCCCGTGCCCGACCAGTCGACCCCCGCACACACAGCTTGAGCGGGAGTACGACCGAGCGCGGGTGGCGGCCGGGCTCGCGCAGTTCCTCGAGCAGCAGGCGCGCGGCCTCGGCGCCGATCTCGTAGTGCGGGATGCGCACGCTGGTCATCGGCGGGCTGAACCGGTCGACGAACGGCATGTCGTTGAAGCCGACGACGCTCACGTCCTCGGGGCAGCGCAGCCCACGCCGGGCCAGCGCGTCGTAGCAGCCGAGCGCGAGCAGGTCGTTGCCGGCGAGGACGGCGGTGAACTCGGCGCCCGAGTCGAACAGGCGGTCGGCGGCCTCGGCCCCCGCGGCCTGGGTCCACTCCTTGCAGACCGCGACGCGTTCCGCCGCACTCTCGAGGCCGTGGTCCTCAAGGGCCTGACGGAACGCGCGCAGCCTGGCCACGCCGGTGGACAGGTCCTGCGGCCCGGCCAGGTGGGCGATTCTCCGGTGCCCGAGCTCGACCAGGTGCCGCATCGCCATCGCCACGCCCGACACGTCGTCCGAGGTGACCGAGGGGATGTCCGCGCGCGCTACGCGGCGGTTGACCAGGACGAGCGGGACGTCCGCCTCGGCGAGCTGCTCGATCAGGGGGTGCTCGAGGCGCGCGGTGGCGAAGACGAAGCCTTCGACGTTGCGCGCGTGCATCGCCTCGACGGCGGCGGCCTCGCGCGCGGGGTCGTTGTCGGTGTTGACGATCCAGGCGCTGTAGCCGATCGTGGCGAGCACGTCCTCCACCCCGCGCACGATCGGCGGGAACAGCGGATTCTGCAGGTCGGGGACGAGCAGGGCGATGGTGCCTGAGCGCGCGGTCTTGAGGCTGCGGGCCACCGGGTTGACCCGGTAGCCGAGCGAGGCGGCGATCCGGTCCACGCGTTCCACCGTGCCCCGGCTGACCAGATGCCGGGTCTCGGGGTTGAGCGCCCGGGAGGCGGTGGCGGGGTGGACGCCGGCGCCCTCGGCCACGTCCCGCAGGGTCGGTCGTCGCACCATCGCATTGTACGGCGTGGATCGGCGGTTGAGATGCACAATCGATTGCCTATCCCGGGAAAAGCGCGCGGAGATCGCCGGCGAGCCACCGCCTAGATCACCGAAACCCAAGGTCAACAGCAGTGGCAAACCTCGCAGGAGTCGCAGTCTCACGAAGTCGGCCTCGCGCTCTTGACGCACCCTCAGCTGCTCGCGACACTGCGAGCAATGCAATCGATTGCCGCCTTCGAAGGGGTGAGCGGACCGTGAGCACACGAAGAGCACTGACATGTTCGCTGAGCACGCTGACCACGCTCGCGCTGATCGGTCTGTGCGGCGCGTGCAGCTCCTCCGGGGGCGGCGGCTCGACCACCGGACCCATCAAGATCGGCATCTCCCTCTCGCTCACCGGCGACTTCTCCGCCGACGGACTCGCCTTCCAGCAGGGCTACGAGCTGTGGGCCAAGGCGGTCAACGCCTCCGGCGGCATCCTCGGCCGCCAAGTCTCGCTCGACATCGTCAACGACGCCAGCAGCCCGGTCCAGGTGGCCACCAACTACCAGAAGCTGATCAGCGTCGACCACGTGGACCTCGTCTTCGGCCCCTTCTCCACCTCGCTGACCGAAGCCTCCTCGCAGGTCGTCGCACGGTACGGATACGCGTTCGTGGAAGGCGCCGGCGGTGGTCCCTCCGTGTTCACCCGCGGGCTGCACGACGTGTTCGACGTCAGCCTGCCGGTCGCGAACAACCTGGTCAGCTTCGCCAAGTGGATCGCGGCGATGCCCGCCTCGAGCCGACCGGCCACCGCCGCGTACGCCACCGAGGACGATCCGTTCACCGCGCCGCAGCTGCAGATCGCCCGCGGGATTCTGGAGAAGGCCGGGGTGCGCACGGTCTACAACCAGACCTACCCGTCGGAGACCACCGACTACGGCCCGATCGCCACCGGCATGATCAGCGCGAAGGCGGACATCGTGCTCGTCGGCACGCTGCTGCCGGACGTCACCGCGTTCATCAAGCAGTTCGTGCAGCAGAACTACAACCCCGAGGCGCAGATCGCGACGGCAGGACCGGATCAGGGCTCGCAGTTCATCCAGAACGTCGGGGCGAACCACACGCAGGGGATCATGGTCCCGAACGAGTGGTATCCGACCGATCCGGCGCCGGGCAACGCGGCCATGGTCGCCGCGTACCTCGCGAAGTACGGCGGCACCGCCCAGGACATCAGCGCCGACGTGGCCGAGGCCTATTCGGTCGGCGAGGTCACCGCGCAGGCGGTCACCGCGGACGGCAACCTGAATCAGACCCAGCTCGTCGCCGAGCTGCACAAGGGCACGTTCCAGACGGTGCAGGGGCCGGCGGCCTTCGACTCGACCGGCCAGAACGTCAAGGCCTTCGCCTACATCTTCCAGTGGCAGAACGGCGCGCTGGTCCCCTTCTCGCCGAACGCCGCGCAGACGCTCGAGCCGGTCGCTCCGGCCACCGCGCCGATCATCTTCCCCAAGCCGGCCTGGTGACCGGGATGACGGGAGCGCACAGTTGAACGGCAGCGAACTCGCGAAGGCGGTGATCGACGGCGTGCTGACCGGCGGCGTGTACGCGCTGATGGCGGCCGGTCTCACGCTGATCTTCGGCGTCATGGAGATCATCAACATCGCCCAGGGCGTGATGGTCATCCTCGGCGCCTACCTCAGTTACACGCTCCAGGTGCACGCTGGCATCGACCCCTTCCTCGGGCTGTTCATCACCATCCCGGTGATGTTCCTGATCGGGGTGGCGATCGAATGGGGGTTCATCAGGAGGCTGGCCACGCGCGATCGCACGGCCCTGTCGATCCTGGCCACGTTCGCCGTGGCCATCGTCATCGAGGGCTTACTCACGCAGTTCTACTCCGCCGACCTGCGCACCATCGACGCCTGGTATGTGGACCGATCCTGGCACGTCCTGGGCTTCTACCTGCCGTACATCTACCTGTTCGGATTCGCGCTCGCAGTGGTCTTGCTCGGCGCCCTCTACCTCTTCGTCTACCGGACGCGGACCGGCTACAGCATCAGGGCCTCGATGCAGAACCGCACCGGCGCCGAGCTCATCGGCATCGACATCAACCGCGTCTCGGCGATCACTTTCGGCATCGGTTCGGCGGCCACCGCGGCCGGCGGCATGGTCTACGGCGCCACGAACACCTTCAACCCCGATTCAGGCTACGACCTGATCTCGCGGCTGCTCGTGATCGTCGTGCTCGGCGGTCTCGGCAGCATCGGCGGCGCGCTTGTCGCGGCCGTCCTCGCGCTGGTGATCGAGGACGTGACGGCCGTCCTGTGGTCGCCGGTATGGTCGAGCACGATGTTCTTCGCAGTCCTCGTACTCGTGCTGCTGTTCCGGCCGACCGGGCTGTTCGGGCAGCGGGCGGTGCGCGCCCAGTGACCATGGCCGACGCACCCGCGGAACGGAAACTTGCCGACGACGAGGTCCGAAGCGGCGCCGACCCGCTCGCAGCCCCGGCAGTCCGCCGCGCGGGCCGGGCCGTCGCGGTCGTGGCACTGCTGTGCGCCATCGGATTCCCCTTCGTCTTCACGAACCCCGCGACCACGTCCATCGCCTTCTTCACGCTGCTCTACGTCGGCGCGGCCTCGGCCTGGAACCTGTTCTCCGGCTACAGCGGATACATGGCGCTGGGCAATGCGGTGTTCTACGGCAGCGGCGCGTACTTCATCGCCAACATCACCAACCACTTGAACCTCACCGGCGGCGTCGGGATCTTCGTGTGGGTTCCGGTGGCCGGCCTGTTCGCGGGACTGGTCGCGGTGCCCGTCGGCTGGCTCGCGCTGCGCACCCGGCGGCACACGTTCGTTGTGGTCACCATCGCGATCTTCTTCATCTTCCAGCTGCTCGCCTACAACCTTCAGTCGATCACGAACGGTTCGGCCGGGATGGAGTTGCCCCTGCCGCCCTGGACGGCCGCGACGTACAACAACTACTTCTACGCGGCGGCACTGGTCGTCGCAGTGATCGCCATCGCGCTGTCCTGGGCCGTGCGACGCTCGCACTTCGGGCTGCAACTCCTCGCCATCCGAGACGACGAGGACCGAGCGCTCGGGCTCGGTGTGCGCACGGCCCGAGTGAAGCTGACGGCGTTCGTGCTCGGCGCGTTCGTCACCGGCATGTGCGGGGCCGTATATGCCTACTACCTCGGCAGCGTCTACCCGCCCTTCGCCTTCGAGGCGATCTTCGACCTGACGGTCGCGCTGATGGCGTTCCTCGGCGGGCTTGGCACGGTCAGCGGCCCGGTCGTCGGCGCCCTGCTGCTCGAACCCCTACAACAGTGGCTCACCCTCCAGTTCACCGCCGCCGGGCTCTCCCTCATCCTGTTCGGCGCGCTGTTCCTGCTCGTCATCGGGTTCCTGCCACAGGGGATCGTGCCCTCGCTCGAGGTACTCCTGCGACGCCTGCTTCGCCGGAGAGCACGGTGAGCGCGCTGCTGGAGGTACGCGGCGTCGCAAAGAGCTTCGGCGGTCTGCAGGCGGTCCGAGACTGCTCCTTCGCCGTCGAGGAGGGCTCGATCGCGGGCCTGATCGGGCCCAATGGGTCCGGGAAGACGACGATGTTCAACGTCATCACGGGCTACGAGCGGGCCGACGCGGGCAGCGTGTCGATCGGCGGCCGAGACGTCACCAGCGCGGCGCCGGGCCGGATCTGCGCCCTCGGGATCGGCCGCACCTTCCAGCTGACCAGGGTGTTCGCGCGACTGACGCTCATGGAGAACTTACAGGTCGGACGGTCCGGGGTGCCCCGGGCCCGACGTCAGCAGCTCTACTCCGAGTCGCGCTGCCTCGACCTGCTCGACTTCGTCGGCCTCGTCGATTTCGCACACGTGGCGGCGGGCACGCTCTCCTACGGCCAGCGCAAGCTCGTTGAACTGGCGCTGGTCCTCGCCCAAGACCCGCGCGTCGTACTGCTCGACGAGCCCGCCGGGGGAATCAATCCCCTGCTGATCGCGCAGCTGGGCGAGCGGATCAGGGAGCTGAATGGCCGGGGCGTGACCTTCCTCGTGGTAGAGCACAACATGGAGTTCGTCATGGGCCTGTGCGACGTCGTGTGGGTGATGGAACGCGGCACGGTCATCGCGCACGGCGAGCCGGAGCAGGTCCGGCGCGACCCGCGCGTGCTCGACGCGTACCTCGGCGGCGCGCTGGAGGACGAGGAAGAGGCGGCGGAAGAGGCGGCGCCGTGACCGATCTCCTCGAACTACGCGGCGTGTGGGCGGGCTACGGCGGCAGCGACGTGCTCCGGGACCTGTCGATCTCGGTGCCCGAGGGCGGCATCACCTGCGTCGTCGGGCCGAACGGCGCGGGCAAGTCGACGATCCTGCGCGTGGTCAGCGGACAGCTCCGGACCCGGCGCGGCTCAGTGCTCTTCGACGGCCGGGACATCGCAGGGCTCTCCCCGCGACAGATCCTCGGCCTCGGCATCGTGCAGGTCGCGCAGGAGCACACGCTCTTCACCGACATGACCGTGCGCGAGAACGTCGAGCTCGGCGGCTTCCTGCTGCGGGACAGGGCCGAGCTCGCACGCCGCCTCGACCGAGTCACCGAGCTCTTCCCGATCGTGCGCGAACGCGGCCGGGACAAGGCGGGCTCGCTGTCCGGGGGTCAGCAGCGGCTCGTCGAGTTCGCCAGATGTCTGATGCTCGAACCCAGGCTCGTCGTGCTCGACGAGCCCTCGATGGGACTCGATCCGAAGACCCTGAGACTCGTGCTGCGGCAGGTGCGGGCGATGCGGGAAGCGGGTCGGACGGTGCTGCTGGTCGAGCAGAACGTGCGCGCCGGATTGTCCCTGGCCACGCACGCCGTGGTCGTCGAGAGCGGCCACGTGCGGCTCGAGGGCTCGGGCACCGAACTTCAGGAGAGCTCTGAGATCGCGCAGCTCTACCTGGGCGGGGGCACGGCGGCAGTAGGAATGTGAACTGCGGCATTGAACCGGGGAATATGGAGGGCAGCATGGACGAGCTGGTCGCTTCGGCGATCTCCAACTGGGGGCCGCGCTTCACCACGAACGGCGTGGCGGTCTCCGACTTCGAACGCATCACCCGAGGGCTCGAACGCTGGGCCGACTGGTGCGCGGCCTGGAGCGCGGTGGCCGCCCAGCACAAGGCGCTCGCCGAGGAGGCCGAGGCCGAGGAACGACTGCGGTCGGCCGGCGAGCACTGCGCGCAGGCGGCCGTCTACTACCACTTCGCGAAGTTCCTGTTCGTGCAGCACCGTGTCCAGATGCGCGCCGCGCACGCCGAGGCGGTCCGCTGCCTCGACGCCGCGCTGCCGTACCTGGATCCGCCGGGCCGCCGGGTGGAGATCCCGTTCGACAGCGGGAAGCTCGTCGGCGTGCTGCGGCTGCCGCGCTCGAACGGCGGCCCGCACCCGCTGGTCGTGATGATCCCCGGCCTCGACTCGACGAAGGAGGAGTTCCGCACGACCGAGGCGCTGTTCCTGGAACGCGGCGTCGGCACGTTCAGCGTGGACGGTCCTGGACAGGGCGAGGCCGAGTACGACCTGCCGGTGCGCGCGGACTGGGAGAAGCCAGGTCACGCGATCCTCGACGCGGTCGCCCAGCTCGGCGGCGTCGACCCGGAGCGGCTCGCGGTCTGGGGGATCAGCCTCGGCGGGTACTACGCGCCGCGCGTGGCCGCCGGGGACGAGCGTGTCCGGGCGTGCGTGGCGCTCGCCGGCCCCTACGACTTCGGCGCCTGCTGGGACGGCCTGCCCGCGCTGACCCGCGAGGCCTTCCGGGTGCGCGCGCACCTGACGAGCGCCGACCAGGCCCAGGCTCACGCGCGCACGTTCAGCCTCGGCGGCCACGCCGCGTCCATCGACTGCCCGCTGCTCGTCGTGGCGGGCAAGCGGGACCGCCTGTTCCCCTGGCAGGACGCCGAACGGCTCGCCGCCGATGCGGCCGGCCCAACCACCCTTCTGCTGCTGGAGCAGGGCAACCACGGCTGCATGAACGTGGCCGCCCAACACCGCTACAAGACCGCTGATTGGGTCGCCGAGCAACTATCCGCAGCCTGACTCAGACGGCATCCATAGCCTTAGACACAGTCGCCACAATGCGTGCGACGGACGGGATCGCGTAATCCTCCAAGGCATCGGCGGCAGGCAGCGGCACGTGCGGCGTCGTGATCCGAATCGGCGCCGCCGTCAGCCCCGGCCAGACCTCTTCCACCACGATCGACACGATTTCGGCGCCCCAGCCGCACAGCCGCGGATTCTCCTCGACGGTGAAGAGCCGGCCGGTCGCGCCCACCGCGTCGAGCAGTGTGGCGGTGTCGAGCGGAACCAGGGAACGCACATCCACGACCGTCGCCTCGATGCCCGCGGCGGCCAGTTCGGTCGCCGCGGCCAGCGCGCGCGGCACCATCGCCGCCAGTGCCACGATCGTGCAGTCACCGCCGGTCCGCAGCACCTCCGCCGTGCCGAGGGTGTCGAGGATCTCGCCGTCCGGCACCTCGCCCTTCACCGGATACAGCGCCTTGTGCTCGAACAGCAGCACCGGGTCCGGGTCGCGGATCGCGGCGGCCAGCAGGCCCACCAGGTCGCGCGGCGTGGCCGGCGCCACGACCTTGAGCCCGGGCACCGCCATCGCCCAGTTCTCCACGCTCTGCGAATGCTGCGCGCCGAAGCGCAGGCCGCCGCCGTTGGCCGTGCGGATCACCAGCGGCAGCGAGACCTGGCCGCCGGTCATATAGCGCGTCTTCGCGATCTGATTCGCCACGAGGTCCCAGCACACGGCCAGGAAGTCGGAGAACATGATCTCGGCGACGGGCCGCAGCCCGGTCATCGCGGCGCCCATGGCCGCGCCGAGGATCGCCTGCTCGGAGATCGGCGTGTCCAGCACCCGCCCGGGGAAGCGCTCGGCCAGACCGACCGTCGCCTTGAATACGCCGCCCGCCGCGGCCACGTCCTCGCCGAGGAAGACCACCGACTCGTCGCGCTCCAGCTCCTGGGCCAGCCCCCGCGCCGCCGCCTGCCGATACGTCAGTTGCGCCATTGGGATCAGCCTCCCGTCCGCTCAGGCGTCCTGGGCTGCCGGGTTGAGCGCCTGTGATACGTCAGTTGCGCCATTGGGATCAGCCTCCCGTCCGCTCAGGCGTCCTGGGCTGCCGGGTTGAGCGCCTGTGATACGTCAGTTGCGCCATTGGGGACAGCCTCCCGTCCGCTCAGGCGTCCTGGGCTGCCGGGTTGAGCGCCTGTGATACGTCAGTTGCGCCATTGGGGACAGCCTCCCGTCCGCT
>Ga0302314_10006583_pt1 | contig 21003 bp, 19 predicted proteins | sample III_Palsa_N2_3_FD_200533 | JGI IMG/M metagenome (GOLD analysis project Ga0302314, IMG submission 200533) | Peat permafrost microbial communities from Stordalen Mire near Abisko, Sweden - III_Palsa_N2_3 | ecosystem: Environmental > Terrestrial > Soil > Palsa > Peat permafrost | place: Sweden... | reverse complement strand
ACGTGCTGACTCCCAGATACCAGGCCCAGATCGCCGCGGTGGACGACGCCTTGGCGCGCTTCAAACCCACTCTGGTGGCCGCCGAGTGGGACGCGCCCGTGGTGGCGGAGCGCTATCCCAAGTTCCTCGACGGTTCGCTGCCGCCGTCCCGTAACGAGGTGGTGCAACTGGGCTTCCGACTGGCCAGGCAGACCGGGGCCGCCATGCACGGCGTCGATGCGGACGGGGAGTTTCCCTTCGGGCCGGTGCAGGACTACGCCAAGGCGCACGGGCAGACCGCCATCCTCGACGCCGCCGACGCCGACGTCCAGGCGAAGGTCGCGGCGGAAAACCGGCTGGTCAACGAGAGCGGCGTCTCCGCCACCCTGCGCTATCTCAACGACCCGCAGCGCCTGAAGGACGACAACGCCTTCTATCGCGATACGCTGAAGGTCGGCGGCGGCAAGGACCAGCCGGGCGCAGACCTGCTCACCGCCTGGTACAGGCGCAACTTCCTGATCTGCGCCAGCCTGGTCCAGCTGGCCAAGCCCGGCGACCGGATGGTGGTGTTCTACGGCTCCGGCCACGCCTTCCTGCTACGCCAGTGCGTGGCCGAGACGCCGGGCTTCAGGCTGGTGGAAGCGAACGACTACCTGCCGCGCTGACCTTGGGGCTTGAAAAGGACTACGCTTCCGCTTGCGCCGGCCCCAGGGCCGGGCACATCCTGCAGGGCCTGGGGAGGTTGACCATGAAGAGTCTGATTGCTGCATGGCTCGGCACCGCCGCCATGGCGTCCGCCGCCTCCGCTCAAATTCCGCAGATGCCCAAGCCGGGAATCACTGACCCCGGCTCAGAGGGCGTGCGAATCGACCAGAGTGGGGTGTTCGCCAACTTCTACGCCGCTTCAGGGCCGGGCAAGCACCCCGCCATCCTGCTGCTCGGCGGGTCCGAGGGCGGCCTCGGCGCCGGTGCGGTGCGGCAGGCCAAGGCGCTGCAGGCCCACGGCTTCAGCGTGCTGCAGCTCGCCTATTTCGGCGCGCCGGGCACACCGGAGACTTTGGTCGACGTGCCGCTAGAGACATTTCGCAGGGGAATCGCCTGGCTGCAGGCCCAGCCCGGCGTGGACGCGGCCCGCATCGGCCTGATCGGCGGCTCCAAGGGCGCGGAGGCGGCGCTGGTCGTCGCCGCCCGCGAACCGGCCATCAAGGCGGTGGTGGTCGGCATGCCGTCGAGCGTCATGTGGCCCGGCATCAGCTATACGGCGGGGATGAAGGCCTCGTGGAGCGCGAACGGCCAGCCCCTGCCTTTCCTGCCCTACGCCTTCGGGTCGGACTATCGCAACATCTTCGGCGCCTACGCCAACGGGCTGAAGGCGCTGGCCGATCATCCCGACGCCATCATCCCGGTGGAACGGATCGACGGCCCGGTGATGCTGGTCTGCGGCAGGGCGGATGCCCTCTGGCCCTCATGCCCCATGGCCGAACAGATCGCCGCCCGTCTGAAGGCCAAGGGCTTCAACCATCCCGTCGAACTGTTGGAATACGACGACGCCGGCCATGCCGTGTTCGGCCCGCCCGTGGACAAGGCCAACCCCGCCTACCCCACCCTCGGCTCGCTGGGCGGCACGCCGGATGGGAACAACACCGCGCGGCAGGACGACTGGCCAAGGGCGCTGGCCTTCATGGACGCCGCGCTGAAGCGGTAGGCGCCCCTTCGCATTCTTTGCGCGCGCCGCCTTATGGCCTAGCTTGGCCTTGAGGCTTTAGGGGGATGACGATGCGTGGTGGATGGGTTCGGATCAAGGCGGCGATGCTGGCCGGCGCAGCCGTCTTCGCAACAGCGCTCGCCGGATGCGACCCGCCCCGCCCGCTGGCATGGGCCTACCCTCGCGCCGACAAGCCCGGGCCCCTTCCCGAAGCGCCGCCCGGCCTTCAACACGTGCCCGGAAGCGCGATCACCCTGACCAAGGCGCAGGTGGACGACGACCTGAACCCGCCGGACTGGTTCCCGCAGGCGCACCCCGCACCGCCGGCCATCGTCGCCCATGGCCGTCACGGCGGCCCGACCCCCTGCGCGGAATGCCATCTGATGAACGGTGAGGGCTTCCTCGGCGCGCCCAGCTTGGCGGGGCTGCCCGCCGCCTACATCATCCAGCAGGTGCGGGAGTTCCGCAGCGGTCGTCGCGTCTCCTCCGAGCCGGGGCGGCCCGCCACAGGGGAGATGATCAAGGTCGCCCGAACGGTCAGCGACCCCGAACTCGCCAGCGCGGCGGCCTACTTCGCAGCGCTCAGGCCCGCGTCCTGGGTGCGGATGGTGGAGACCGACACCGCGCCCGCCACGCGGCCCGATTTCTACGGCTGGCTGGATCTGGTCCCCGGCGCCCCGCCCGAGCCGATCCGGGGCCGGATCATCGAGGCGCCTGAGGACACCGCGCGCATGATCCTGGAGGATCCCCACTCGGGCATCGTCGACTATGTGCCGAAGGGTGCGGTGGCCCGCGGCGAGGCCCTGGTCCGCACCGGCGGCGCCGGCGGCCAGCCCTGCGCCGGCTGTCACGGCGCCGACCTGAAGGGCGCGGGCGAGGCGCCCGCCCTCGCCGGTCGCGCGCCCACCTACCTCGCCCGCATGCTCTGGGACATCCGGACCGGCGCCCGCAAAGGCCCGACGGTCGCGCCGATGACGACGCCGGCCTCCGGGCTGAGCGAAGGCGACATCACCAATGTCGTGGCCTACCTTGGGTCGCTGAAGCCGTGAAGGCCGTTGAACCTTGAGCGGGGTTGCCCCCGCGCGCCGACCCCTCTAAACCGCGCGCTTAGCCCCTATTCCCTGGCCGCCCGAGCGCGATCACCCGCGCGCGGCCCTTTCGCGCGAGACCGCTCCATGCCTGCCCGCAGAGACATCAAGTCCATCCTGATCATCGGCGCGGGCCCGATCGTGATCGGTCAGGCGTGCGAGTTCGACTATTCGGGCGTGCAGGCCTGCAAGGCGCTTCGGGCCGAGGGCTATCGGATCATCCTGGTCAACTCCAATCCCGCCACCATCATGACCGACCCGGATGTGGCCGACGCCACCTACATCGAGCCGATCACGCCTGCGTTCGTCGAGAAGATCATCGCCAAGGAGCGGCCGGACGCGCTGCTCCCCACCATGGGCGGGCAGACGGCGCTGAACACGGCGCTGGCGCTGGACGCCTCGGGCGTCCTGACCCGGTACAATGTGGAGATGATCGGGGCCAAGGCGGACGTGATCGACAAGGCGGAGGACCGTCAGAAATTCCGCAACGCCATGGACAAGATCGGGCTGGAGAGCCCCAAGTCCCGCGCCGTGCACACGCTGGAAGACGGGATCGAGGCCATCGAGTTCGTGGGCCTTCCCGCCGTGATCCGCCCCTCCTTCACCCTGGCGGGCACCGGCGGCGGCATCGCCTTCAACATGGAGGAGGTGCGCGAGATCGTCACCAATGGCCTCGACCTCTCGCCCACCACCGAGGTCCTGATCGAGGAGAGCGTGCTCGGCTGGAAGGAGTACGAGATGGAGGTGGTCCGCGACAAGGCGGACAACTGCATCATCGTCTGCTCGATCGAGAACATCGACCCCATGGGCGTGCATACGGGCGATTCGATCACCGTCGCTCCCGCCCTGACCCTGACCGACAAGGAATACCAGCGGATGCGCGCCGCCTCCATCGCGGTGCTGCGCGAGATCGGCGTGGAGACCGGCGGCTCGAACGTGCAGTTCGCGCTGAACCCCGACGACGGCCGCATGCTGGTGATCGAGATGAACCCGCGGGTGTCGCGCTCCTCGGCCCTGGCGTCGAAGGCCACCGGCTTCCCCATCGCCAAGATCGCCGCCAAGCTGGCCGTGGGCTACACCCTGGACGAGCTCGACAACGACATCACCGGCGCCACCCCCGCCGCGTTCGAGCCGTCGATCGACTATGTGGTCACCAAGATCCCCCGCTTCGCCTTCGAGAAGTACCCCGGCGCCGAAGCCACCCTGACTACCTCAATGAAGTCGGTCGGCGAGGTGATGGCCATCGGCCGCACCTTTAAGGAAAGCGTGCATAAGGCTTTGCGGGGGCTTGAGACCGGGCTGACCGGCTTCGACGAGGTGCTGATCCCCGGCGCCGACGACGAGGACCCCGCCGTGGCCAAAGCCGCCGTGATCCGCCGCCTCGGTATCGCCACCCCCGACCGGATGCTCGCCATCGCCCAGGCTTTCCGCCACGGGCTGACGGTGGAGGAGATCGTCGCGGCCTGTTCGTACGAGCCGTGGTTCCTGCGCCAGATCGAAGAGATCGTCGCCACCGAACGGGCGCTGTCCCTCTCCCTCGAAGGGAGAGGGATCAAGGGTGAGGGTGAACACCCCGCCTTGGCCGATCTGTTCGCGGGAGGTGCCTCGGACGTTCACCCCCAAACCGCAGTGGGTTCACCCCCATCCCCGACCCTTCCCCCTTCGAGGGAGAAGGGAGCAGCTCTCCGCAAACTCAAAGCCGACGGCTTCTCAGACGCCCGCCTGGCCAAGCTGACCGGCCAAACCGAAGCCGCCGTCCGCGCCGCCCGCCACGCCTTCAACGTCCGCCCGGTGTTCAAGCGCATCGACACCTGCGCCGCCGAGTTCGCCGCCAAGACGCCCTACATGTACTCCACCTACGAGACCGGGGCGCTGGGCCAGGAGCCGGACTGCGAAAGCCAGCCGTCCAACCGCAAGAAAGCCATCATCCTCGGCGGCGGTCCCAACCGCATCGGCCAGGGCATCGAGTTCGATTACTGCTGCTGCCACGCGGCCTTCGCCCTGCATGACCTCGGCATCGAGTCGATCATGGTCAACTGCAATCCCGAAACCGTCTCCACCGACTACGACACCTCAGACCGTCTCTACTTCGAGCCGCTTACGGCCGAGGACGTGCTGGAGCTGATCCATGTGGAGCAATCCAATGGCGTGCTGCTGGGCGTCATCGTCCAGTTCGGCGGCCAGACGCCTCTGAAGCTCGCCCACGCGCTGGAGCAGGCCGGCGTGCCCATCCTTGGCACTTCGCCCGACGCCATCGACCTGGCGGAAGACCGCGAGCGGTTTCAGGGCATGCTCAACAGCATCGGCCTGATGCAGCCCGAGAACGCTATCGCCCGCAATGCCGCAGAGGCCATCACCCAAGCCGACGTGCTGGGCTTCCCCTTCGTGATGCGGCCCTCCTATGTGCTGGGCGGGCGTGGCATGGAGATCATCCGCGATCACGACCAGCTCACCGCCTACCTAGCCAAGACCGGCATATCCGACGAGCACCCGATCCTTCTGGACCACTACCTGTCGCGCGCCACCGAGGTGGACGTGGACGCCATCTGTGACGGGACGGACGTGTTCGTGGCCGGCATCATGGAGCATATCGAGGAGGCGGGCGTGCATTCGGGCGACAGCGCATGTTCGCTACCGCCCTTCTCCCTCAAACCCGAAACGGTGGAGGAACTGAAGCGTCAGACCGAGCAGATGGCCCGCGCCCTGAACGTGCGCGGCCTGATGAACGTGCAGTTCGCCATCGAGGAGCCCCACTCCGACGCCCCGCGCATCTACGTTCTGGAAGTGAACCCCCGCGCCAGCCGCACCGTGCCCTTCGTGGCCAAGGCCATCGGCAAGCCCGTCGCCGCCATCGCCGCCAAGGTGATGGCCGGGGAGAAGCTCGCCAGCTTCGATCTCGCCGCGAAGGAGGTCGAGCATATCGCGGTGAAGGAAGCGGTCTTCCCCTTCGCCCGCTTCCCCGGCGTGGACACCATCCTCGGCCCCGAGATGCGCTCCACCGGCGAGGTGATGGGCCTCGACTGGAAGCGTCCGGGCGAGCCTATGTCCGCCGCCTTCGCGCGGGCCTTCGCCAAGAGCCAACAGGCGGGCGGCGTGACCCTGCCCACCGGCGGCGGGGTGTTCGTCTCGGTGAAGGATTCCGACAAGCCCTGGATCGCCGAGCCGATCCGCATCCTGATCGGCCAGGGCTTCCGCATCGTGGCCACCGGCGGCACCGCCACCTACCTTGCCGAGCAGGGCCTGAAGGTCGAGACCGTCAAGAAGGTGCTTGAAGGCCGCCCCAACATCGTCGACGCCATGAAGAACGGCGACATCCAGCTGGTGTTTAACACAACCGAGGGCCGCCAATCGTTGGAGGACAGCTTCTCGCTGCGCCGCACAGCCCTGATGATGAAGATCCCCTACTACACCACCGCCGCCGGCGCGCTGGCCGGCGCGCAGGCCATCGAAGCGCTGGCCAAGGGCGAACTGGAAGTGCGGCCGCTGCAGAGCTACAGTTGACGCGCACTCGGGGGAGCGATGGAATTGAATGGAACAGACACTTTGGGAGAAATATCCGCTTCTAAACACAATGAACAAGTTGATAAAATCAAGATTCAATGCTTCTGAACGATTGGACCGGCGCTACAAATGGAATAGTTTGGCGCTGGTCATATTTTCAATATATGCCTTAGCGTTGGGATTCATACCCAAGTATTTTCCAGCCGCAGTCACCTCAAGTACCGATATAATTGGATTTTCTTCAGTTGTTTCATCTGTTTTCGTAGTGGCGCTTAGCGTTTATTCTGCCTTTAGCGAAGATATAATCAGGTCCAAGTATCTTCACGATAATGCCAAAATGGTCACCAGCGTGTATCACGAATACAAGCTGATAATTGACAATCATGAGGGAAAAGGTGGTGATAAACCCGACGATTTAAAATTCCAAAGCCGCTACCAAACGATTATTGATGGATGCCAGTACAATCATGATCAAATAGACTTTCAGTCTATAAGCGGCGATCTGGAAAAATTGAACAAATCACAAAAAACGTGGATTTGGATACAAATTAACTTCAGTATTTATTTTTGGCCCGCTTTAGCAATAATCGGTCCATTGGTGTTGTTGCTAATTGCCTTTCAACTTCGTCTTCCGAGGTAGGCGAAGGCATGTTTCAGGGCTGGGAGAACTTCTACTATCTGATGGGGTCGGCGGCGGCGGCGCTGATGGGGCTGATGTTCCTAGCCGTCAGCCTCTCCAGCAGCTACGACCCGGACAAGACGGCGACGGGCCAGCGCCTGTTCATGACGCCGACGGTGATGCAGTTTGCGTTGACCCTCGCCATCGCGGGCCTGGCTCTTGCGCCCAAGCTCTCGCCCGAGGCGCACCGCTGGGCCATGGGCGCCGCAGCGGGTTGGGGCCTCGCCTACACGGCCCCAAGCGCCGTCCGACTGGCGACCAGCAGGACCGCGGCCCACTGGTCGGACTTCTGGTTCTACGGGTTTGCGCCCATGGCCATCTACGCCCTGCTCGAGGTCGCCATCGCCGACTGGCTCTTGCCCCACGACGTGTCCTGCGACCTGATGGCGTTGAGCCTGCTGGCGCTCCTGATGCTTTCCATCCGCAACGCCTGGGACCTCGTCACCTGGATCGCGCCGAGGCGGGACAAACCGGCGCAGAGCTGAGATCGCGTGGGCGCCTACGCGCGGAAGACGTTTTGCGCTATCCTGCCTCCATGACCCGCGAAGACGTCATCGCCGTGCTGAAGGCCCACGAGGCTGAGCTCCGCCGCCAGGGCGTGATTCACGCCGCCCTGTTCGGCTCCCTCGCCCGAGGCGAAGCGCGCGCGGACAGCGATATCGATGTGATGGTGGAGCTCGATCCAGACGCCAGGGTGGGCGTCTGGGGTTACGCCGGTGTGATCGGCTATATCGAGGAGCTATTTCCCACCAAGGTCGACGTGGCCCAGCGCGCGGCCCTGAAATCCCACGTGCGCCCCTCGGCGGAACGCGACGCGGTCTATGCCTTCTGACGCTGCGTCTGCGCTGAACGATATTCTGGAGAACATCCTCCTGGCGCAGAGGTGGACGGCTGACTTGACCGAAGATGGCTTCAAGGAAGATCGCAAGACCTTCTATGCGGTCACCCGTTGCCTGACCATCACATCCGAAGCGGTGCGGCGCCTGCCATCGGCGATGCTTGACCGCCACCCTGAAATTCTCTGGCATCAGATCAAGGCGGCCGGAAATGTCTATCGCCACCAGTATGAAGACGTGCTGGAAAAGGATGTCTGGGATACGGTCCACAATCATCTGCCGGCGCTGGCGAGATTCGCCGGACATGAACTCAAGGCGTCAAAATGATCACCGTCCACCACCTGAACAACTCCCGCTCCCAGCGCGTGCTGTGGCTGCTGGAGGAGCTTGAGCTTCCCTATGAGATCAAGTTCTACGAACGGGACAAGGAGACCATGCTGGCGCCGCCCGAGCTGTTTCAGGTGCATCCCCTGGGCAAGTCGCCGGTGATCACTGATGGTGACAAGACCATCGCCGAGTCGGGCGCCATTGTGGACTATATCGTCTCCACCTACGGCGCGGGCCGGCTGATCCCTCCGGAGGGCACGCCCGATCGCCTGCGCTACACCTACTGGCTTCACTACGCCGAAGGCTCGGCCATGCCGCCCCTGCTCTTGAAGCTGATCTTCGGCGTGCTGCCCGAGCGCGCGCCATGGTTCGTGAAGCCCGTCGTCAAGGGCATCTCCGCCACCGCCGAGAAGAGCTTCATCGATCCGCAGCTGAAGCTGCACACGGGTTACTGGGAAAGCGAGCTGACCAAGAGCGAATGGTTCGCCGGCGACCAGTTCACCGCCGCCGACATCCAGATGAGCTTTCCCTTGGAAGCCGCCAACAGCCGCGCCGGGGTCGAAACGCCCCTGCCGAAGGTGGGCGCCTTCCTTGCCCGCATCCACGCCAGGCCCGCATACAAACGCGCCTTGGAGAAGGGCGGCCCCTACGCCTACGCTTAGTAACACGCTGCGCGGCCTACACGGGGCGTAAAGCGCAGAAAAACGAGCGGTCCAAAGGCTTTCCAAGGGCGAGCTTTCCTGCGGGCTCTTGAGTTTTTCTGCGCTGCACCCTATTCTCTCAGCCCCCCGGACGTGCCGCTCGCGGTCGGTTGCGGACTCAACTCAGGCGAACGAAGACCCATTCTGTATGGACAAAGTGCCGATGACCGGCGAGGGCTATGAGTCTCTCGACGAAGAATTAAGGCGTCTTAAGACGCAGGACCGCCCGAGCGTGATCGCCGCGATCGGCGAAGCGCGCGCGCATGGAGACCTGTCTGAAAACGCGGAGTACCACGCCGCCAAGGAACGGCAGGGCTGGATCGAAGGCCGCATCGCCGAGATCGAGGACAAGATGGCCCGCGCCCAGGTCATCGACGTCTCCAAGCTGTCCGGCAGCCAGGTGAAGTTCGGCGCCACCGTCACCGTGGTGGACGAGGATACCGAGGATCAGTCCCGCTATCAGATCGTCGGCGAGCACGAGGCCGACATCAAGCGCGGTCGCCTCGCACTTACCTCGCCGCTTGCCCGCGGCATGATCGGCAAGGAATCCGGCGACGTCGTGGAGGTCTCCACCCCCAACGGCATCAAGGCCTACGAAATCCTGAAGGTCGAGTGGGTCTAGCCACCTGCCTCTAACCAAGCCGCTTTGCGTCTGGACCGTATCCGACGGTCGGGCCGGCATCGACAATCAGGTGCTCGGGCTGGCCGAGGCGGTCGGTCGCCTGACGCCTATCGATATGGTGCAGAAGCGGATCGGCTGGAAGGCCTACCTCGATCCCCTCCCGCCGCAGGTCAATCCGGCGCCCATGTGGGGGCGGTCTTCCGGCTCCAGCGATTTCGCACCGCCCTGGCCGGACCTGTGGATCGCCGCCGGGCGCGCCAGCCTGCCCCTGTCGGTGCGGGTGCGCAAATGGTCGGAGGGCCACACCTTCGTGGTGCAGCTTCAAGACCCGCGTGCGCCGCTGAACCTGTTCGACCTCGTGGCGCCGCCGCTCCACGACAAGCTGACCGGACCCAACGTCTTCCCCATCGTCGGATCGCCACACCGCATCACACCGGCGAAGCTGGCCTCAGCCTACGAGACCTTCGCCGATCGGATCGACCATCTTCTTCGCCCTCGCCTGACGGTGTTGATCGGCGGCAAGTCCAAGGCCTTCGATCTGCCCCCTGCCCGCGCCGAGATGTTGGCCGACGATCTGGCCAGGGCGCTTGACCATTCGGCCGCATCCCTGCTGATGACCTTTTCCCGCCGCACCCCCGAGGCCGCGGAGCGAATCCTGCGCGAGCGCCTCCGCGGCTATCCGGGGATCATCTGGGACGGCGCGGGCGAGAACCCCTATTTCGCCTTCCTGGCGGCGGCGGATTTCATTGTCGTCACCCAGGATTCGGTGAACATGGTGGCCGAGGCCGCCTCCACCGGAAAGCCGGTCTACATCGCCGCAGTGGACGGGGACCAGTGGCGCAAGCGCCTGTTCCACGCCGATCTGGCGGAACGCGGCGTCGCCCGACTGTTCGAGGGTGTGCTGGAGCCTTTCACCTACGAACCCCTGAGGGAAACGGACCGTCTCGCCGCCGAAGTGCTTCGCCTGTTGTGGATGCGGCGTACAGGCGCTTAAAGGGAACGAAGCTTGGCCCGGTTCATTTTCAAGCTAGGCAATTTGTCCGGTTTCCGCGAATTAGGAGCGCTCAGGTTTTGATCGACGCCAACCAGCCGCTGAATGGTGTCCGCGTCCTCCTGGTGGAGGACGAGGCGCTGGTGGCCATGCTGATCGAGGACATGCTGGCCGACGACGGTTGCATCGTGGTCGCCACCGCGTCGCGTCTGACCGAAGCGCTGGGCTACGCCGGCGACGCGGACCTGGCGTTCGACGTGGCGATCCTCGACCTCAATCTTGCGGGGGAGAACACCTTTCCAGTGGCGAGCGCCCTGGCCTCACGCGGATTGCCCTTCGCCTTCGCCACAGGCTATGGCGCCGGCGGCCTCCCGGCCGAATGGCGTGATCGCCCGACCCTGCAAAAACCCTTCAACGCCACCGACGTGACCAAGGCGCTGATCTCAGCCCTCGGCCAAACCCCCTCGACCACCACCTGAGCAGTCTGGGCGTGCGCTCGGCCAGATGTGCGCGCCGGGGTGAAACAAAGCCCCGTTGACGGACGGGGTCGATCCACTATCACTGAAAGCGCTCCTAAACCTTTGTTTCAAGGTAGAAACGTGCGCGCTAAGATACTTCTCCTCTCCGCCCTTATGGGTCTGGCGTCTGCGCCGTTGTCCTACGCTGCGGACCGCCCCGCCCGCCCCGCAGCCGCAGCGCCCGCCGACGAGCCGGGCCGGGGCGACCAAGCGTCTCCCCAGACTTCGGAGCGCGGCGAAAAGGCCAGGGAAAACAAGCTCGGCGATCAGGATGTGGCCACCGCCCCGATCCAGGAAGTCCAGAAGATCACCCACCACATAACCACGGTGAACGGTCGGACCATCCCCTATTCCGCCATCGCCGGCACGGTCACCATCCGCGATGACGACGGCAAGCCCACCGCCTCCATGTTCTATGTGGCCTATGTCGCCGACCACGGCCCCGGCGAGTCGCGCCGGCCCCTGACCTTCTTCTACAACGGCGGGCCGGGCTCATCTTCCATGTGGCTGCATATGGGCTCGTTCGCGCCGCTGCGGGTGCATACCGATTCGCCCGAGGCCACCCGCCCCGCGCCCTACACGCTGGCCCCCAACAACGAGAGCCTGCTCGACAAGACCGATATGGTCTATCTGGACGCCATCGGCACAGGCTTCTCCCGGCCGCTGGGCGATTCCAAGGGCAAGGATTTCTGGGGCGTGGACCAGGACGTGGCGGCCTACGCCAAGGCCATCGTCCGCTTCCTGACCCTGCACAACCGCTGGAATTCGCCCAAGTTCCTGTTTGGCGAAAGCTATGGCACGCCCCGTTCGGCGGCCCTGTCTTACTCGCTGGCGCAGTCGAACGTGCAGCTGAACGGCGTCGTGCTGCTGTCCTCGATCCTGAACTTCAACCGTCGCGCGCCGGGCATGGACCGGGGCTTCGTGGACTATATCCCCAGCTACGCCGCCACCGCCTGGTATCACAACAAGCTCGCCAGCAAGCCCGCCGACCTGCCGACCTTCCTCACCGAGGTGCGCGCCTGGGCGTCCGGCCCCTATTCCGCCGCGCTGGAAAAGGGCGACACGATCACGCCGGCGGACGAAGACGCCATCGCCCGCCAGATGTCGGCCTACACGGGCCTGTCGGTCAAATACATCGAGGAGGCGAACCTGCGCGTCGATCTAGGGCGCTTCCGCAAGGAGCTGCTTCGCGACGAGCACCGCACCACCGGCCGCTACGACAGCCGCTTCGAGGGGATCGATGCGGATTCGGCGGGCGAGAGCGCCAGCTTCGACCCGTCCGACGCGGGCATCGACGGCGTGTTCGCCGGCATGTTCCACGACTACCTGATCAACGATCTCGACTACAAGACTGAGCTGGAATATCGCCCCACCTACTACGCCGTCGGTCGGGAGTGGGACTTCAAGCACAAGGCGCCGGGCTCCAACTTCCCCATGGCCAACGCCGACACCGCACTCGATCTCGCCGCCGCGATGCGGGAGAATCCGCACCTCAAGGTGCTGTCCCTGAACGGCTGGTACGACATGGCCACGCCCTTCTTCGGCACCGAATACGACATCAGCCACATGGACCTGGAGCCGGCGGTGCGCGGCAACGTCAGCTTCCGCTACTATCCATCCGGTCACATGGTCTACCTCAACCCCGATGCGCTGAAGACCATGAAGGCCGACGTGGCGGCCTTCTATGATGGGGCGACGGCGCAGTAAGCTCCGGTCTCCTCCCCCGCTATCGCAGGGGAGGAGAAGAGATCACCAGATCTTCGCGCGGTCGGCAGGCGCGATGTAGAGCTTGTCGCCGGGTTTCACGTCGAAGGCCTTGTACCAGGCGTCCATGTTCCGCTCGGCCGTCTTGGCACGGTAGGGATCGGGCGAGTGGGGGTTGGTGGCGAGCTGGCGCTTCAGCGCGTCGGGCCGATAGGCGCCCCGCCACACCTGCGCCCAGCCGAGGAACACCCGCTGGTCGCCGGTATAGCCGTCCAGCACCGGCGCAGGCTTGCCGTCCAGCGAGGCGTGGTAGGCGTCGAGCGCGAGGTTCAGCCCGCCGAGGTCGGCGATGTTCTCGCCCATGGTCAGCTTCGGATTGATCGGCACGCCCACGCCGGTGTCATAGGCGGCGAACTCGGCGCCGTACTGCGCCGCGCGGGCGTCGAACGACTTGGCGTCCTCGGGGGTCCACCAGTCGCGCAGGCGTCCCGTGCCGTCGTACTTGCGACCCTGGTCGTCGAAGCCGTGGGTCATCTCGTGGCCGATGACGGCGACGATGCCGCCGTAGTTGATGGCCGGATCGGCTTTCGGATCGAAGAAGGGCGGCTGCAGGATGGCGGCGGGGAAGACCACCTCGTTCAGGGTGGGGTTGTTGTAGGCGTTCACCGTCTGGGGCGTCATGCCCCATTCCTTGCGGTCCACCGGCTTGCCGAGGTGGCCGAGTTCATAGGCCCATTCAGCTTCCTGCGCGCTCAGGACGTCGCCATAGAGGTCGTCGGCCTTGATGGAGACGGCGGCGTAGTCGCGCCACTCGCTCGTGTAGCCGATCTTGATCTGGTAGCGGGCGAGCTTGTCCAGCGCCTCCTTCTTGGTGGCGGGCGACATCCAGTCGACGTTCTCGATCCGGTGCTTGAAGGCGGTGCGCAGATTCTCCACCAGCTGCTCCATCTTGGCGCGGCTCTCGGGCGGGAAGTAGCGCGCCACATAGACCCGGCCCACCGCGTCGCCCATGCCGCCGCGGAGCGAGCCGACGTCATTCACCGCACGCTTCCAGCGAACCTCGAGCTCGGGCTGGCCCGAGAGCGCCTTGCTGCGGAACTGGAAGTGGGCCTGTACGAAGGCGTCCGGCAGGTATGGCGCGGCGTTGTCGGCGAGGTGGAAGGCGGCCCAGGCTTTCAGGGTCTTGATGGCCGTCTGGGCGTAGATGGCCGCGATCTTGGGGACGGCGGTGTTTTCGCGCACGATCACGCGGTTCATGCCGGCGAGCCCCGTCGACGTGGTGAAGGCGCGCCAGTCGAAGCCCGGCGCGAAGGTCGATAGGTCGGCGGTGGCCACGGGGTTATAGGTGGTGTCGGGATTGCGCCGGTCGGCCGCCGCCCAGCTCACCTCGGCGATGCGGGCCTCGTAGGCGACGATGTCCTTGGCCCGCGCCTCGGGTTCAGGCCACCCGGAAAGCCTCAAAAGCTTGGCGATGTAGAGTTCGTAAGCCGCCTTCTTGTCCGCGAATTCAGGCTTTAGGTAATAGTCGCGGTTGGGCATGCCGAGCCCGCTCTGGGTCAGGAAGACGGCGTAGGCGCTGGGATTCTTGCCGTCCACGCCGATGCCGCCGCCGAAGATCGTCGAGTTGAAACTCGACGACGCCTTGCCCATCAGGGTCGCCAGCTGTCCGCGCGTAGTCGCCGCCTTGATGGGAGCCAGATCCTTCTGAAGCGGGGCGACGCCGCGCGCCTCCACCGCCTTCTCGTCCATGAAGGCCTTGTAGAAGGCGCCGATCTTGCCGTCGTCCGTAGTGGGATGGGCGGGCGCCTTGGCGGCCATCTCTTCCAGGATCGCATGCACGCGGGCTTCGGAAAGCTCGGCCAACACGTCGAAGGAGCCGAAGCGGGACTTGTCAGCGGGGATCTGCATATGATCCACATAGGTCCCGTCGGCGTAGCGATAGAAGTCGTCGCCGGGCTTCACGGACAGGTCGCGGCCCGCGAGGTCGAAGCCCCAGGTTCCGTAATGCGGCGTGGCGGTGAGGTCGGCGTCTGCGGCGAGAGCCGCGCCGGCGGCACACACAAGAACGCCCGCCGAAGCGGCGGACAGGAACAACGTCTTCAACATGGTAGGCCCTTTGAACGCGAGGGCTGCACGCTAACCGCTCTCGCGTCCGGGGAAAAGCCGGTTAAGCCTGCCGAATATCGAGACCCGTCAGGCTGGAACAGACTCGCGATCTCCCACGCCCTCGAACACGGCCAGCGCCTGATCCAGCACCTCCAGCCCCGCGCCGCGCTTCACCCCCTCTACGGTGAGGATCCGCCGCCACAGGCGTGCGCCCTTCTCGCCGGCGAACAGCCCCAGCATGTGCCGTGTCATGGCGTGCAGCGGCACGCCCTCCGCCAGTCGCGCGGCGAGATAGGGGCGATAGCGTTCCACCGCATCGAAGCCGTCCACGACCCCGCCCTCGCCGAACACCCGCGCATCCACGCCGCCGAGGAGGCCCGGCGTGTGATAGGCCGCGCGGCCCAGCATCACCCCGTCCGCCCACGCCAGATGCCCGGTCGCCGCGTCGAGATCGGGGATGCCGCCGTTGAGGATGATCGTCAGCGTGGGCCGTTCCGCCTTCAGCCGTCGCACGAGGTCGTAGTCCAGCGGCGGGATGTCCCGGTTCTCCTTGGGGCTGAGGCCCTCCAACCACGCCTTGCGGGCATGGACGCTGAAGCTGGTCACGCCGGCCTGGACGCAGAGATCGACCAGGGTGAAGAGGCTCTCCTCCGGGTCCTGATCGTCCACGCCGATGCGGCACTTGACGGTGGCGGGGAGGCTCACCGCCCCGCCGATGGCCGCCATGCAGTCGGCCACGAGCTGCGGCTCCCGCATCAGGCAGGCGCCGAACCGCCCGCTCTGCACCCGGTCGGACGGGCAGCCCACATTGAGGTTGATCTCGTCGTAGCCGAACCCCTCGCCGATACGCGCCGCCTCGGCCAGCTCGTTCGGATCCGATCCGCCCAGCTGCAGCGCGACGGGGTGTTGCGTATCGTCGTAGCCAAGGAGCTTGCCCCGGTCGCCGCGCAGGATCGCCACCGCCGTCACCATCTCGGTATAGAGCAACGCCCGATGCGACAACGTGCGATGGAAGGCGCGGCAATGCCGGTCGCTCCAGTCCATCATCGGGGCGACGGAAAATCTGTGAGGCGGATAGGGCAATGGATCTTCGTCTTGGGAGGTCTGGTCGGGGAGGCTGTCCAGCGCGGCTTATACGCTAAAATGCGGCGGTTTTCCCGGCCAATCTGCGGGGCACGCCGTCGACACCGGGGCGGATTCCTTTCACACACGGCCCCATGGCTCTGCACGATCGACCATGACGGCCACCGGTCCCACTCCTGCGCTCAAGGCCGGCGCCTATGACGACCTGAAGACCCTCCTCGCCTGGCGGCGGGACGTCCGACGTTTTCGCACCGACGCGCTGCCCGACGGCCTTGTCGCGGAGCTTCTTCGCGTGGCCGGTCTCGCGCCATCCGTGGGCCTGAGCCAGCCCTGGCGCTGGGTGCTGGTGGATGATCCCGCCCGCCGCGCCGCCGTCCGGACGAGCTTTCAGGCCTGCAACGGCGAGGCCCTCGCCGCGCAGCCGCAGGACCGCGCCGGCCTCTACGCCCGGCTGAAGCTCGAGGGCCTTGACCAGGCGCCCTGCCAGATCGCCGTCTTCAGCGAGCCCGATCCGTCGCAGGGCGGGGGCTTGGGGCGAGCGACCATGCCGGAGACCGCTGCCTATTCCACGGTGATGGCGATCCACACCCTGTGGCTCGCCGCGCGGGCGGCGGGCGTGGGCGTGGGGTGGGTGTCGATCCTCGATCCGCAGGCGGTGATTGACGCCCTGCAGACGCCCGCCCACTGGACCTTCATCGGCTACCTCTGCCTCGGCTATCCCGAGGCGGAGAGCGACACGCCGGAGCTGGAGCGGGCGGGCTGGGAGCGACGGGCCGCCGGGCCGGTGGTGCTGCAGCGCTGAAGACCGAACGCGTGAACCGCGATCAGCCCCCCGGCGCGAGCCAGGCCGCCGCGCCCATCAGCAAGCCCACCTCCGCCACCTGCTCGACCGCGCCCAGCACGTCGCCGGTGACTCCGACGATCAGGCGGCGGGCGGTCTGGGTCAGCGCGGCGGCGAAGGCGGTCGCAAGCAGGAAGGCGAGCGCCGCCCGCCCCCCGCCCAGGAACACCATAGGCCAGGCGCCGAGCGCCAGGGCCAGCAGCGCCTCGGCCCATCGCACCCCCTGCGGAACCGGCTTGATCTTGGCGGCGTCAGCGTCTCCCGCATAAGGCAGCGTCGCCATCGCGATCACCGCCGCGGCGCGGCCCCCGCCGTGGGCGACGACAAGGGCGAGCGCGCCGCTCCACGGCCCCATCCGTGCAAGCAGGGCCGCCTTCAGCAGGGTGACGGCGATCAGGGCCAGAGCGCCAAAGGTGCCGATACGGCTGTCCTTCATGATCTCCAGGCGCCGGGCGGGAGTCTGGCCGCCGCCGAGCCCGTCCGCCGCGTCCGCCAGCCCATCCTCGTGGAAACCGCCGGTGACCATCATGCCGACCCCCACCGCCAGCACGGCGGCGGGCAGGCCCGGCCAGACCTGTTCCGCGAGGAGCCATACGCCGGCGCAGATCACGCCCACCAGTTGGCCGACCACGGGGAAATACCGCGCGGATCGGGTGATCCAGTCCGGCTGGAACCCGGCCAGCCGCGGGGTCGGCAGGCGGGTCAGGAACTGCATCGCGCAGACAAGAAGATCGAACTGGCGGCGGAGGGTCACAGTCGTCCCGACAGGACGTCGTCGAGGCTGGCCACTCCGGCAAGGATGGCGGCCGCGGCCCGCACGATGGGCGCCGCCAGCACGCCGCCGGTGCCCTCCCCCAGCCGCATGTTCAGCTGCAGAAGCGGCACGGCGTCCATCGCCTGAAGCAGGCGGGCGTGACCCCGCTCCGCCGACGCATGGGCGAAGACGCAGTAGTCGCTCACGGCTGGGATCAGGCGGATCGCCGCCAGAGCTGCGACCGACGAGATGAAGCCATCCACGATGATGACCCGCCGCCGGGCCGCGCCGCCGAGGATGAAGCCCGTCATCATGGCGATTTCCAGCCCCCCGAAGGCGGCGAGCACGGCGAGCGGGTCGCTGGCGTCGGTCCGGGCCGCCGCGCGGGCGAGAACCAGCCGCTTGCGGTCCAGCCCCGCGGGATCGTGTCCGGCGCCGACGCCGATGCAGTCGTCCAGCGGCGCGGGCGCGAGGCGGTGCATGAGTAGCGCCGCGCTGGCGGTGTTGCCGATGCCCATCTCGCCGGGGATCAGGGCGTCGATCCCTTCGTCAGCAGCGGCGTCCGCGAGGGTTAGGCCGGCAGCCAGAGCAGCCTCGACCTCGGCCATCGTCATGGCGTCCTCGTGGGCGGCGTTGCGGGTTCCGCGCCGGACCTTGGCGTCGATCAACAGCGGATGGGGCGCGAGGTCGGCGTCGACGCCAGCATCCACCACCCGCACCTCCACGCCGGTCGCGCCCGCAAGCGCGTTGACGCTGGCCCGGCCGGCCAGAAAGGTCGCGACCATGGCGGCGGTGACGGCGGAGGGATAGGCCGAGACGCCCTCGGCGTTCAGCCCGTGATCGGCGGCGAACACATAGGCGCGGATGCGGTCCATGCGGGGATCGAGCCGGTTCTGGATGAGGCCGATCCGCACCGCCAGCGCCTCCAGCCGCCCCAGCGCGCCGGGCGGCTTGGCGAGGCCGTCCACCTTCACCTGAAGCGCGGCGGCGAGCGTCGGATCGATCGGCGGCATAGAAGGGATGCGGAACGGTTGGGCTTGTTCGGTCAAAGGCCGGCGATCCTGGCTATGGCGTCGATGTCGAGGCAGTTGGACAGGGTTGCAGCGATCTCGTCGAGGGCGGCGTCCACGCGGGTGGCATGATCGCCGGGAAGCGCCCCCGCGCCAAGCTCCGACAGGATCGCGGCGCGGGCCGAGGCGCGCTCGAACAAGCCGTGGACGTAGGCGCCGGCGATGCGGCCATCGGGAGAGACCGCGCCGTCCGGGCGCCCATCGTCGCGGACGAGACAGGGTCTGGCCGTCCCCGGTCCCGCCGTCCTGCCGACGTGCATCTCGTACCCGCTGAAGAGGGCGTCCGAGCCCGCCAGCCGACCGCCGACCGGCTCCAGCGTCTTGGCGCCGGTCATCACCGTCTCGACGTCGAGGAGGCCGAGCCCCGCCGCCTCGCCCGGCGCGCCCTCGACACCGTCAGGATCGGCGATGCGGAGGCCCAGCATTTGGTAGCCGCCGCAGAGGCCCAGCACCCGCCCCCCGCGCCGCACATGGGCGGCGATGTCGATGTCCCAGCCCTCGGCGCGCACCATGGCGAGGTCCGAGAGCGTGGCTTTCGAGCCTGGCAGGATCACGAGGTCGGCGTCGCCGGGCAGGGGCTGGCCGGGCGGGATGAAGGCGAAGTCCACCTCGGGCTCGGCGATCAGCGGGTCGAAATCGTCGAAGTTGGAAAGCCCGCGCCACAACGGCGCGACGATCTTCACTCGCCCAGATCCTCTGATCGCCTGCGCCTGCAACACCACGGCGTCCTCCGCCGGCAGCCGCCGCGCCGCCGCCAGCCAGGGCGCCATGCCAAGGTCGGCCCAGCCGGTCAGCCGCGTGATCTCCCGCCGCCCATCTGTGAAAAGGCTCGGATCGCCCCGGAACTTGTTGATGATGAAACCCTTGATCATGGCCCGGTCCTCCGGGTCCAGCACCAGGTGCGCGCCGGCCAGGGCGGCGATCACATGGCCGCGGTCGATGTCGCCGACGAGGGCCACGGGCACGCCCGCCGCCCGCGCGAAGCCCATGTTGGCGATGTCCCCGGCGCGCAGGTTGATCTCCGCCGGGCTCCCCGCCCCCTCTACGATGACGAGATCGGCCTCGGCCTGTAGGCGGCGGAAGCTCTCCACCGCGACGCCGAGCAGGGCGGGCTTGCGCGCGTGAAAGGCGCGTGCGGTCCAGTTCCCTTCCATCCTGCCCCGCACGATCAGCTGGGCGCCGACGTCGCTCTGGGGTTTGAGCAGGACAGGGTTCATCTCCACGGTCGGCGGCGTGCGACAGGCCTGCGCCTGCACCGCCTGGGCGCGGCCGATCTCCCCGCCGTCTAGGGTTACGGCGGCGTTGTTGCTCATGTTCTGCGGCTTGAAGGGGCGCACGGTCAGGCCGCGATCGGTGAACAGGCGGCAGAGTCCGGCGACGAGGGTGGACTTGCCCACGTCCGACCCGCAGCCCTGGATCATCAGCGCCGCCGTCATCGGGCGCGCCGCCGGACCATGCCGTAGACGAGGAAGCCCGCGCCCAGCAGCAGGGACGCCCGCCCGTAGACGGCGAGCGCGCGGTTCAGGTCGTTCGTGCCGGGGTCGGCGCTGCCCGCATTGAAGACGGAGCGTTCGGTCATCACGCCGTCGTAGGCCACGGCGCCGCCAAGCTGCACCCCCAGCGCCCCCGCCATGGCCGCCTCGGGCCAGCCGGCGTTGGGCGAGGCGTGCCGGGGCGCGTCCCGCAGCATGGTCCGCCAACCGCCGCCGCCCGCGAGCGCGATGAGGGCGCCGGCGATCCGCGCCGGGATCAGGTTCACGAGGTCGTCCGCCCGCGCCGAGGCCCAGCCGAACGCCCGCCAGCGCGTCTCTCTGTGGCCGATCAGGCTGTCGGCGGTGTTCAGCGCCTTGTAGGCGTAGAGAGCGGGCAGGCCGCCCACCGCCAGCCAGAAGGCGGGCGCGACCACGCCGTCGTTGAAGCTCTCCGCCAGGCTCTCGATGACGGCTAAAGCGACGCCGGCCTCGTCGAGGTGATCCACGTCCCGCCCGACGATGCGCCCCACCGCCGTCCGCGCCGCGCCGAGACGCTCTTTGCGCAAGGGCTCCGCCACCGCCTCGACGTGCTCAAGGAGACTTCGCTGCGCCAGACCGGGAACGGCTGCAACAGCGCGAAGGAGCGGGCTGAAGCGCGAGCACCCGCAGGCCGCCTGCAGCACCCAGCCGAACGCCGCCCCGCTCCCCGCCGTCGCCAGCATCGCCAGCACGCCATTCAGGCGGCGACGGGGCGGGCCGTCGGTCTCGCGATTGAACCGTCGGTCCAGCGCCGTGATGAGGGCGCCGATCCACTCCACCGGATGGCCGATGCGCTGCTGGACCGCCCTGGGGTAGCCGAAGGCGGCGTCCAGCCCGAGCGCCAGCGCCGCCTCAAGCATGTGGGTCAATGGCATTGGGTCCTTTGGCATGGGTGTCCATGGAGTCGGGTCCCCTGGCATGGCGGCCGAGGATGTCGAGCAGCGGCCCGCCGCCGCCGTCGATCCACCGCGCCTCCAGCCCGTAGGC
>Ga0302314_10006581_pt1 | contig 21004 bp, 24 predicted proteins | sample III_Palsa_N2_3_FD_200533 | JGI IMG/M metagenome (GOLD analysis project Ga0302314, IMG submission 200533) | Peat permafrost microbial communities from Stordalen Mire near Abisko, Sweden - III_Palsa_N2_3 | ecosystem: Environmental > Terrestrial > Soil > Palsa > Peat permafrost | place: Sweden... | reverse complement strand
CTCGATGCGATGCCTGACGCTGCCGGCGTTGCCATGGGCATCGAACGCCTGCTGATGTGCCTGGCCGACACGGATGCGATCGCCGATGTGCTGGCCTTTCCCTTTCACGAGGCCTGAGCAGAGATGACTTCATTGCCAATAACACCAGCGCCAATAACCTCAGCATTGCTGAAATCGATCCACCATGTCGCACTGATCTGCTCGGATTATCCGCGTTCGCGCGCTTTCTACAGCGAGACGCTGGGCCTGCCAATTGTGCGTGAGGTTTATCGCGAGACGCGGCAGTCGTGGAAGTGCGATCTTGAGGTCAGCCCTGGCGTGCAGCTGGAGCTGTTCTCTTTTCCCGAGCCGCCACCGCGGCCATCGCGGCCGGAGGCGCAAGGTCTGCGCCATCTGGCGTTTGCGGTGGACGATATCGATGCATCAATCGCCGTTCTGCTCGATCGCGGCGTGACCTGTGAGCCGGTGCGCGTTGACGAATATACCGGCCGGCGCTTTACCTTCTTCGCCGATCCGGACGATCTGCCGATCGAGCTTTACGAAGCGGACGGAGGCGAATTGTCGTGACTCGGATCAACTAGAAATTCGCGCCGATGGCGAAGCTCAGGAAGTCATGATCCTTCAGCACGTCGTACGGTGCGTTGTCGACCCAGTTGGTGTAGCTCAGGGTGGCGAAGTAGCGTTTGGCGTATTGCGCCGCCAAGCTGATGGTATAGGGCTTGCGTCCCTGCACCAGCTGGTTGTCGACCGAGAAGCCATGCACGTCCTGGCCCCACGACAGTGCGGGTGACAGCGTCCAGCTACCTGGCAGCGAATAGTTGAGCTGGCCTTTCAGGCGATAGCCCCACGCTTGGCGCGTGTAGTACCCCTGGCTCACGCAACCTTGTGGATTTTGTACGGGCGAGCAGCTGCCGTCGCTGTATTGCGGTGAGAAACCCCAGGCGAAGCCGCGGCCATAGCGCGCTTCGGAGAGCGGCGGCAGATTCGCATGACTCCACACGGCCTCGCCCGCGAGCGTTGCGGTATCCGCACCCCATACGTCATTGAACAATCGCGTGGCATTGATTTGCGCCTGGGTCTTGTCGAAGCGGTCGTAGCCCTGCAACGTGTCGCCGGGCAGCAGTACTGCCATGCGGCTGCCAATCGGGCCGCCATTGCGGGTCAAGGCGGCGAACATGTCGGCCGTATTGATCTGCACCGGTTGGTCCGCGGTGTACGACACTTCGGCAGCGACCTTCCAGTCGCCGATATGCTTGGAGGCGGACAAGCCGGCGATATGGATGCCATTCGGAAAGGCCCAGTATTCGGTAATACCGGATAGCCGCTTCGATAATGCTGCATCCGCTGCCGGTACGCCGGCCGCTTCCAGCGTCGGGATCAGACTGTTGTTCTCGATCGCCGGATTGATCGTGGTGGCATTCAGATACGGCGCGCGCGAATTGATACGCATGTAATACGCGCCGAAATCAGTGCCGATGCTCTCGGCCTTGTAATGCAGCGAAAGGCCGAACTGTCCTGTGTTGCTGCCATGCAGATCGTTGCCGCGCGGCAGGATGCCGCCGACCGAATTTTGGTAACCGTCGCTGAGCCACTGCCCGGCGCCCTTCGAGTAGGCGTTGAGCGGGTAGTAGGCGTTGCTCTCAATACCCGCGCAGCCGCGGTCGATACCCAGGTCACTCCCCGAGAAAAACGTCCCACAGGGATCGTACTCGTTCGGCCGCCACTTCCACTGGTAGAAACCTTCAACACTTAACGGGCCATCAAAGGTCAGCTTGCCCCACAGCATCTCGACCGGTAGCTGCGCTTCGGTGGATGGATCGGTGCCGGGGCGGTGCAGGGTGGTGTAGTCGGTGGGGTTGATCTGGTTGATGTTCTGCACGAACAGATCCTCGCCCCAGTGGATGTTTTGCTTGCCTAACCTCACGTCCAAGCCCGTGTTGTCGCCCAGCGTAAAGTGGTCGTAGAGGTAGGCGTTGAGAAACATGAAACCGGAAAATTGGTTGTCGCGATCGAAGCCGCGATCGCTGAGTGGGCGATTGGGCGTATAGCCGTTCGGCGTATTGCCCTGTGGTACGTCGCGGTTTTCCAGCGCGGCGTCGTACCACGCGCGTGCGCTCACATCGATACCCAGGTTGCCGTATTTCAGATCGACGCCGCTGACAATTTTGTACAGGTTGGAGTAGACGTCTCCCTTGCCGTAGTTGAGGTTGCCATCGTCGGCGGTGTCCGCACCGTCGCCGCCTTTGGGTTTGCCATTGGATTCGAAACCTTTGCCGACGAGATGCGGCGACGCATTGCTGGTGCGCATGGCAGCGCCTGCGACGAGTCTTGTATTCCATTCGCCAATGATGTCGCCGTTGGCGAGCGTGAAATTCTCGGCGTGCAGCGGCAATGCGAGAGCAAGCAGCATGCCTGCAAACAAGCTGGTACGACGGGCGAAACTCTTCGAGGCATGGCGCATGGCGTTGGTTCGTTGATCAGTACAATGGCGGTTTATAGCATTTTGCTGTCATGGCATCTATTGTGTTTTGGACGGCCATATGCGTTTCGCCAACTCGCGCATGAAATGGCTTTCCTGGTCGTTGGATTGGTGTATGGTCGCCAGCCAAGACCTCTTTCAACGCCCAGCGAGCCATTGATGCCCCACGACACGCCATCATCGTCATCGATCGTCCGCCCTCTCAATCGCAGCGATGCACGAACGTTGACGCTGTCGGCGCTAGGCGGCGCGCTCGAGTTCTATGACTTTGTCGTGTTCTTTTTTTTCGCCAAGGTGCTGGGGCAGCTGTTCTTTCCGGCCAATGTAGCGCCCTGGCTGGCGCAGTTGCAGGTGTATGGCATCTTTGCCGCCGGCTATCTGGCGCGACCGCTCGGCGGCATTGTGATGGCGCATTTCGGCGACAAGCTGGGGCGCAAAAAGATGTTCACACTCAGCGTGTTCTTGATGGCAGTGCCCACGCTGGCCATTGGCTTGTTGCCGACATACGCACAACTGGGTCTGATCGCACCGCTACTTTTGCTGCTGCTGCGCATCGTGCAGGGCATTGCGATCGGCGGAGAAGTTCCTGGCGCCTGGGTGTTCGTCGCCGAGCATGCACCGGTGGGCCGGATCGGTTTTGCCTGCGCGGCACTGACCTGTGGGCTGACCGCCGGCATCCTGATCGGCTCGCTGCTGGCCGCGGGGATCAGCAGGCATTATTCAGCGGATCAGGTTCTGGCCTTCGCCTGGCGTATTCCGTTCGTGCTGGGCGGCATCTTCGGTTTCGTCGCGGTGTGGTTGCGCCGCTGGCTCAGCGAAACGCCGGTGTTTGCCGCACTGCGCGAACGCAAGCAGCTGACACAGGAGCTGCCGCTGAAAGCCGTGCTGCGCGGACATCTGGTCGGTGTATGGCTGTCGGTGCTGGTGACCTGGATGTTGACCGCGGGCATCGTGGTGGTGATCTTGATGACGCCGACGTTGGCACAGACCCGGTTTCATCTGGCACCGGCGCTGGCGTTTGAAGGCAGCAGCGTCGCCGCTTTGTTCCTTTGTTTCGGTTGCCTAGGCAGTGGATTGCTGGTTGATCGCATCGGCCGTGGCTGGTCGTTATTGCTGGGCTCGCTTGCTCTGTTGGTGACGACGTATGCGCTGTATCTGGATCTGGCTGCGGGCGGTGCGCATTTTCTGCCGTTGTACGCCATCGCCGGGTTTAGCGTGGGCGTGGTAGGCGTGGTGCCTTCGGTGATGGTGGCGGCGTTTCCACCGGCGATACGCTTCACCGGCATTTCGTTCTCCTACAACATCGCCTACGCAATCTTTGGTGCAATCACACCGCCGCTGATTGGCTGGTTCGCCGGCAAGCTCGGCCCACTGGCGCCGGCGCATTATGTGGCGATCACCGCCGTCGTGGGCGTCGTCGTGGCGCTGTATCTACTGGGTTCGCGCCGCGCCTTTTACGAGCGTTGAATCATCGAGCAATGAACCGTCCGGGTGTTCAGAACTCGAGTTCTTGTGCCGCGCACAGGTAATCGATCAGCGGCGACACCTTCTTGAAGGTCGACACCGTCCACGGCAACAGCTCGTCGGAGCACGCGAGTTCTTCGGTGAAGTAAGCCGAGGCGACGAAATCCTTGCGCTTGAGATCATCGATCAGCTCATGCGTTGCCTCGTAGCCGCGGGGCGGTCGGCTGAGCGACTCGCCACCCATCTGCAGGTGCTCGCGAAACGCCTTGCCTTGCGTCGCGCGCTTCCACGTTGCCGGGTTGTCGACGATGAATTCGCGGATGTGCTTCAGTGCATCGGACTCGGGGTGCCACATGCCGCCGCCGGCAAAGCAGTCACCCGGCTGGATGTGCAGGTAGAACGACGGTGCCGGGATCTCGTGCCGGCGCTCGTGGAAAAACCGCGAACCCTGCCACGGCTTGTACGGTAGCTTGTTGTTGGAAAAGCGCGTGTCGCGAAAGATGCGGAACAGTGAGCCGCCGTTCTTGCGTGGATCGGCACGGTAGTGCGCGCTGATCTTCGCCAGTGGTGCCTGCAGATCGGTGATCAGCTGCAGAAACGGCTCGCGCACGTGGCGCTCGTAGTCATCTTTGTGCGCATGAAACCATTCGCGGCTGTTGTGGCGATCGAGCGCGGTCAGAAAGCGAAACGTGGCAGGTGTGAAGTAGGTTTTTGGCATGCGTGATGATCAGAAGGTGGGCTGAGTGAGGGATCGGTAAGCGTTTAACGTCGAACATGGTTGCAGGGGATGGCGATCGAATCGAGGGGTGGCCGGGCCGGGTTTGTTCAGATGCTGGCGGCGAGCTCCTCACCCCAGGCCTGCAACTGGTCGAGCAGGGGAATTTTGCCTTGTGCCTGCGGATCGGCCCGCAATTCGGCGAGTCGCGCAAAGTAGTCGTCCAGCGTGAGTGCAGTCAGTGAAGTGTGCTTGGTCAGTCGCGTTCGACGGAAAGCATCCCATCGCACCTGCTCGCCGGCATCCAGGCTATGAGGCCAGTTGCGTGCGCGGTAGCGAAACAGCAGTTCCGGATAGCGCGCATCGCGAAACGGAAACACGCGTTGACCCAGCTGTTCGGAGGGCGTGGCGCGCACCTGTGCCAACAGTTTCTTGTCGGCGTCGGGCAGAAAGCCGCCGCCGTAGAGTGCCAGCTCGGGATCGTCCGGCGGTGGCAGTTCGGCGGCGCGCTGAAATACGCGGCGCAGTTTTTCAGCCAGGCCATCAGCTGCGCGCAGCACATCGCGATGGGCCATGCACCTGCCTGCATCGAGTTGCAAGCGATTCGTATCGATACCTTGCAGCACCGATAGCGGCGCCAGCGCGGGCGCGTGATTGGCGCGAACGGTGCGTAGCGGAATGCGCTCGACGCCCTCGGGTAGATCAGCGCGAGCAGTGAAGATACGGTCGGCGATTTCCTCTTCGTCCAGCGCCAGCCAGTCCGCTGGATCGGTCGCGAGGTCGTACACGATCACTTCGCCCGCGCGGCTGGGATGCGGCGCCAGTGGGGCAATGATCGTGAGGCAATGCCGGTTGGCCGGGTAGCGCGAGGACACATGGACTACCGGTGTCATGCCGATCACATCGAGCATCTCGAATACTTTCTGCTTGCGGCGCAGACCGTAATACCAGTCCCACAGGCGCGGCTGGCGCACGCGAATCAGGCGTGCCAGATCGATCAGTGCATAGACGTCGGACAAGGCGTCGTGGGCGCGTTCCTGCGTGAGCTGGTTGGCCGTGGCCAGATGCTCGAGCTTGAAGCTGGGCCAGCCATCATCGCGCTTTGGCCACACGATACCTTCGGGCCGCAGCGCCTGGCACATGCGTACTAGGTCGATGAGATCCCAGCGCGAGTTGCCGTTTTCCCACTCGCGACCGTACGGCTCATAGAAATTGCGATACAGCATCTGCCGCGTGAATTCATCATCGAAGCGCAGTGAGTTGTAGCCAACGCCGCAGGTGCCGGGCGTCGACAGCTGCTCATGCACGCGCGCGGCGAATTCGCTTTCGATCAAGCCTTCGCGTTCGGCCAGCTGCGGCGTGATGCCGGTGATCATGCAGGCATCGGGATGCGGCGGCATCTCGCGCGACGGCTTGCCGTAGAACATCATCGGCTCGCCGACAATCTCAAGCTCTAGCGTGGTGCGAATGCCGGCGAATTGCAGCGGGCGATCGCGCCGTGCGTCGGCGCCAGAGGTTTCGTAGTCGTGCCAGAAAAAAGTCTGCATGGCGTGAATCATCGCACGGAGAAAAGTCGCAAAAACTTAAAAGCCCATCGTCACGTAGATACGTAGGCGAATCTATTTAGATAGGCAGACGGAGCAAGACTGATAAACTGCTTATCCAAAGGAGTACCCATGAGCCTCGTGAACGAAGAAAACCTGATCTGGATCGATCTGGAAATGACCGGCCTCGATACCGACAACGACTCGATTCTGGAGATCGCCACGATCGTCACCGACAGGGACCTCAATCTGCTGGCGGAGGGCCCGGTATTTGCGATTCGTCACGAGATCGACCGGCTCGAATCGATGGACAGCTGGAACAGTAATCAGCATCACAAGTCGGGTTTGTGGCGCCAGGTACTGATCTCCGAAACCGATCACGCGATGGCCGAGCAAGCCACGGTCGACTTTCTGCGTGCTTGGGTACCACCGGGGAAGTCGCCGATGTGCGGCAATTCGATCTGTCAGGATCGTCGCTTCATGCATCGGCAGATGCCACGGCTGGAGCGCTATTTTCACTACCGCAATCTTGACGTTTCCACGCTCAAGGAACTGGCCCGGCGCTGGGCTCCGAATATCGCCAAGAGTTTTGGCAAGGAATCGGCACATACGGCGCTGTCGGATATCCGCGACTCGATCGACGAGCTGCGCCACTATCGCCGTTACATGGGTGAGCTGGGCGGATCGTCCGCTGCCTGATGTCTCGCCAGTCTTTTCGGATATCGCAATTCTGAGGTGACACGCATGTCGATCGATCCGTTTACCATCGATGCGTTTGCACCGGTGCTGGATTGTGCCGGGCGCGCGCTGCGGCTGGATCGCCCGCGCGTGGTAGGCATCATCAATCTCACGCCGGACTCGTTTTCGGCCGACGGCCTCCATGGTCACGTCGATGCCGCCGTAGCGCAGGGTTTGCGCATGGCCGAAGAGGGTGCCGATATGCTCGACATTGGAGGCGAGTCGACTCGGCCCGGTGCGACGGAAGTTTCGGTCGAAGAAGAGCTTCGCCGGGTGTTGCCGGTCATCGAACAGCTGATCGCACGCACTCAGTTGCCTATTGCCATCGATACCTCCAAGCCGGAAGTGATGCGTGCCGCGGTTGCTGCTGGTGCGGGCATGATCAACGACGTCTACGCGCTGCGTCGCGAAGGTGCACTGGATGCCGCGGCGGCATTGGGCGTGCCGGTGTGTCTGATGCATATGCAGGGCGAGCCCGGCAGCATGCAGGCCGATCCGCAATACGACGATGTGGTCGGCGATGTTCATCGATTCCTCACCGATCGGCTGTTTTCCTGCGAGCTGGCGGGCATCGACAAGCGCAAAATTCTGGTTGACCCCGGCTTTGGTTTCGGCAAGACGCTGGAGCACAATCTGGCGCTACTCAGTGCGCTGGAACGCTTTGGCAATCTGGGCAGCGGCGTGTATGTCGGGCTGTCGCGCAAGGGCATGATCGGCACACTCACGGGTAAAACCGACCCCGCCAAACGCGCCGCCGGCTCGGCCGCTGCAGCGCTGATTGCCGTGCAGCGTGGCGCGCGGATGGTGCGCGTGCACGATGTTGCTGCCACGGTGGATGCGCTAGCCGTATGGCGTGCAGTACACGCGATCGATACTGTTCCGAAGCGCGATGCGAAGACGGCGGTGCCTCGCTGGCCGGATGATGAGTGAGCGCTTCAATCGTCGCAGCGTTATGCTCCAGCGAATGAAATACCTTCAAAGCGGCAAGACACGATGAATCAACGCAAGTATTTCGGTACGGACGGTATCCGCGGTCTGGTCGGCCATTGGCCTATAAGCGCGGATTTCATGCTGCGGCTGGGGCGCGCCGTGGGTGCCGTGCTGGTGCGCGAGGGCCGGGATCGGCCCAAGGTGCTGATCGGCAAGGATACCCGCGTGTCCGGCTACATGTTTGAATCCGCGCTGGAAGCCGGTCTGGTGGCGGCCGGCGCGGATGTCGGCTTGCTGGGTCCGATGCCAACGCCCGCCGTCGCGTTTCTCACCCGTTCAATGCGCGCCAGCGCTGGCATTGTGATCAGCGCGTCGCACAACCCACATCACGACAACGGCATCAAGTTTTTTTCAGCGAATGGCGAAAAGCTCTCCGATGCGGTCGAGCTGGCGATCGAGCAGGAGGTCGATGCCGACTTCGTCACCGTCGATTCCGAGCGACTGGGCAAGGCCCGACGCATCGATGATGCAGTAGCGCGCTACGCCGAGTTCTGCAAGGCCACCGTGCCGGAGGATTTCAGCCTGCGCGGATTCAAGCTGGTGATCGACTGCGCACACGGCGCGACCTATCAAGTTGCGCCAAAGGTGTTTACCGAAATGGGCGCCGAGGTCATCGTCATCGGTGACAAACCGGATGGCTTCAATATCAATCGCCAGTTCGGTTCTACCCACCCGCAGGCCGTGCAGCAGGCTGTACTGGCACACGGTGCCGATATGGGCATGGCTTTTGACGGTGATGGTGATCGGCTGGTGCTGGTCGATCGCCATGGCGCGCTGGCCGACGGTGACGATATTCTTTACGTGCTGGCTCGCAGCCTGCACACACGTGGCCTGCTGAAGGGGCCGGTGATCGGCACGTTGATGAGCAATTTCGGCCTGCAGCAGGCGCTGGCGGAAATCGACGTGCCGCTGATCCGCGCCAATGTCGGCGATCGTTATGTGATGCAGATGTTGCGGGAGCATGGCGGCATGCTGGGCGGCGAAACGTCCGGCCACATCCTTTGTCTGGATCGGGCCACAACAGGTGATGGCATCGTCGCGGCACTGGCGGTGCTCGAAGCCCTGGCGCTGTCCGGTCAGGATCTGGCGTTGGCGCGCACGGGCCTGCAAAAATTGCCGCAGGTCATGCTCAACGTGCGTTCCCTGGGTGCGCGTGAAGCACTGGCGGGAACGGCGGTACAACAGGCACTCGCCGAAGTGGAGAAGACTCTCAGCGGCCGCGGTCGCGTCGTGCTGCGCGCTTCGGGAACCGAGCCGCTGGTGCGAGTGACTGTAGAAGCGGCGGATGCTGTTGAAGTGCAGCAACTGGCCGAACGGCTGGCCGACGTCGTAAAATCATCGGCCCTGACGTATCTCGCCGAAGCCTCATGAAGCACGTTCCCACGCTGGATATCCGTCGTTACGACACTGACCGTGACGCATTCGTCGCTGAACTGGGCGCGGCTTATCGCGAGTTCGGTTTTTGCTGCATCAGCGGGCACGGTATTGCACGCGAACTGATCGACGATTCCTACGATGCGTTCCAGCGCTTTTTTGCATTACCGACCGACGTCAAGATGAAGTATCACGTGCCCGGTAGCGGCGGTGCACGCGGTTATACGCCTTACAAGGTCGAGACCGCCAAGGACAGCAAGCATGCTGATCTTAAAGAGTTCTGGCACATCGGTCGCGAGATCTCTCGAGATTCAACATTCGCTGATGTGATGCCACCCAATTTGTGGCCGGCCGAAGTGCCTGACTTCAGGCCGCATGGTTACGCACTTTACGAAGCGCTGGATCAGCTGGGTACGCGCGTGCTTTGCGGCTTAGCACTGCACATCGGGTTGCCCGAACATTATTTCGGCGACAAGACTGATCAGGGCAATTCGATTCTGCGGCCGATCCACTATCCACCGATTACGCAGGACAACATCCCCAACGAGCGCGCTGGGGCGCACGAGGACATCAACTTCATCACGCTGCTGGTTGGCGCCAGTGCCGAGGGCCTGGAGGTTCTCAGCGAAGGCGAATGGTTGCCAGTAACCACCGAAGGCGATGCGATCGTGGTGAATATCGGTGACATGCTGCAGCGGCTGAGCAATCACGTATACCCATCGACATCGCATCGCGTGGTCAACCCACCGAATGCGAATGCGCGCAAGCCGCGTTATTCGGTGCCGTTTTTCCTGCATCCGAATCCGGACGTCGTGCTTGATCCCGTCGTACAGTGCATCACGCCGGATAACCCGAGCCGTTACAGCGACTCGATCACGTCGCATGAGTACCTGATGCAGCGATTGCGCGAGATCAAGTTGATTTGAGCCACGCCGTCTGAAGCTGGCTGGCTCAAGCGTCTACTCGCTGCCGTTTCGATAGCGTTTTGATTGCTTGGCCGACAGCGCCAGCGCGAGTCGATCTGGCACGAGTTCAAACAAGGCCTTGATGAACCGGTTGACTCCGCCGGTGACATGGACCGCTTCGCCACGTTCCACCGCGTCAACGCCTTGTCGTACCACCTCTTCGGCGGTGAGCCACATGAAATCGGGCAGCTTGTTCATCTTGTCGCGGGTGCCGGTGACATCATGGAATTCCGAGCGGGTAAAGCCTGGGCACAGCGCGCAGACGTTGACACCGGCCAGCTGGTTTTCCAATGCCAGCGACTGCGAAAACTTGATCAGATAGGACTTGGTCGCTGCGTACAGCGTATGTCCTGCGGTACCCGGGAGAAACCCGGCTAGCGAGGCCACGTTGATGATGCGGCCATAGCCGCGTTCGCGCATGCCGGGCAGCAACCGCCAGGACAGCTCGGTCGGCGCGGTCAGCAGCACTTGCAGCGAATCAGCGTGAGTGGCCCATGGACTGGCGACCAAGGCGCCTGGCACCCCGTAACCAGCATTGTTGATCAGCCAGTCGACTTTCAGCCCGCGTTCGTCGAGCGCTGCTGTGAGCTGTTGTGGCGCTGTCGGATCGGCAAGATCGCTGGGCAGAACGGTCACCGTGGTGCCGTGTTTTTCGCGCAACTCGGCGGCCAGCGACTCCAGTCGATCGACGCGCCGCGCGGTGAGCACCAGATCATGGCCCTGCGAGGCGAGCTGCCGCGCGAACGCTGCACCAATGCCGGCAGAAGCACCGGTGATCAAACTGAGTGGACGGGATGGAGACATGTGGCATTCCTCGTGACAATGCCCATTCTCGTCCGTATTACGCAATGGACGCCACTGGCTTCATCGGTTTGCTGATGTTCCGCCCCATCGGTAAGCTTGCAGTTTGATTGAAGCGGAATCAGACCATGCGTACGAAACTCGTCGCCGGCAACTGGAAGATGCATGGCAGTCGTTCGATGGCTGCGGCCTTGGTCGATGGGATCGTTGCAGGCAAGCCGCCTTCCATCGATGTGGCCATTTTTCCGCCGTTTCCCTATATCGCTGCGCTGGCTGAGCAACAGGGTGATTCCGGGCTGGCCGTTGGCGCGCAGGATGTCAGCGAGCACGAGGGGCAGGGTGCCTATACCGGCGAGGTTTCCGCTGCCATGCTCCGCGACATTGGCGCGCAGTGGGTGTTGGTCGGTCATTCAGAACGTCGTCACTACCGCGGCGAAAGCGATGAGCTGGTCGCGCGCAAGTTTGCCGCTGCCCGCGCTGGCGGCCTGACACCAATCCTTTGCGTCGGCGAGACGCTGGAGCAACATGAGGCGGGCGAGGCGCAGGCGGTGATAGCCCGCCAGCTGCAGGCCGTACTGAAGCTCAACGGGATAGCTACCTTTGATACCGCCGTGATCGCCTACGAGCCAGTCTGGGCCATCGGGACCGGCCGCACGGCCTCGCCGGAACTGGCGCAGCAGGTACACGCCTTCATTCGTAGCCAACTGGAAAAAGAAGATGTTATAATTTCGCGGCTAACAAGACTGCTTTACGGCGGTAGCGTCAAAGCGGCCAACGCCGCCGAATTATTCGCGCAAGCGGACGTGGATGGAGGGTTGATCGGAGGCGCCTCGTTGGCTGCATCTGATTTCCTCGGCATCTGCAACGCGGCGCATCAAGCGCAACAGGCCTAAAAGAAACCATGTTCGTTATTTTCAGCGTGTTTTACATCCTGATCGCTGCGGCAATGATCGTACTGATCCTGCTGCAGAACGGTGCGGGCGCAGATGCCGGTTCCGGCTTCGGCAGCGGTGCGTCGGCCACGGTGTTTGGTGCGCGGGGTTCGGCAACGTTCCTTACGCGGGCGACTGGCGTACTCGCGACACTGTTCTTCCTGCTGAGCCTCGGCATGGGCATCTACCTGCACGCCAACGGCCAGCCGCACAGCGCCGCCAGCGATCTGGGCGTGATGTCCGGCGTGACCGGCACGGCCAAGCCGGCGGCGACAACTACAGTCCCGGCGAATTTGGAAGTCCCGTCGGCCGCACCAGCCGCTCAGCCTGCTGCGCCAGTCAAAGCCAGCGATCAGGGCGAAGTGCCGGCAGCAAAAGAGCCAACGAAAAAGCATTAAGTTAAGTAAGTAGTAAGTAATACACCTGCCCAGGTGGCGGAACTGGTAGACGCACTACCTTGAGGTGGTAGCGACGTAAGTCGTAGGGGTTCGAGTCCCCTCTTGGGCACCATTTGATAGTTCGAGGACGTCCGATAGAGTCCAAAAAACACAACGAAACCCGCTACTTGCGGGTTTTTTTGTGGCTGTAACGTGCAGGAGCGTCCGATGCGGTGCAGTGGAATACCCCCACAAGTGGGGGTAGAGTTGGGGGTACTGGCAGCCAATCGACTGCCCACCAGCGTGGAATACCCCCAGAATGTCACTGTCAGACGTTGCCATCCGCAAGGCCAAGCCAGCCGCCAAGCCATACAAGATGGCGGACGGTAGAGGACTGTATTTGCTGGTGAACTCGACCGGCTCCAAACTGTGGCGCTGGAAGTACCGTGTAGACGGGCGCGAGAAACTGCTGGCGCTCGGCGCGTACCCCGATATTTCCCTGACCGCTGCCCGTGATGCCTGCACCGACGCCCGCAAGCTGCTGGCGAACGGCACCGATCCCGGCGAGGTGCGCAAGGCGGTCAAAGCTGAACGGATCGAGGCGGCAGCCGTTGCATCCGACACGTTCGAGGCGGTGGCGCGCGAATGGATGGCACGGCAGGACGTGGCCGAAGTGACGGCCAACAAGACCTGCTGGATTCTGGAAACCTTCCTGTTTCCCGAGCTTGGCAACCGGCCCATTGCCGAGGTGACGGCACGCGAGCTGCTGGATGCGCTGCGGAAAGTCGAGGAAACCGGCAGGCTGGAAAGCGCCAAGCGGGCAAAGATCAAGGCCGGGCAGGTGTTCCGCTATGCCATGTTGGAGGGCAAGACGAACAGCGACCCGACCGCCAGCCTGCGCGGCGCACTCAAGCCCCCCAGCGGCAAACACCATGCTGCCATCACTGACCCGGCACGGATGGGCGAGCTGCTGCGCGCGATTGACGGCTTCACCGGGCAACCCGTGACGCTGGGCGCGCTGAAACTAGCCCCGCTGGTATTCGTGCGACCGGGTGAGTTGCGCCATGCGGAGTGGGTCGAGTTTGATCTGGACGGGGCTATCTGGCGTATCCCGGGCGAGAAAATGAAGATGAAAGCCGCGCACCTTGTACCGCTGTCGAGTCAGGCCGTCGCGATCCTGCGAGAGCTTCACGCTTTCACCGGAGGCGACCGCTATGTGTTTCCTGGCTTGCGCACGGCATCGCGGCCCATGTCAGAGAACACCGTGAATGCCGCCCTGCGGCGGCTGGGCTACACCGGTGAGGAAATGACAGGGCACGGCTTCCGCAGCATGGCCGCGACGCGGCTAAATGAAATGGGCTGGAACGCGGACGCTATCGAGCGCCAACTGGCGCATGCCGAGTCCAACAAGGTGCGGGAGGCTTACACGCACGCGGCGCAGTACTTGGACGAACGCACTCGCATGATGCAGGCTTGGGCTGACTATCTGGACGGCTTGCGAGCTGGCGGCAAGGTTATAGCGATCGGCCGCAAGGTAAGCTGATTACTTGAAACGCCGCGCCTAGGACGGCCATCCGAAAACCGGGCACCTTCCCCGGCTGGTGCGGCACCTATCGAAGGGCGCTGAGGTGAGCGCAGTGGCACAGCTCTTTAATACTCGCCTGGGGTTTGCGCATGCCGCAGAAGATGAAGCCGAATGGACACTGCTACGGCAGCAAATAGAAGAACAATGCGATGCGCTTTTTTTAGGTAACGATCTTCACAGCCGCAAATTGTGGGCGAGACACCGCGACTTCGGGAGTATTGGCTTCTCTCGGCGTTCTGATGAATTTACTAGTCCAAAAATTCTTTACCCGGCAGGTCTTTCGAGAGTATTTATCTTGTCGGATGCGGATCAGCCTGAAATTGGAATTTCGTTTAGGCAGCGAGACATTGGTAGGCTTGGATTGCCGGATATCTACGAGGCTTATTTGTATGTTCATGGTGCTGATGGCATGCGCCGTTGCATCTCCTACAGCGTGCCGGTGCAGTCTCCAGGAGAGGCCTTTGACCGCTTTGCGAAAGCCCTTCAGTCACCACATGCGGAAGAGATTTTCAATGTTTGCGGAGGCAACGATTTAGGTCGAGTGTTTGGTGTCGCAGCAAGCCCAGAGTGTCTTTCTAAAACGCTTTCCAAGCCAGCACCAACGACGAGAGAGCTAGAGAAGCTCACCGACGAATTATGCGAGGCCCTGAGTTCTTTGCTGGCCGTTTACAACAAGTGGAACGAAAGTGATGCTCTGAACTATCTGATTGCTAGATCACTCGGTGAGCGTCGGGTTCGAACAAGATTGAGCGAGTACCAAGCAAGTGAGCAACTTGAGATCATTAAAGAATTTCGCACAACATTTGAACCATCGAAAAAGCGTTCGGGAAGACCTCTGCAAGGCGGCAAGAACCATTTAGTTGCTCGAACGCTGGCGGAATTATGGGCGTATTGCGGGTTAGGAGAGCCGGAGCTATGGAATGAGTCGAAATTCATTCGTGCCTGCGCTCTAGTATTGCCGTGGCACGGCATTCATAAAGCCGATGTCGGGCAATTTATGCGTAGTGAATTGGCAAAGAAAGCTCGACGGCTAAATCGCGGGATTGTGCTAATCGACTAAATTTTGATAGTTGGCACAGCTGTGCTTATCGCCGCGTCTTGATTTTAAATTACCCTAACGCAATTGCGCGTTGCCCTATTTAATTGCCCTGCACCCCACTGCACAGGGCAATACAGCAATGCACATACTCCCAGAGACGGGATTTCTTCGGCTGGCTGCCATAGTTGGTAAGCCCGAGACAGAGACATCGAGAGCCGTCCCCCCTATTTACCCCGTTAGCGCCTCTACATGGTGGGCTGGCGTAAAGAGCGGACGGTATCCAAAGCCGGTCAAGCTAGGCGAGCGCGTTACTGCTTGGCGAGTGGAAGATATCCGAGCGCTAATTGAGCAGGGGCCAAAGCTATGAGCCGGCCCAACAAAAAGCCCCGCGCGGTCAGGCGCAGGGCGATGGACAATACCGGAACTTCGACAAGCACCAGTGGCCAACATCTTAGCCGCGACGCGATCGACAAGCTATGTCTAGCTTGGGCTTCGGTAGACGCCGCACGCCAGCAACTATGCCTCTACGCGAATGCAACCGATTTGCCCCTGTGGATCGTAGTCGACGCGGCCGACATGCTCGACGAGGTGGCGGATTTTTTATCGGGGGCCGTGACGGGAGGGGTGTGTGATGTCCCTGCCTGAATCAATCAAGCTCACCGGGCGCCGCTGCCAGTGCGGCGGATGCGGAGCGTACTTTAATGGCGAGCGCGGCTTTGATCGGCATCGCGTCGGCACGCATGGGCTAAATCGCCGCTGCTTAACGGGCGCAGAGCTGATGGTGCGAGGCTGGCATCGTAATGTTGCCGGATTCTGGGCTACGTCTTATTGGGATAGCGCGAGTAGGGCACGTATTAGGCCATCGCATACGGCCCCCTTACGGTCCCCCTTGCTGGACGGGGATGCGTTAAATTCGCCCGGGCCAGCGGGTGCCGCATGAGTGTATCAAGACGCAAAATCACCGGGCGCTCGGAAAGTGGCGGCTACCTGAGCCTGCCTCATGCAGTGCTGGAGTCACTGAACTATCGGGCACTGTCAGCGCATGGAAGGATGCTGCTAAATGATCTGGGCCTGCAGTTTCGCGGTGCCAACAATGGTGACTTGTCAGCTGCGTGGAAGATCATGCAGCCGCGTGGCTGGCGCTCCCGCGACACCCTTGGGCGTGCTTTGGCCGAACTCCTGCACTTTGGTCTGATAGAGAAAACGAGGCAGGGTGGCTTGAATCATTGCAGCCTCTTCGGGCTGACTTGGCTGGCTATCGACGAATGCCGCAACAAGTTGGATGTGTCGGCGACGCGGGTTGCGTCTGGTTTATGGAAAATACCGCAGCCGCCAATGCCACCTCGGAAACCCAAGCAAAAAAATAAGGCTCCCAGCACGCCCGGCGTGCCAGAGCGACACGGTGGGCGTGTCAGTGCGACACGGCACGCGTGTCAGTGAGTAACGCATCGACACGACCGGCGTGCCAGTCAGGGTAGTTTGACTGCTGCCACTGACACGCCCGGCGTGCACCTTTATATATTACCAATCGGAGGGCTTTGTTATGGCTCTTGAATTTAAGGCTTCATGGCGCCCGGGTACACACGCTCAACCCGTCATGCGCTCGGCACCGTTTACGCAGGTGCGTCATGAGTAATTATGGGTGGCGCCCGCACATAGAATCCGCGCTCGCTTTGAGCCTGGGCAGCTTATTCAAGGCTGGCGCGCTGCGGGTAGGTGCCATGACGTCGGGCAGCTGGCAATGGAGCCGTGACGGAAAACAAGTGGCCTGCATCGGTTACTGCGCGACCTTGAATACCGTGGATGGCGAACTGCGCTTGTCTTACACCTTCAAGCACAACGGCGAATCGAAAGACATAATTTGCACTGTTCGCCTCTCATCTGTCCCGCTGAACTACGGCGGCCGCCGCTGGTACATGCACTGCCCATGCACTGGACGGCGAGCGCTGAAGCTATACAAGTTTGGCGGCATCGAGAAATTCTGCAGCCGTACAGCCATCCGCCCACAGCCGACGTACGCCAGCCAGCGCACAGGCGGCAGCGATCGCATCATCGCGCAGCGCTGGAATCTTCGACGCAAGATGGGTGACGAATTCAGCGACCTGTTCGGTGAGCCCTATAAGCCCAAAGGTATGCACTGGCGGACTTTCCAGCGCTACGCCGACCGCGACGCAGAACTTGAAAGGCGGGGAGGTGGCTACTTGTCGCGTCTGCTGAACAGGATACAAAAATACGGATAAAATGCGATTTGCCTATGAATTTAGGCATGCGAAAAATTACCCCATGCGCGGCCCGAGCTGTTCGGCGTCGTAGTATTTAGGAGCCTGGCCGCTAATTCTATGGGGATCAATCAGCTCACATGCCTGGCGACCGGATATCAGTGGCCGTACGGATTGGCGTACGGGTTTTTCGTACCTTCTTTGCCTGTGTATGGATCAATGTTTGGCTTGCTAGACCAGTTGTTTTCCCTGGTGTTATCAGGCGCAGTGCGCACATAAGGCTGCACGTAAGTTCCATTCGCGCGCGTGTAGCCCTGTACTTGTTCTGTTGACTGTTGCGGTTGAACGTATCGGCTGGCTGGCGGTGCGTACGCGTTGTAGGGCTGAGGCGCGTAGCTTTGTGCCGAGGCGGAGCCACAGCAAACCAAGAGCGCCATAAGCGCCAGAGTCTTGTTCATAAATTTCCCCTGTGGAACGACCTTGCTCAGTCGTCGGACGTCGAACGCTACTCGCAAAATCCAGTGTCCGCCAATGCCTCGTCCGAGATGCCGATTTTGCATAGGTGTCTGGCTACGCTTTTCCGCTGTAAGCGCCGATAGCCGCGACGAAGACAATGGCGCATCTTGAAGTCGCCCCGCAAGTCCGGCCCAATGCGACAGGTGTCCGGCAATAGCCGACGCTGCAACGTCAGGTGGAATCGACGACCGGGGCATCCTTGCCGATGCGGTGCGTCCTATTACGCTAAGGATCCTACGACAGCGCAAAACGCTCCTCTTTTCCAATGTGTACTTACCCCCGCCAGACTTTGCGAGCCTACGGCTAAAATTCAGCCCATCGCATTGCAGGCTTAGGAGGAGAGGCTTTCGGCGCTACGGACTCGCCTCGGCTGGTAAGCAGAGGGATGCTATGACTAAAATTCGGCGATCGTGCAATGATATGGCCTATGTCACCAACGAAACCTGCTTGGGGTAACAAATGGCGCAGCCTGTGGTCACTGAGTGGCGAGCGGAGAGCGTTCGATTCACATTTTTTTTCGACGAAAAAGACAGAGGTCGCTTCAATAGCAATCTTTGGAACGCAATTACGGGCGCAGAACCACAGTCGACGACAAATGTGCATGCCACAGGAGTCAAGCATGACCAAGGAATGTTTTTAGGTGGCCAACTTAACGTAGCTACTGCGGCAACACGCGTAGACGTTATCCTTTCAGCCGTTTTCGGTGGCTTGGATTTTCCGAATTTAGGCGCTGTCGACGATATTTCCGCAGAATTTGGAAAGCTAGTCATCGCTGCTGCAGCTGATCAGCTAGAGCACGCCTCGCGAATTGCCTACGGAATAATTGCCACCCGCTTAAGCACCGATCGGAATGAGTCCTATTCGGTGTTGGATGAGCTACTCTCGAATGTGAAAGTATCTCCTGACAGCAAAGAGTTTCTTTACCAAGTCAATCTTCCTCGCGATTCTCATACTGATAAGTCTGTAATGTTAAACCGTCTAGGCCGATGGTCTGCCCTCGTTATGAAGCAAGTCAGCGCTGACGACTTAACTTCTAAAGGTTCTGAGATTCACTCTGTGCGCGTCGAGTTGGACATTAATACTGCGCAAGGTTCATCCCTATTGAATGTTGACAAAGAAAAATTGTTGACTGAGTTAATTAATGAGGGAAACTTAATGCTCGTGAATGGAGATAAATAATGTCACGGACTGGTGAATTTATCGCTGCTAGAGATATTTTGGCCAATCCTGGTTTCCAGCACCGAGAGTCATCATCATTTAGCCATGAGAGCGACGCGAGCGCGATATCTAGTGTGTTGAATTCATTAGAAGTAAAATCAAATCCGTTCGACGTGCCCGTTGCTATCAACACATTTTTGACGGGTGGCTCTGATATCTGCCCAGGTAGATATTTTCGTCCTGAGCCGATTATACGAGGCGGTGTTGTAGTTTTTGGCGTGAGAGGTGCACGTTGTTTCTACGCGGCTAAATCGGGCAACGAAGGAACATCAGACAACTCTGAAATGTTAATTCGTGGTGAGCCGCTATATGATTCGACAGGCTCGGCCTCTCCGGTAGTTATGCAACTTTTGACGAGACGCGAACAAGCGTCAGTAAATAGCTCGAAGGTGTCTCTAGCATCCGAAACAATGGCAGCTTTGCGCTCATACTGCGCTGCTGGTGATATTGATTCAGCAGTAGATAGATGTTTTGAGATGATCGAAAATTGGTTTGCCCAAAACGATCTTCCGCTAGTTGACGAGACGTTATCTTACGCCGAGCCTGAATACTTAGATTCTCGCGTCATAATCGGCATGTTGAGGGCAACATTCAGGGCGAGAGAGAAACTGTACTACTGGCATTTATTGCTTCAAAAAGAGCGGCGCAGGATTAAGCGCGAAGGCCGTGACGATTTACGAATGCTCAGGGGGCTTCTGGAGGCAAATGGAGAAACAGACACAATCTTTGCCATCCGCTCAATTACCTAAGTACCCACACATTGCAATTGCCATTCTAAGCAGTGGCAAGCACGTTGGACTCTTATATCGTCTAACAGATGATAGCCCTAGGCTTCTTCACTTGGCTGATCATCTAAAACTTTTGGATCAAGCACTTTTGGATCAAGCATTGGCAGGTAGTGATTATGCTTGGTTCGAATGCGTAGGTTTCCAAAATACCGAAGCAAGGGATTTCGCCAGCTGGCTTCAAAAGATATATCGCTCAAACGTTAACCGAGTGCGTTACGGCTTTAATTATTGGCCTGGGGCGTGCTTCGATTCTGACGGATCGTGGAATCCGAGCGCTGACGGGATAGGCCTAACATGTGCTACGTTTGTTATGGACATGTTCCATTCGTATGGTTATCAAATATTAGATACGGCCACTTGGAAAAAAAGACCTGAAGATCAGGCGTTTTTCTCTTGGGTAATTCAACATCTTGCAGGCCGAGCGCCTGAAGGTTACATACAATCCCAGCGAGATGCATTGGCCGCAGCTGTGAGGTTTCATCCTTTAGAAGTCGCATCTTGTGCTGCCAGATATGACGCAGAGCCGATCAAATTTGAACAAGCGATATCAATGGCCAGTCGAATGGATCTCGAGCTAGTGGCAAGGCGAGGTCCTTGGGCGATAGATGGATCTGTACTAACTGATTGATTGTCATATTTTTGCTGTCACTGACCAAAAAAGTTAAGCGATTTCACTAATATCGTTAAGCATATCGCGTAGAACACTGGGCATCGTCTGAGGGTATTTGTCATATTTACTCTTAGACAGATGCCGCCATTCTTCGTGCACCGCGGCCTCTGTAACCTCGTCCCGCGTTGCCACGCTAATTAGCTCGTCCTGGTCGTTGAAGGTGTAAAGCCAAAACTTTCGGTGCATGAATATTCCCGCCTTGCAGTAATAGCAAAGCGAGCCTTCGCTGCCCATGTCCCAATTCACCCGGTTACAGTTGTCGCAAGTTGAGCCGGGGCCGAGAATGGATTTTGTGATCTGTCTGCCGATGCCGACAGCGTAGTTGGCGACGATCTCACAGGATGACGCGCTGTATGTTGACCACGACACGCGCGACAAGCATTAGTAATAAGGGGTACATTTGGGGGTATATTTGAAAATTATCGTCGGCAAGCCGCAGAAATGCTATGCTTTCGTTGCCCCTCTTGGCACCAACAAAAGTTTCAGTGCATAATCAATTGCACTGGAATTTGTAGTAATAAGGAAACCGTCTTCTGACGGTTTTTTTATGCGCCGCGTTTGGTCAGGATCAGTCGGCTTTGGGTACTTTC
>Ga0302314_10006578_pt1 | contig 21013 bp, 15 predicted proteins | sample III_Palsa_N2_3_FD_200533 | JGI IMG/M metagenome (GOLD analysis project Ga0302314, IMG submission 200533) | Peat permafrost microbial communities from Stordalen Mire near Abisko, Sweden - III_Palsa_N2_3 | ecosystem: Environmental > Terrestrial > Soil > Palsa > Peat permafrost | place: Sweden... | reverse complement strand
GGCCACCCCGTCCTCGGGACTCCGGCCGGCCCGGATGACAGCTCGCCCGAGGCGATGCTCTCCGAGACGCTCAGCGACCACCTGCGCCTCTTCACCGCCGGCCGCGGCAAGGTGGTGGTGCTGGCGGGCAAGGCCCGGGCGGCCATCGCCCTCGCCGGCCGCCTCGGCTCGCCCTTCTGGTTCAGCGAAGCCGTGGGCCGGCTCGTCACCGGCACCTTCTACGCCAAGGAGTTGCCCGCCTGGGTGAGGGGCGTCAACGAGAAGCGCCTTCCCGACCAGGCCTTCGCGCTCAGTTGGACGTTGAGCCTCCCGGAGAAGGCCTACACCGGCGTGGACGACCGGCCCTTCGAGGCCGACACCCTGGGGATGAAGCGGAAATTCCCCCACCCGCTGGCGGCCGGCCTTCCCGCGCCGGGTCCGCAGTCCTACGCGGCCTTTGCCAGCTCTCCGTACCTCGACGAGTACCTGGTGGACGCCGCGAAGACGGCGCTGGTGGCCGAGCAACTCGGCAAGGACGAGATTCCGGACGTCCTCGCCGTCAGCTTCAGCGCGCTGGACCGCATCTACCACCTCTACGGCCCCTACTCCTGGGAGGTGCAGGACGCGCTGGTGCGGTTGGACCGCGCAGTGGGCGACCTCCTCGCCGCCGCCGAGCGAGCCGCTGGCGGCCGCACCAACCTCCTCGTCATCCTGAGCTCCGACCACGGCGGCGCTGCCATCCCAGAGGAGCTCGTCGCCGCTGGGTTGCCGGGGTTGCGCGTCCGGCCCTCGGCGCTCAAGGCCGGCCTCCAGGCGGAGCTCACGCGCGCCTACGGCGCGCCGCTGCTTTTGGCCTTCAGCGACTTCGAGGTGGTCCTCGACGACAAGGGACTGGAGGCGCACCACCTGGACGGCCCCACCGTGCGACGGGCGGCCGCCTCCTGGCTCTCCCACCAGCCCGGCGTGGCCCTGGCCGTTGCGCGCGATGACTTGAGCGGCTGCGACGACTTGCAGGGCTACCAGGGTGCGCTCCGCCGCAGCTTCTTTCCCGGCCGGAGTGGCGACGTCCTCTTCCTCCTTCGCCCCTTCACCGTCCTCGACGACGCCGAGACGGGGACGAGCCACGGGCTCCCGTACGCCTACGACGCCCAGGTGCCCCTCGTCCTCTACGGGCGTAGCGTCCGCCCAGGCACCTACACCCAGCGCATCCAGGCCGTCGACGTCGCGCCCACCGCGGCGATGCTGATGGAGATGGGGGGCCTCGCCGGCGCCGAGGGCATTCCGCGAAGCGAGGCCATCTCCCTCGCCCGGTAAGCCCCCCGCTTCTTCCCTTTAGCGCGTCGCGTTATTCGTCCGGCAGCGACGTTGATGGCCCTGGGGTGCCTTCGGGGAGGAGCTCCAGGGAGAGGTCCATGGCCCTCGCCGAGTGGGTGAGGGCTCCCATCGAGACGAAGTCCACGCCCAGGGCGGCCAGCTTCGGCAGCCGGGCGAGGGTGACGCCGCCGGACACCTCGACTTCCACCCTGCCCGCCACCCGGCGCACGGCCTCCGCCACCGCCGCGTCGTCCATGTTGTCGAGAAGGACGACGTCCGCCCCTCCGGCGATGGCGTCCTCCAGCTGTCCCAAAGACGTCACCTCAACCTCCACCCGCAGGAGCCGCGGCGCCTCGGCCCGCGCGCGCCGGAGCGCCTCGCGAATGTCGCCGCCCATGGCGGCCAGGTGGTTGTCCTTGATGAGCACGCCGTCCGACAGCCCGAAGCGGTGGTTGGCGGCGCCCCCGGCGCGCACCGCCAGCTTGCTGAGCGCCCGCATCCCGGGCGACGTCTTGCGCGTGTCTAGCACCCGCAGGCGTGTCCCGCGCACCGCCTCGGCTGCCTCGGCCGACAGGGTGGCGATGCCGCACATCCGCTGCACGAGGTTGAGCGCGGTGCGCTCGCCGATGAGGAGGGCGCGGGCCGAGGCACGCACCCGCGCCAGCGTCGTCCCGGCCTCCACCTTCGCCCCGTCCGAAACCAGCATCTCCACGACGGCCGAGGGCTCGAGACGCATAAAGACGCGCCCGAAGGCCTCGGCACCGGCGAAGACAAGGCGCTCCTTGGCCAGGAGCTCGCCTCGCGCCCGCGCCGAGGCAGGGACGAGGGCCAGGGTGGTGACGTCCCCCGCCGCGCCGAGGTCCTCGTCCAGCGCGAGGTCAATCAGCCGGTCGAGGGCGTCCATTCCGTGACGTGGGGTACAGCTCCCGCTGGACCGGGCCTGCGCGCTAGCGACGGCCCTTGCGCTTGGCAGTCCGACGACCCGCCTTGCGCTTGCCGCGCTTGGCCTTGCGTGCGGACGTCTTGCGCGCGGCCCTCTTCTTCCCCTTCTTCACCTTGCGGGCCGCCTTCTTCTTTCCCCGCTTCGCCTTGCGCTTCGGCTTGGCCTTGGCTTTCGCCTTCGCCTTGGCCTTCTTCTTGGGCGCCGCCTTCTTCTTCGGGGCCGGCTTGCTCGGAGCGGGAGCGGGAGCGGCCGCCGCAGGCGGGCTCACCTCATGCGTCGGCTCGCTCGGGATGCCGAACATTCCGCTCGATGGCGTGGGCGGTGTGGACTGGAACATCTCCTCCGGCGTCTTTTCGGACATCGTTCCCTCCGGCTCGATGCGGTTCAGGTTTTCCAGCACTCTCGAACTTCGTTGCTCAAGCTCCGCGACGCGTGCGCGGTCCTTCTCGACGACCTCGGCAGGCGCCCGGGCGACGAAGCTCGGATTGTCCAGCTTTCTCCTCAGTCCCGCCACATCCGTCTGAAGGCGGGCCAACTCTTTTTGCAGCCTCGCACGTTCTTCGCCCAGATCCAGCAGTCCTGCGAGGGGAACGAAGACCTGGAGCCCCTCCCCCACCCAGCTGGCGGATTGCGGCGGCTGCGGACCCGGCGGCAGGACCTCCAGGGAGGCCAGCCCGGCCAGGGGTAGGACATACCCCTGCGCCCGCCGAAGCGACTCCCGGACGTTTGGGCGCTCCGACTGCACCACCGCCCGGAAACGGGCGGCCGGCGACAGGTTGCTCTCCCCACGGATGGTGCGTACCGCCTCGACGACGGCCACCACCGGCGCCATCTCCTCCTCCGCTGCCGCATCGCGCCATCGGCCGGTGGCTTCCGGAAAGGCGGCGCGGGCCAGGAAGGCCTCCGGCGAGACGCCCGGAAGGCGGTGCCAGAGCTCCTCGGTGAGAAACGGCATGAAGGGGTGCAGAAGACGGAAGAGCTGGTCGAGGACTTGCACCAGGACGGCCCGGGTGGTGTCGCGCGCCACCGCGTCCTCCCCCTGGAGCGCTGCCTTGGAGAGCTCGATGTACCAGTCACAGAAGGCATGCCAGGCGAACTGGTAGAGGGCCGAGGCCGCCTCGGCGAACTGGAAGGTCTCGAGGGCAGCCTCCACCTCCCCCGTCACCCGCTCGAGACGGGCCAGAATCCACCGGTCCGCGAGCGTCAGCCGCGCCTTGTCCAGGGGCGACTTGGCTGGCTCGAAGTCCCCCAGGTTGAGGAGGACGAAGCGGGCGGCATTCCACAGCTTGTTGGCGAAGGCCCGGTAGCCGTTGACGCGCTCCAGGGACAGCTTGATGTCGCGGCCCTGCTGGGTCAGCGAGGCCAGCGTGTAGCGCAGCGCATCGGCGCCGAACGCCGGCATTCCTCCCGGGAACTTGTTCCGCACCGCCGGGGGCAGGGCGTCGGCCGGCGCTCCGTGGATGACGTCCAGGGGGTCGATGACGTTCCCCTTCACCTTGGACATCTTCTCGCCCTTCTCGTCGCGCACCATGGCGTGCAGGAAGACGGTGCGGAAGGGCACGTCCTTCATGAAGTGAAGGCCCATCATCATCATCCGCGCCACCCAGAAGAAGAGGATGTCGTGGCCCGTCTCGAGGACGCTGGTCGGGTAAAACGTCGACAGCTCCGGCGTCCGTTCTGGCCAGCCCAGGGTGCTGAAGGGCCACAGCCCGCTCGAGAACCAGGTGTCCAGGACGTCCTCGTCCTGCACCAGGCGCGCCCCGCCGCACAGAGGACACGTCTCCGGCCTCGTCCGTGCCACCACGGGTGGGGTGTCCTTCGGACAGTCCTGACAGAAGTAGGCCGGAATCTGGTGGCCCCACCACAGCTGGCGGCTCACGCACCAGTCATGGATGTTGCGCATCCAGTGGAAGTAGGTGGCCGTCCAGCTCTCCGGGAAAATTCGCACCCGTCCCTGCTCCACCGCGGCGATGGCCGGCTCGGCCAGGGGCTGGGTGCGGACAAACCACTGCGGGGACAGCCGGGGCTCCACCACCGTGCCGCTGCGCTGGCACGTCCCCACGCTCAGGACGTGCGGCTTCTCTGCCACCAGGTAGCCCTGCTCGGCGAGGTCGGCCAGCACGCGCCGCCGGGCCTCGAGGCGGTCGAGCCCGGCGTAGGGCCCGGCCTCGGCGTTGGTGACGGCCGCCTCGTCGAAGATGGAAATCATCGGGAGGTGGTGACGCAGGCCCGTCTCGTAGTCGTTGAAGTCGTGCGCCGGGGTCACCTTCACCGCGCCGGTGCCGAACTCCATGCTCACCAGCGTGGCGTCGGCGATGATGGGAATCTCGCGTCCCAGAAGCGGGAGCACCACCGTCTTGCCCAGAAGGTGGCGGTAGCGCGGGTCATCGGGGTGGACCGCCACCGCCGTGTCGCCGAGCATCGTCTCCGGACGCGTGGTGGCCACCACCAGGGACTCGTCGCTCCCCTTCACCGGGTAGCGGATTTCCCAGAGCGAGCCCTTCGTCTCCTCGTGCTCCACTTCCAGGTCGCTGATGGCCGTGCGGCAGTCCGGACACCAGTTGATGAGGCGCATGGCACGGTAGAGGAGGCCCTCCTCGTGCAGCCGGACGAAGGCCTCCACCACGGAGCGCGAGGCGCGAGCGTCGAGGGTGAAGCGCTCCCGGCTCCAGTCGAGGCTACTGCCCAGGTCCGCCTGCTGCTCGTTGATGCGGTGGCCGTACTTCTCCTTCCACTCCCAGACGCGCGCGATGAAGGCCTGCCGTCCCAGCTCCTGCCGCGTCTTGCCTTCCGTGCGCAGGAGCTCCCGCTCCACCACCAGCTGCGTGGCGATGCCGGCGTGGTCCGTGCCCGGTTGCCACAGCACGTTGTCGCCGCGCATGCGTCGCCAACGCACGAGCACGTCCTGCAGCGTGTTGCCCAGGGCATGGCCGATGTGCAGCGCCCCGGTGACGTTGGGCGGGGGCAGGATGATGCAGTAGGGCGGCTTCTCCGACGACGACTCGGCCCGGAAGCACCCGGCCGTTCTCCATGCCTCGGACCAGCGCCGTTCGACGTCGGTTGGCTCGTACGCCTTCGGGAGTTCCTTCGCGTTGTCTCCGTTCAGGCCTTCGCCTCCCGCTCACGCATCGTCCGCTCCACGTACTCCTTGAGGATGGTTTCCGCCAGCTGCGGCACCACCTCCCAGGCAATGCGCTCGATGACTTCCTGCGAGGCATTCTTGAGCGCGGACCGGAGCGCCGCCTCGCCCCCGTCGGCCTGGGGGGCTCCCCCGATGGGCGTGGGCGCGTCCACCAGCCCCACGTCCAGCGTCATCTCCTCGACGCTTGGCGGCGGGGCCACCGGTTGCGGAGCTGGCCGCGAGGCCGGGCCCGGAATTCCAGGGTTGGTGCCCAGCGCGAAGCTCTCGCGGGCCCTTGGCTGCAGCGACGGCAAGGGCGCTGCCGGACGCGGGGGTGCCGCGGGCACGTAGGGTTGCTGCGGACGTCCGAGGGCCGGGTTGCTTTGCGTCGGCAGGGAGGCGCCCGGCGGCCGCGGGACGCCGGGCATCGTCCCGGCCGGGACGCCAGGACGCGGGGGCGCCGGCACGTAGGGCTGGCCCGGTGGCCGGGCCAGCCCGGGAATGGCCTGCGACGGAGGCGGCCCGCTTGGCGGCCGCTGCGTCGGAAACGCCGATGGGCGTCCCACCGTCGGGTTACTGCCGGTGGGCGAGCCAGGCGGCCGCGGGACGCCGGCCGGCCCCGGCATGGGCCGCGGGGCGCTGGCCGGTGCCGTGCCCGGAGGGCGGGGAAGCCCCGCTGCCGGGGTGAAGCCGCTCCCGGCCAGCGGGGGGCGCGCGGGCATTCCAGCCATCGGTGCGCTCGGACGCGGGGCGAAGGGCGCCTGCTCGCTGGGGGAGGCCTGCGCGTACGTCCGGGCCGGAGCGCTCACGCCCGCCGGCAGGCCCACCAGCGCACGGACTTTGTCGATGAGGGCCTGGCTCTCGAAGGGCTTGACGATGAAGTCATCGGCTCGCACCGCGCGTGCCCGGGCCTCATCGAAGGGCTCGAAGTTTCCAGCCAAGAGGAGCACGCGGATGGACGCCGTGGCCGGGTCGGCCTTCAGGGCCTCGCAGACCTCGTAGCCGCTCTTCCCAGGCATCAGCACGTCGGCCAGCACGCAGTCCGGCTTCAACTCCCGTGCCCGGGCGACGGCGTCGATGCCGTTGTCCACGTAGGTGATGGACACGTCCTCCACGGCGAAGACCATCCCGATAACTTTTCGGATGGTGAGCGAGTCGTCGGCAACCAGAAGCTGCTTCGGCATGGGGCAGGGCCTCGAGGAAAGCCTCAGGAATCCTTCAGCAAATCCCGGCCATTGGAAGGGCGTGACACGAGGGCTGTCAAGTTTGAGACGTCGAGACGTGCGCTGGTGTGCGGCTATCCCGGCCGAGGGGGGAACGGATAGCATTTTTCACTGGTTCTTCCACCCATGGCACGCGTCCTCCTGGTCGATGACGAGAAGGTCGCCCGGGCGGTGTACGGCGACTACCTCGCCGACGCTGGCCACGTGGTGCGCACCGTCAACGGTGTCAGCGAGGCCCGCGCCGCCCTGGCCCGGGAGGCCTTCGACATCGTCGTGACCGACCTCATCCTGCCTCAGGGCGACGGGATGGAGGTGCTCCGCCACACCAAGGAGCGCTACCCGGACGTGGCCGTGGTGCTCATCACCGCCCTGGACAAGGTGGGGCCGGCCGTCCGCGCCATCAAGAGCGGCGCCGCCGAATACCTGGTGAAGCCGGTGCGTGCCGAGACGCTGCGCCACGCCGTCTCGCGCGCCCTCGCCACCCGGCACCTGCTTCAGGAGAACGCGGCGCTGCGGCGTCACGTGGCCCTGGTGGAGGCCGGCCAGCGGATGCTCACCGTCCTCGACCGCGGCCGGCTCGGCGAGGCGGCGGCTGCCGCCTTCGTCCAGCTTTGCCAGGCCAACGCCGCGCTGGTGCTGACGCGCGGCCCGAAGGGAGAGCTGCGTCACGAGGCCGCCGAAGGCGTCCCGAGCGAGTACCTGTCCGCCGTCCAAGCCGCCTGCGAGGGCCTGCTTCGCGACGAGGCGCCGCGCGCCTTCACCATGTCCGGCATCCCGCACTTCGCCCAAGGGGTGGCCGTCCCGGCGCTAGACCCCACGGCGGGCCTCCGAGGCTGGTCGGTGGTGCTCCTCGAGGGACCCGAGCCAGCCGGGCTGCGGGACACGGCCAACTACCTCGCCCAGCACCTGGCGCTGGCCCTGCACCACGCCGAGCGCATCGAGCAGGCCGAGGACCTGGTCTACATCGATGACCTCACCCAGCTCTACAACGCCCGGTACCTGGACGAGGCGCTGGAGCGGGAATTCGGACGGGCCGACGCCCACCAGCCCTTCAGCATCCTCTTCCTCGACCTCGACTCCTTCAAGACGGTGAACGACACCCACGGCCACCTGGTGGGGAGCAAGCTCCTCATCGAGGCGGCCCGGGTGGTGAAGTCCTGCACGCGCGACCAGGACGTCACCGCGCGCTGGGGAGGCGACGAGTACGTGGTGCTGTTGCGAGAAACCGACTCCGGCGGAGCGCTGAAGGTCGCCGAGCGCATCCGCCGGGCCATCGAGGCCCACCACTTCCTCTCCCGCGAGGGCTTCGGCCTCCGCCTCACCGTCTGCATCGGAGTGGCCAGCTTCCCCGAGCACGCCAGCGACAAGCGGTCGCTGGTCGACCAGGCGGACCGCGCCATGTACCGCGGGAAGAAGAGCACCCGCAACGTGGTCTACGTCGCGAGTCCCAGCGATGGCGCGGTGCCCTCGGCGCGCAGCGGCGCGGCCTAGGACTTCAGTAGTCCATGTCGTCGGAGTAGTCCGGCGCCCCGCCGCCACCGCCACCGCCCCCACCGCCCTTGCCCTTCTTCTTCGGCTTCTCGGCCACCATGGCTTCGGTGGTGAGCAGCAGGGAGGCCACCGACGCGGCATTCTGCAGCGCGGTGCGCTCGACCTTCGTCGGGTCGATGACGCCGGCCTTGTCCAGGTCCTCGTACGTCTCGGTGCGGGCGTTGAAACCGAAGGCGCCCTTGCCTTCCTTCACCTTGTTGAAGACCACCGCGCCTTCGTGACCGGCGTTGGAGGCAATCTTCTTCAACGGCTCGGTGATGGCGCGGCGGACAATCTCCACGCCGAAGTCCTGCTCGCCGCCCAGCTTCAGCTTCTCGAGCGCGGGGAGGCAGCGCACGTAGGCCACGCCGCCGCCGGGAACGATGCCCTCTTCCACGGCCGCCCGGGTGGCATGCAGCGCGTCCTCGACGCGCGCCTTCTTCTCCTTCATCTCGGTCTCGGTCGCGGCGCCCACCTTCACCACCGCCACGCCGCCGGCCAGCTTGGCCACGCGCTCCTGGAGCTTCTCCTTGTCGTAGTCGCTGGTGGTCTCGTCAATCTGGTTGCGGAGGAGCTTCAGCCGGCCCTCGATATCCGCCTTCTTGCCCGCGCCGTCGACGAGGGTGGTGTTGTCCTTGTCGATTTTCACGCGCTTGGCCTTGCCGAGGTCGCCCAGGGCCACGTTCTCGAACTTGTTTCCCAGCTCCTCGGAGATGACCTGCCCGCCGGTGAGGACGGCGATGTCCTTGAGCATCTCCTTGCGCCGGTCACCGAAGCCGGGGGCCTTCACCGCGGCCACGTTGAGGACGCCGCGCAGCTTGTTCACCACCAGGGTGGCGAGCGCTTCTCCCTCCACGTCCTCGGCGATGATGAGGATGGGCTTGCCGCTCTTGGCCACCGCCTCGAGCACGGGGATGAGGTCACCCATCGAGGAGATTTTCTTCTCGCTGATGAGGATGTAGGGGTCATCCAGCTCGACCTCCATCCGCTCGCGGTTGGTGACGAAGTAGGGGCTCAGGTAGCCGCGGTCGAACTGCATGCCTTCCACGACGTCGAGCGTCGTCTCCAGGCCCTTGGCCTCCTCGACGGTGATGACGCCTTCCTTGCCCACCTTCTCCATCGCCGTGGCGAGAATTTTCCCAATCTCCTCATCGCCATTGGCCGAGATGGTGCCCACCTGGGCAATCTCCTTGTGGTCCTTGGTGGACTTGGACTGCTTCTTCAGCTCCTCCACCACCGTCTCCACCGCCTTGTCGATGCCGCGCTTCAAGTCCATCGGGCTGTGGCCGGCAGCCACCAGCTTCAGCCCCTCCTCGTAGATGGAGCGCGCCAGCACCGTGGCCGTCGTTGTGCCGTCGCCGGCCTTGTCCGACGTCTTGCTCGCGACCTCCTTCACCATCTGAGCGCCCATGTTCTCGAAGCGGTTCTCGAGCTCAATCTCCTTGGCCACCGTCACGCCGTCCTTGGTGATGGTGGGAGAGCCGTAGGACTTCTCAATCACGACGTTGCGGCCCTTCGGGCCAAGCGTCACCGCCACCGCATCGGAGAGGACGCGGACGCCGCGCATGATGGCGTCGCGGGCGTTCTCGTGGAAAAAGATTTCCTTGGCTGCCATGGTGAAACCTCCTGAATTAACTTCGGATTTTTTCCGGGTCGGCCTGGTTGGCACTCGACCGGGTGGAGCGCCAACCTAAGGTGACGGCCACAGATGTCAACCCGAAATTTCGCCGGCGGGGCGCTCCCAGGGGTGCCTCGACGCCACGGGGCGGGCGGACATTCCTCCAATACGGCCGCTGCCTTACAGTCTGGGCGAGCGGACTTGAGCCAGGGCGGGCCCCAAGGGACATGAGCGCGACACAGGCACCAGCGGTTGCCGAGGACGTCGTCAGTAAGCCAAGCAACGCCTCGGTGGCGAGGACGATGGACCGACTGGAGGCGGCGGTGCGGGCCAAGGGACTCGCGGTGTTTGCCCGAGTCGACCACGCCGCAGGCGCTCGAAGCGTCGGCCTCACCATGCAGGACGCCCAGGTGCTCATCTTCGGAAGCCCGAAGGCCGGGACGCCGCTCATGGTGGCCCGCCCCCTGGTGGCGCTGGACTTGCCTCTCCGCGCGCTGGTGTGGAGCGACCCGAGCGGCCAGGTGTGGGTGAGCTTCAACGCGACGACGTACTACCCGCGGCGGTACGGAGTCCTGGACGGCTTGGAGAAAAACCTGGCCGCCATTGAGGGCCTCGTCGACGCGGCAGTGAGCGGCTCCTGACGCAGCGCTCGCGGAGCTTCGCCCCGGCGTGACGATGAGGTGACGCTGTAGCGGCCCGACACCGGGCGACGCCGGCGTTGCGTGGCGAAGCGTGGTTTCGCCCCGCGTCCTCCCATCGAGCCGGGTTTCCAATTCGTTGCCAAGTCCGCGCGTTGTCCACACGTACGGAACCCGAGCTTCATCGCGCCGTAACTCCCCCTCGGTACACAGCCACCCGTTCTCCAACACGGACGTCGTCGCTTTGGACCTCAATCGGCCCTCAGGGGCTTAAGGGAGCGGGAATGTTCAAACGCATTGGAGTCACACTTGCAGCGGCCATCTGGATGGTGGCGGCCTGCAGCGGTAGCACCGGGCCGCAGGGGGCCACCGGAGCCACGGGCCCTGCAGGGCCAGGCGGCGATGCGGGGCCCGCAGGCCCGAGCGCCGGGTCAGGGCCTGACCCGGCCGCAGGCTTCGCCACCGCCACACCCATCAAGCACGTCATCGTCATCTTCAACGAGAACATCTCCTTCGACCACTACTTCGCCACCTACCCGCACGCCGCGAACCTCACCGGCGAGACGCCGTGGCCCAACCCGGCGGCTGCCAACGGCGGGAACCTCCAGCCCGGCACCATGGCCGCCAACAACCTCATGACGCCGCTCGATGCCAACAACGGCTTCGTGCCCTTGACGACCGGCCCCAACCTCCTGACGGCCAACCCCAACTCCACCAATGCCGGCAACGGCGCGGGAGCGGCCAACCCCTTTCGTCTCGCGCCGAGTCAGGCTGCCACCTCGGACCAGGGGCACAGCTACATGCCGGAGCAGGAGGCGTCCAACACCGGCTTGATGGACTCCTTCCCCGAATTCACCGGGTCGGCGGGTCCGCCACCGACGGGGCCCGGCGCCCCTCCGGCATCGGCCACCAAGGGCGCGGTGATGGCCTACTTCGATGGCAACACCGTCACCGCGCTCTGGAACTACGCCCAGTACTTCGCCTTGAACGACAACTCCTGGACGTCCCAGTTTGGCCCGTCGACGCCAGGGGCCCTCAACGTCATCTCCGGCACCACCGCCGGGATGACGAACCCCAACCACGCCTTCACCGGCTTCACCGCGAGCCACGCCACGGCGGACGGGCGCGGCGGCTACACGCAGATTGGCGACACGGACCCGAATGGTGACGTCTGCTCCACGGCGACGGACCAAAACTCGCTGTCGAGCAAGAACATCGGCGACCTGCTCAACGCCAACGGCATCACCTGGGGCGCCTTCATGGGCGGCTTCGATTTGACCATCACCAACCCCAACGGGACGTTTGGCTGCAACCGGCTCACCAACGCTACGGTGGCCAACTTCTCCGAGAACTCGACGGACTACATCCCGCACCACGTGTGGTTCCAGTATTACCCCTCCACCGCCAACTACACGCATGCCCGGCCGAGCTCCGTCACCGCCATCGGCAGCAGCGTGGAAGTCGACGGCACGACGCCCGAGCCGGCCAACCACAACTACGACACCAACGACTTCTTCGCGGCGCTCAACGCTGGAAACCTGCCAGCGGTGGTCTTCCTGAAGGCCCCGGCCTACCAGGACGGGCACGCCGGTTACTCGGACCCCATCGACGAGCAGGCCTTCATCATCAGCATCGTCAATGCCGTGCAGGGCACGAAGTTCTGGCCGACGAGCGCCATCATCATCGCCTACGACGACTCGGACGGCTGGTATGACCACCAGGCACCGCCCATCGTCAACCCGTCCTCCCTGGCCGCGATTGGCAGCCCGGCGGGCGCCGTCGACACCCAGGATGCACTCAACGGCGCCGGCTTGTGCACCGGGACGCAAGTCCAGCAGGGCCACACGACACCCGCCGCCGCGCTTCTCGGCACCGACGGCGGCAATCCCGTCCTCGGCCGCTGTGGCTACGGGACGCGCATCCCGCTCCTGGTCATCTCGCCCTTCGCCAAGAAGAACTTCATCGACCACACGCTGACCGACCAGAGCTCGGTGCTGAAGTTCATCGAGGACAACTGGCTGGCCGGGGAGCGCATCCAGCCGGGTGGCTCCTTCGACACCATCGCCGGCACCATCGAGAACATGTTCGACTTCACCTCGGCTGACATGGCCACCAGGAATGCCAGCGACCGCGCCCTGGTCCTCGACCCGGGGACCGGCCAAGTCACGACGCGGCTGAGCAGCCGCTAAAGCCACTGGAGGCATTGAAGAGCGGGCACGCGCAAGAAAGCGGCGCGTGCCCGCTCCCTTTTTTACCGGCACCAGAGAGACCACCGCTTACAGTCGCCGCATGCCCCTTTCTCGACGACAACTGCTGGCCAGGGGCCTCGGGGTGGCCACCGCCTTCGCTGCGCGCGGTCGCGCCCTCGCCGCCTTTGCGCCCTCGGCAGTCGCGCGGACCGTCCTGAACGTGGGGATGCGGCCCGGCTTGCCCGTGAAGTCTCCCCTGCATGCCAGCTCGCTGGCGCGCTTCGTGGACGCGCTGCCGATTCCAGAAGTGGTGAAGGCCAGTGGCTCGCGGCCCGACCCCACGAAGCCAACACAGCGCCTGCCCTTCCACCGCCTGGAGATGCGCGAGCTCGAGGTGCAGGTCCATCGCGACGTGAAGCCGACGCGGTGCTGGAGTTACGGGACAGGAGTCCCCGGGCCGACGTTCGAGACCAGAAGTGGGCAGGGGCTGCTCGTCGAGTGGGTGAATTCCCTTCCCAACCGACACCTCTTCCCGGTCGACCACTCCATCTGTGGCGCCGGCGCCAATGTGCCCGAGGTGCGTACGGTACCGCACGTCCATGGCGCCAGGGTGCCAGCGAGGAGCGACGGTTACCCGGAGAACTGGTTCACCCGTGGCAAGTCAGCCCTCTACCATTACCCCAACCAGCAGGAGGCGACGACACTCTGGTACCACGACCACGCGATGGGCATCGAGCGGCTGAACCAGTACGCCGGTCTCTTCGGCGCTTTCTTGGTTCGCGACGAGACCGAAGCGGCGCTTGGCCTGCCGAGCGGGCCCTACGACATCCCTCTCTTCATCTTCGACCGCCTCTTCGACGCTGCTGGCCAGCTGCAGTACCCGAACTCCGGCATTCCCGATGCGCCTTGGGTCTCCGAGGTCTACGGGGACGCGATGCTCATCAACGGGAAGCTCTTCCCGTACCTGGACGTCGAGGCGCGCCCCTACCGCTTCCGTCTCATCAACGCCTCGAACTCGCGGTTCTATTACCTGTCCCTGTCCAACGGTCAGGCCTTTCACCAGATTGGGAGCGACCAGGGGCTTCTCCCGGGCCCAGTCCCCCTCCAGACCCTCATCCTCGCCCCGGGCGAGCGGGCGGACATCGTCGTCGACTTCAGCGCCAGCGGCGGGAGCGAGCTCCTCCTCAAGAGCCAGTCCTTCGTCCTCATGCAGTTTCGCGTTTCCAGGAAGCCACCCTCGGCGGCTGCAGCGCTCCCCGTCTCCCTGCGGCCCGTGAAACGAATTCCGCGGTCAACGGCCGTCAAGACACGCTCGCTGACCCTGAAGGAGTACCAGGACCCGAAAACCAACGCGATGGTCATGCTGCTCAACGCGGCCTATTGGCGTTACCCGGTGACCGAGAAGCCGCAGCTGGACACAGTCGAAATCTGGGAGCTGCTCAACTTCACCGAGGACAACCACCCCATCCACCTGCACCTCGTACGTTTTCAGCTGCTCGAGAGGCAGCACTTCGACGTCGAGACCTTCAACTTCAAGGGAGAGCTCAGGACGCTGGGAGCTCCCCTTCCGCCTGATGCGAACGAAACCGGCTGGAAGGATACGATTCAGGCCTACCCGGAGATGATTACGCGCATCATCGTCCCCTTCCACGGCTACCCCGGTCGCTACGTCTGGCACTGCCACGTGCTCGAACACGCCGCCAACGAGATGATGCGGCCCTTCGAAGTCATCGCGGCACCTCGACGCGCGGCCGCACTCTGAAAACGGACGGGGAGCGAAGGCTGCGCGAGGGCTTCGCCGACGCGACTACCGGGTCTCGTTTGCCTGTGCCGCGGCACCTTCGGGTGGCGCGGACTCGGCCAGCGTCTTCAGCCGAGCGAGGTCCTCGACGAACTTCTTCTTCGCCGACGGGGTGATGAGCGGCTCCATCAGGCGGGCAAAGGCCATGTCGTAGCGGTAGCGGCTGTCAACGGCGAGACCCGTCCGCCCATGGCCGAGGTCGCGGAGGGTGTAGACGGCATCGCCGGTGAACATGCCAGGCGCGGACAGCCGGACGTCGAGGCGATGGCCCGGCTCGACGGCCGTCGCGACGCTCCCAATCTCCACCCGCTCATTGCTGTTGTTCCGGTCCTCCATCACCCACACCTGGTGCGAGCCGACCTGCACCGGTCCGTCAGCCTTCACCTCGACGAGCCAGCTCACCCAGGCTTTCTCCTTCTTTGGCTCGGTAATCCACTCCCAGACCTCGGCCGGCGGTCGGTCGACGTCAATCGAGGCCTGGACACGACCGGCATCTCCTCGACGCCCGAGGACCCAGAGGACGCCGACCATGACCAGCACCAACCCCAAGAGCCCCGCAACTCCCCACGCCAGCCATTTCATGTCCCCTCCCCTTCGAAGCCTTCGTCCGTCCTTGCACCGCTGAGCCGGCTGCTCACCCATGCGCCGAGGCCGAGGACCGGAAGGGATGCAGCCCACACCGACAGCGGCCAGTGCGGCCCAACAAGGCCGAGGAGGAGCCAAGCCAAGACGACGATGCACCACGTTGGCACCGGCGCGAGGCGGGCATCCCGCCGAAGCACCCAGCTCGCCACGGTGAAGACGAGTGCAGCGGCAACCAGCGTCGCGGCCAGGTACGCCGGGGAGCGGAGGAGTCCGTCCTTGAGAGGAATCTGTCCGAGGACGAAGCTTCTCAGCGCCTCGATGCAGCGAAGCGGCGCCCACACCAGGGCGCCAAGGGTGGCCAGGGCGAGGAGCCATTGCCGTGGCGTCGGCCTCTCAATGCCGGCACCGAGGAGGGGTGCCATCGATGCGACGGACTGACGGAGGTGCCAGCGCCGGGCGGCCCGGACGCCGCGCTCGGGGACGATGACGGTATGGAACTCCTCCTCGAGGTCACCGAGGAGCGGATGAGCCTCGCCACCTTCCAGGAAGGGACGGAGGAGCCAGGGTCCGAGTCGCGACGGGCGGGCCCTCATCGCGAGAACCCCAGGCCCAGGTCCTGCGCCATCCGCTGAAGCGCGCGGTGCGTGGCCTGGAGGGCCGCATCTCCCTCCGCGGTGAGCTTGAAGTAGCGCCGGCCGCGGCCGCCCCGTTCTTCCGAGGCTTCCGTCTGCCGGGAACGCACGAGGCCCTTGTCCTTCAGGCGCTCGAGGGTGGCGTAAACCGCCCCGATGGTGACGTCCCGCTCGGCGCGCTGGGCAATCTCCCGGCGCACCGCGAGCCCGTAGGCTTCATCTCCGAGGCGGAGCAGCGCCAGGAGGACCAGGTGCTCGAACTCCCCGAGGGACTCCCCCTTGGCCATAGTTCTATTTTGTAGAACTACCGCCAGAAGTCAAGGGGCTCCTCGCCGGGCCTAAGGCCGACGCCAGCGCCCCTTCGCCGCTCGGAAGGCGGAGCGGAGCGCGTCGATGTTCTCGGCCTCGAAGAGTGTCTGATGACCACCCGGAATCTCCAGAATCTCAATCCGGGGGCAGCGACGGCGCCAGGCCTCATCGTCCGCGCTGGTCATCGGCCTGCGCAGCAACGCAACGGGGACGTCCAGCGCCGAGGGATTGCGGTCCAGAGAGGCAACCCAGGGGGCCGTGGCGCGCAAGAGGAGCCGCATGCTCAACTCGAATTCGAAGAGCGAATCGGACCCTTCGCGACCTGGTCCCGAGCTCGCGCCCTTGAACCAACGCACCCACCCCGGCAAACGCGGCCCGGCAACGCGCATCAGCATGCGCCAGCATTTTGTGAGAATTTGGCGGATGAGCTCCCCGAATCGGCCCTTGCGAAGCAAATAGAAGGCGTCGTCCATCGCGCGGCGAACCCACCCCTCGCGAACTGCCGACGAGCTGACCATGAAGGAATCAATCAAGCAGATGCCTGCCACCTCGCGGCCCAACGTCCGAAGCCGGAGCGCCAGGGCATAGGCAAAATGGCCTCCCAGGGAAACCCCGAGCAGACCGAGCGGACCGCTGGGGACGGCGGCGCAAATCTCTTCCGTCAGGCTCTGAATCAGCGAATCCGCCGAGAAATCCGCTTCGACGTACCGCCTCCAGCCTGGATAGCGGATGGTGATGAATCGAGTGCCCTCCAACGATTCATCCCGGAGCAGCGAAAGCTCAGAAGCCAACCCTCCGGCGCCCGGTAAGAAGACAACCGGAACGTCAGGGTCGGTCACGCAGCCCGCAGCCCTTGGCTGGCGAGATGGTCAGCGACGGTTTCGGACGTGTAGTCGGCCCCGACCACGAAACGGTACAGCGGCCCGAAACTCATCGCCGAGGCCGGACCAATGATGTGCAGTCCCGGGACGGAGGATTCGAAGATGCTGTTGAGGCGTGGCGCAAGCTCGAGCCGATGCATCCTCGCGCGCAGCTTCGGTTCGAGAATCGTCATGCGATCGACATCGACGACATACCCACTACCCGCGACCAGGTGATCCACCTCGATGCTCCGCTCAGAACCAGTCCTGCCTTCCCGCAGTCGTAGCGCCAGTCGGCTGCCGTGTTCAGCGGCCTCGACGATTGCGGTGTCGCAATGGATGGGAACGACGTTCTCCACCCGATCCCTGAGCCACCACGCACCCTCGGCCGGCAGATGACTCTTGACGAAGCGAGTTCGCCATGGTCCCGGCAGCCGATGCATGCCCCCTGGGAATTTCGTCAGCGCCCACGCCTTGGGCCCCGTTCCGAGGCCGGTGATGGGCGAGCGAATCTTCCGCCACAGGCTCCGTTCCAGCTTGACCTGGGTGTGCCAAATCACCGCCTCGTCGCGCACCAGCAGCTGCGGACGAGCGCCCGCCTCGTGCAAGAGCGCAGCCGCCTCCAGCGCGGACTGTCCGCCGCCAATGACGGCCACGGATTGCCCCCTGAACGATTCGAAGGAAGTCACGTTGGCGGTGTGAGTGCAGCGCCCCGAGGGCAGGTTCCCGAGGGCCTTGGGCGTATGGGCGAAGCCGCTCAAACCGGTCGCGAGCACGACGCTGGATGCGGACACCTGCGCGTCGTTCGCCAACCTCAGCACGAATCGGTCACCCTCCATCCTCACGTTGGAAACATCCACCGGCTCGACCCAGGGAACATTGTTCTCTTGGAACCACTGTCCGTAGGCCGCAAAGTTGCCCATGGAGCAGGGCTCGAAGGTTTCGAGTCCACGGGGCCCGTTGTAGTCGGCGAATGCGAACCCGGGCTTCGGCGCGGAGAGATTCGTTCCAAAGCAGTACGACTTCAGGAAACGCCGATCGCCGGCGGCTGCCACGTTCACCCAGAAGCGCATGGGCGTGCCGAATATCCGGTGCTCCAGGTGACGAGCCGCCAGATGCGCAGCAAGTGAGAGACCGTACGGCCCGGCCCCGATGATGGCCACGGGAATTCCCTTCATGGCCGCAACTCCTCCACCTGAGCTGCAGGCTTGGGTGCCGCCCGGGGGGTGAGTCGTAGAAAGCGACGGAACGACCTCAGACCAAGAAAAATCTCCGAGATGACGTGGATCCATCTTGGCCAGGGATCGTCAGAAGAGGCGGCAACATCGACGCAGCTGCCAGAATGCCGCTTCATCCACATGCGCCAGTAGGCGAGCTCGTCTCGCGAGATGCGGCGGGTCAAGGACTTGGCCAGGAGCAGCGCGCGCAGCGTGAACCGGTCGCAGAAGACCGTCGCTGAACGCTCCGGCGGGGTCACCTGCGCCGCGGCCACGGCGGATTGCAGCGCCTCACGCTCCCCCGCCGCATCCATCCAGGCGAGTAGTGGGAGGGACATGCCCCTCCGGATATCCATGCCAATCTGGTTGAAGGTGCGCGGGTTGAAGTCAATCACCGCCCAGCCGCCGTTGGTGTACACGAACTCGACTTCGAAGATTCCGAAGTAGCCCAGCTCCCTGCAGATTCGCCGCACGGCGTCTGACAAGACCGGGTTCGTCGGCAACGACTCGAAGCAGATGCCAACGCCGACTGGCTGCGAGCGCTGCAACACCTTCTTCGATTGTCGCGTGACGAATAACTCACCGGTCCGGTCAACGAATCCGGAGACGGAGCACACCCCTTCGCTCCGGACAGCCACGAATTGCTGCAGGATTGGAACGCGCGCGTCGGGGAGCAACGGATTGGTCTGCACTCCGTCTTTCTCGCGCTCGATGAAACTCGGATACTCGTGCAGCAGCTCCTGCGGAGAATCGACACGTACCCCCTTGTCATTTCGCACGCGGTTCACGTGAGTCCGCGGCTTGATGAGAATCGGGTACGGCAAGCTCGGAGCGAGTGCCTCCAGTGCTGCCTGGCTCCGCGCCTCCCACGTCGGGACGCAATCCACACCGGCGGCCTTGGCTGCGGCGGCAAACTGTTGCTTGTCAAGAATTCGCTGGATGGCCGAGAGCGACGGTTGATAGATGCGGAAGAGCCGCTCGAGCGGTGCGGCATTGACCGTGTAGAGCCACGCCGTCTGGTCCGAGGTTGCCAACAGCACCTGACCAGGATCGGCTGCACCGATGGCGAGCACCTTCGCCAGAAACCGCTGATTCTCGAGCTCGGGAGGAGAACGAACCGTACGGGTCGCATAGCGCGACCACGCGGCGGCAGAGATGCGTGGGGACCATCCCGTGGCGAGACGTGGACCCGACAGCACGCTGACCCTGATGCCGTTGGCGCCAAGTTCGCGAACGGTAGCCAGCGTCCCTGCGTAAGCAGCCGAGCCCAGGAGAACCGCGCGTGGGTTCTCCGAACGATCTGTCATCTGAGCCAATTATCCGTGATCATGATTTTGATATCAAAGAAGGAACAAACCGATTTCTTGCTGACGTTGGAGGCCGCGCTGGGCTGCCGTCGCACTCGGCGGAAGAAGACACGAGCGTCGGACCTGTTCCACGCTGTTGCATTGAAGAGTGCACATGTCGTCGGCCGATGAGCAGTTTCGAACCTGGTGGTCACGTCTGGTGAAAGGTAGGTTCCCCTTCGGTCCAGAGTCTTTTGGTAGAGCGTCCGCGTCTGGTGACCGGCCTGGTCTTCAAAACCAGTGGAGCGGCGCGCGAGCGTCGCTCGGGTGGTTCGATTCCGCTGCTCTACCGTGAGTGCCATCTCGAGCCCTCCCCGCAAACGCCGCTACAGCAGCTGGTAGGTTCCGACTGACCGAGAGCCTCGGACGACGAAATCAGTCGATGCGGAAAGCTGGACGGGCACCGCTTCGTCCCCCATTGGCGTGTTGAGAGTGATGTCGATCGGCGCCGAGCCGCTGGTGGCACTGAAGGCAGAGACGTCACTTCCTGAGGCGACAGCTCGCGCGTAAACCAACGTAGAAAAGGAGAGGTCCTTCTGGACGACGCTAGCGTCGGCGTAGGCCGCCGAGGCGCATCCACTCGTCGTCAGACGCGGCAGGTCGCTTGCAAACAAAAGCCACCGAGCCCCCATCCTCGCCCTCTTCATGACACCCCCCCGCTGGCAGCGATCTCACACCGTTGCATTTCGCGAATGCGTGCACAACCGCCCGACAACCGATTCCGACGGGACTGTCGTCGAGGTATTCACTCCACAACAGAGAGTTGCCGCGACCTCCGCCACTCCGCCAGAAAAGAAAAGGCCCCGAGCTCCACGAGGGAACCCGGGGCCGTGACGACAAGCGAGAGGTGCTACGGGTCTGAACTTCCGTCGTCGTCCTTGCCGTACTTGCAGAGGAGCGAGAGGAGCTCGCCGAAGTTCGGAGTCCCGAAGCCGGTGGTGAGGTCCCAGCCCTTCGTCGCGTCGAACCCGGTGACACCGTTGTCGCTGTTGTTCCCGATGGTGACGTCGTGGGTCAGGCCTTGGAGGATCCCCAGCGAATGCAGGCTGTAGATGCGGCTGTTGAGGAAGCCTAGGGGCTGGCCGTGGTTGAGCTGGTTGCCAAGTGCGGCCATTCCAGCCCACTGCGGCGCACCGGCGCTCGTGCCACCGAAGATGTAGAAGCCAACGTCAGCCGGCGGAAGGAAGCCGAGGAAGACGATGACGCCGCCGACGACGCCAGCGTTGTAGGCGATGTCCGGGTAGCCCCGGTGCCCCATGAGCTCCTTCTGCTTCTTCGGGCCGAGATTGTCCTGCTGGAAGTTCGGCTCGTTGAAGCGGATGCTCACTCCGCCGCCGCCGGCGCCAAAGCCGTCGTTCCAGACGATTTCGCCCTGGTAGGTGCCATTGGGGTCAGCGTTGGTCGCCGTTCCAAAGAAGAGGTTGGTGCCCCCGACCGTCGTGACTTGCGGTGACGAGGCGGGATAGTCGGGGACGGGGAAGGGCTGAAGGTTTCCGGCCAGGTCGACGCCCGAGGCGCCGTCGTCGCCGGCCGAGACCAGCACGGAGATGTGCGCCTGGCGAGCGCGCTTGTAGCTCGCCTCGGCGTCGTTGATGTACTGCTTCCCGGTCTTGCCCTCCTGAAGCAGCGCCAGCTCCGACTGTCCGTAGCTCTCGGACATGATGTGGCCGAGCTTGTGGTCGATGGCGTAGTTCTGCGCCGCGAGCAG
>Ga0302314_10006577_pt1 | contig 21017 bp, 16 predicted proteins | sample III_Palsa_N2_3_FD_200533 | JGI IMG/M metagenome (GOLD analysis project Ga0302314, IMG submission 200533) | Peat permafrost microbial communities from Stordalen Mire near Abisko, Sweden - III_Palsa_N2_3 | ecosystem: Environmental > Terrestrial > Soil > Palsa > Peat permafrost | place: Sweden... | reverse complement strand
CGGATTGCGATCCAGGCCCTTGAACGCGTCGACGAGGTAATCGATCTCGTCGTCCGACAGTGCGAGCCCGAACTGGCTGTTGGCCAGCACCAGCGCGTCGCGGCCCTGGCCCAGCAGGTCGACGTGCACCAGCGGCTCGGCGGGCTGCTTGTCGAACAGGTGGACGGCGGCATCGCGCTCGAACGCGACGCTCTCGGTCATGCGGTCGTGCAGCAGCATGGCCGTGGCCCGCAGCTCGTCGTCGGACAGCGTCTTGATGCCGCCCAGCAGGCCCGTCCTGATCGTCAGGCGGAACTCGGTGACGCGCTCGACGCGGTGCAGCGCCAGGCCGCAGTTGTGCGCGATGTCGGTGGCCTTGCTGGCCCACGGCGACACGGTGCCCAGGCGCGGCATCACCACCACCAGCGCGGTGTCCTCCCTCTCCGTGGTCGGGCCAGGGTACTCGTCGCCGTAGCGCAGCAGGCTGGCGAGCTTGCGGATGGCGTCGGGCTGGGCTTCGGAGTCGGTCCAGACCCAGTGGACGTGGCGTGCGGCAACCCCCGTGATGCGCGAGGAGACGGACTGCAGCTTCGGCAACAGCGCCTGGGCGCGGAAGGCGGACAGGGCGTTGCCGCCCTCGAAGTGCAGCAGGTGCTTTTGCGTGGGGGACATGCGGTGTGGGCTCGCGTCAGGGAAGGATTCGGGGCTTCGAAAGCGGCCTCGTGGGCCGTCGCCGGCGTCGATCCGCGGATAACTGCAGCTGTCGCGCGGGATCGATCTCGGGGGAATCCCGCATTTTAAGCGGCGATGGGATAATTGCCGAACCATGACGATCACCCTCAAGTCCGCCTCCGACATCGAAGGCATGCGCATCGCCGGTCGCCTCGGCTCCGAAGTGCTGGACATGCTCACGCCGCACGTCAAGCCCGGCGTCACCACCGAGCAGCTCGACAAGCTCGCGCACGACTACATCTTCAACGTCCAGCAAGGCATTCCGGCCCCGCTGAACTACTGCCCGCCGGGCTACACGCCGTACCCGAAGTCGATCTGCACATCGATCAACCACCAGGTCTGCCACGGCATCCCGAACGACCGCGCGCTGAAGGACGGCGACATCGTCAACATCGACGTCACGGTCATCAAGGACGGCTGGCATGGCGACACCAGCCGCATGTTCGTGGTCGGCAAGGGCTCGATCGCGGCCAACCGCCTGTGCCAGATCACCTACGAGGCGATGTGGAAGGGCATCGAGAAGGTCAAGCCGGGCGTGCGCCTGGGCGACATCGGCCACGCCATCCAGGTGTTCGCCGAGAACTCGGGCTTCTCCGTCGTGCGCGAGTTCTGCGGCCACGGCATCGGCCGGAAGTTCCACGAGGAGCCGCAGGTGCTGCACTACGGCCGCCCCGGCACGCTCGAGGAGCTCGTGCCGGGCATGATCTTCACGATCGAGCCGATGATCAACGCCGGCAAGCGCGACATCAAGGAATTCGGCGACGGCTGGACCATCGTCACCAAGGATCGTTCGCTGTCCGCGCAATGGGAGCACACGATCGTCGTGACCGAGACCGGCTACGAGGTGCTCACCGTCTCGGCCGGCAGCCCGCCCGTGCCCGCGTTCGTGAAGAACCCGGTGCTCAACCGGCTGCTCGCCGACGCCAACGCCCCCAGCGGCGTCACGACGGCCTGACGGCGCCCGTGTCGGCCCTTCCGGCGACCATCGGCGCCCAGGCGCCGCGCGCCTCCGTGGCCGAGCTGCGCGAGCGTTTCCGCGCGGGCAAGGCCGCGTTGCTGAACCACTTCGCCGAGTCGCGCGCCACCGCGCCGGCCGCCACCAGCCTGCTGCGCGCGCTGGCCCGGCACGTCGACCAGACGCTGGCCGACCTGTGGGCGCATGCCGGCATGCCCGCCAGCGCCGCGCTGCTGGCCGTCGGCGGCTACGGGCGCGGCGAGTTGTTCCCCTATTCGGACGTCGACGTGCTCGTTCTGTTGCCGAACGGCCACGACGGCGCATCCGACGCGTTCCGCGGCACCATCGAAGGCTTCATCACCGCCTGCTGGGACATCGGCCTGGAGATCGGCTCGTCGGTGCGCACGCTCGACGAGTGCGTGACCGAGGCCAAGGCCGACGTCACCGTGCAGACCGCGCTGCTCGAGAGCCGCCTGCTGACCGGCTCGCGCCGCATGTTCAACATGTTCCGGCGGATCAACACCGAGGCGATGGACGCGCGCGCCTTCCTGCGCGCCAAGACCTTCGAGATGCGCCAGCGCCAGGTCAAGTACGAGGACACGCCCTACTCGCTCGAGCCCAACTGCAAGGAAAGCCCGGGCGGACTGCGCGACCTGCAGGTGCTCACGTGGATCTCGCGCGCCGCCGGCCTGGGCCGCACCTGGAGCGAGATGGCCACGCACGGCCTGCTCACCGCCTTCGAGGTGAAGCAGCTGCAGCGCCACGAAGGCACGCTCAAGCTGATCCGCGCGCGCCTGCACCTGGTCGCGAAGCGGCGCGAGGATCGCCTGGTGTTCGACCTGCAGACGGCCGTGGCCGAATCGTTCGGCTACCAGGGCAACACCACGATGCGCGGGTCGGAGATGCTGATGCAGCGCTACTACTGGGCGGCCAAGGCGGTGTCGCAGTTGAACGAGGTGCTGCTGCTGAACCTCGAGGAGCGCATCAACGGGTCGGAAGACCTGCCGATGCTGCCGATCAACGAGCGCTTCCTCGATCGCGGCGGCCTGCTGGAGATCGGCTCCGACGACCTGTACCTGCGCGAGCCGCACGCGATCCTCGAGACCTTCCACCTGTACCAGACCACGCTGCAGCTGCGCGGCCTGTCGGCGCGCACCATGCGCGCGCTGTACAACGTGCGCAACCAGATGAACGGCGCGTTCCGCAAGGACCCGGTCAATCGCGCGCGCTTCCTGGCCATCCTGCAGGCGCCGCAGCGCCAGACGCACGCGTTCCGGCTGATGAACGCCACCTCGGTGCTGGGCCGCTACCTGTGGGTGTTCCGCCGCATCGTCGGCCGCATGCAGCACGACCTGTTCCACGTCTACACGGTCGACCAGCACATCCTGATGGTGCTGCGCAACGTGCGCCGCTTCTTCATCCCCGAGCATGCGCACGAATATCCGAAGTGCACCGCGCTGGCGGCGAGCTTCGACAAGCCCTGGCTGCTGTACGTGGCCGCGCTGTTCCACGACGTGGCCAAGGGCCGCGGCGGCGACCACTCCGAGCTGGGCGGCAGCGAGGTGCGACGCTTCTGCAAGGATCACGGCATCGAGAAGCCCGACGCCGACTTCATCGAGTTCCTGGTGCGCCACCACCTCACGATGAGCCACACGGCACAGAAGGAAGACCTGTCCGACGCCCGCGTGATCGGCGACTTCGCCGCCAAGGTCGGCGACCCGCGCCGCCTGACCGCGCTGTACCTGCTGACCGTGGCCGACATCCGCGGCACCAGCCCCAAGGTGTGGAACGCGTGGAAGGGCAAGCTGCTCGAAGACCTGTACCGGCTGGGCATGCGCAAGCTCGGCGGCGACGTGCTCGCGCTCGACGCCGAGACCGAGGCGCGCAAGAAGGAGGCGCGCCAGATCCTCGCGCTGCATTCGGCGCTGCCCGGCACCGAGGCGCCGCTGTGGAAGACGCTCGACCTGAGCTACTTCGCGCGCCACGATCCGAACGAGCTGGCCTGGCACGCGCGCTCGCTGTGGCGTCACATCGAGACCGACGTGCCCGTCGTGCGCGCGCGCCCGTCGCCGCTGGGCGAAGGCCTGCAGGTGCTGCTGTTCTCGCCCGACCGCCCCGACCTGTTCGCGCGCATCTGCGGCTATTTCGACGGCGCCGGCTTCTCCATCCAGGACGCCAAGATCCACACGACCAACGCCGGCTTCGCGCTCGACACCTTCCAGGTCGTCAACCCCGCCTACGACGACGACGGCCCCGCAGGCTACCGCGACCTGATCTCGCTGGTGGAACACCAGGCCGCGCTCGCGGCCGCGTCCACCGGCCCGCTGCCCACGCCGCGCGCCAGCCGCGTCTCGCGCCGCGTGAAGTCGTTCCCGGTGGTGCCGCGCGTGTCGCTGCGCCCGGACGAGCGCGCGCAGCGCTGGCTGCTGTCGATCAGCGCCAGCGACCGCTCCGGCCTGCTGTACTCGGTGGCCCGCGTGCTCGCGCAATACCGCATCAACCTGCAGCTCGCGAAGGTGTCGACGCTGGGCGAACGCGTGGAAGACACCTTCCTCGTCGACGGCGCCGCACTGCAGAACAACCGGCTGCAGATCCAGGTGGAGACGGAGCTGCTGGACGCGATCTCGGCGGCATGAGCCGCTTGCGCATCGCCACGTTGCGCATCTCCACGCCGCGCACGTCGAACACGCGGTGCTCGACGACCTCGAAGCCGAAGCGCGCGAAGAACGGCTGGGCGGTGATGCTGACGTGCGAGGTCAGTTCGTCCAGGCCGAGCTCACCGGCCCGCGCCAGGATGCGGCGCATCAGCGCGCCGCCGACGCCCTGCCCGCCCGCCGCGGCCGCGACGAAGAAGTGGTCGATGTCGCCGCTGGCCTGCAGGTCGGCGTAGCCCGCGATGCGGCCGTCGAGCAGCGCGACGAACGGCGCGATGCCCTGCATGCGGCGAGCCCACGCGTCGACGTCGCATGGCCGCGGCGCCCAGGCGTCGACCTGCCGCTGCGAGTAGTCGCGGATCGCGACCTCGTGGATCGCCGACTCGAACACCGCGCGCAGCGCGGGCTCGTCGCCGGGCCGGAACGCGCGCAGCTCGATCATCGGCGGTTCGTCGCGTCCTCGATCGCCTTGTCGCGCAGCCGATCGCGCTCGTCGGGATCCATGGGCTTGACGAGCGGGCCGCCGAGCACGGACGACGCCGGCGCCGGGACCGGCTTCGGGAACGACGTCACCGTCATCGTGCCGCCGTTGGCCGCGACCTCGTGGCTGCCGGCCGGGCACGGCCCGTCGATGTAGGCGGTGCCGTGCGCGCCGACGCACTTGTGGACGCCGGCCGCCTGCAGCGCGGGCGCGGTCTGCGGTGCCGAGTTCTCGCCAGGCAGGACGACGGCCCGCATCGCGTTCGCGACGGGCGCCGCGCCACGATAGAACCACGCGGCCGCGGCCAACCCGAGCGCGACCACGGCCGCGATGACGATCCTCAGACTCATGCCGACACCTTCCTGGACAACGTGCCCGCGCGCGCAGGCCCGCGTGACGCGCCCGCGCGCCGCAGCAACAGGCGCTCGAGCGGATTGGAGACGAAGCGCGCGACGAGCCCGCCCAGCGCCCACGCGCCGATCAGTACCGGCGGATACCACAGCGCGCCCCAGCGCAGGTCGGCGCCGGCCGCGTCGAAGCGGTCGACGACCAGCCACACGACGAACATGTGCGTCAGGTAGATCTCGTAGCTGAGGCGTCCGCACGCGCGCAGCCAGCCCGACGCCGGCAGCGTTCGCGGCGGCCCCGACGCTTCGCGCCAGCGCGACGCGATCACCAGCGCCGCGGCCGAGAACGTCAGCACCAGCATGTAGCCGAAGCGCAGCGCATGCCACAGCTCGGTGCCGGCGAAGTAGACGGCCAGCAGTCCGACGACGCCCAGCGCGGTCGTCCAGCGCATCGTCGACGCGCGCGCCGTCGGCCAGCGCCGCGCCAGCAACGCGGCGAGCACGCCGGTCGCAATGGCGGCCATGCCTTGCAGCGTGTTCTTCTCGGCCCAGATCTCGTCGTGGTGGATGCTCGCGCGCACGATGGGGATCGACAGCGCCAGCACCAGCAGCGCCGGCACCAGCAGCCGCGTACGCACCAGCAGCAGGCACACGAGCGGGAACGCGAGGTAGAACACCTCCTCGATCGACAGCGACCACAGCACGTCCCAGCCGGCCGGCAGCCAGCCGGTGCGGGCCTCGTAGACGTTGAGATAGAGCCCGAGCGCCGACAGCGCCGCGCCCGGCAGCGTCTGCGTCGGCTGCTGCAGCGTGTAGTGCCGCACGCCGGCCAGCGCGAGGCCGCAGAGCACGGCCACCAGGATCAGCAGGCACGGCAGGATGCGCGCCGCGCGCCGACGCCAGAACGCCTTCGCGTCGATCGCCGCCAGCGTACCCCAGCGCGCGAGCGAGGTCGACGCGATCAGGAAGCCCGAGATCACGAAGAACAGGAACACCGACTCGAAGCCGTCGTACTGGAGGCCGTACAGCAACCGTTGCGGCAGCCAGTCGGCCAGCACGCCCTTCTCGAGCGGGATGCGCAGCGCGGTGTGGTGCACCACCACCAGCAGGATCGAGAGCCCGCGCAACAGGTCGATGCCCGGGTTGCGGTCGCGCGTCGTGGGAGCCTGCGGCGTCACCGCGCGCGCGCCTTGCGCAGCTTGTGGTACTCGAAGGTGCCGACCACGCCCTGCGCATAGAAGTACAGGAACACGACGCCCAGCCACACGCCGCTCACCTGGCCGGTGGCGCGGATGATCAGGTACTTCGAGAACGCGAAATAGACCAGCATCAGCACGGCGCACACGCGGCTCTTGCGCGAGATGCCGAAGGCCATGCCGAGGATGAAGGCGACGTCCACCAGGTCGATCGGCCCCTGCAGGCCGAGGGTGCTCCTGCCCGTGGCGATCACGACAGCGACCATCACCAGCGTCATGCCGGCGGACACCAGGCAGGCGATCCACGCGGTGCGGATCTTCTTCAACACCTTGTCCGGGACCTCGCTGCCGACGTCCACGGCAACATCGTCCACCACCGCCTTGGGCGGGCTGTAGCGCATGTCGTCCATCGTCTCCTCCCTGGAGAACCTTTGCGGTGCGCGCATTATCGACTCGACAGGCCATGAAAAAGGCCTCGATCGCGGGCGCGATCGAGGCCTTCGGGGAAAACGTGGAGGCCGGGCTCAGCCCATGTGCAGGCCGCCGTTGACCGCGAACTCGGCGCCGGTCGTGAAGCCCGACTCGTCGCTGGCCAGCCAGCCGACGATGGAGCCGATCTCGTCGGGCGTGCCCAGTCGCTTGACGGGGATCGTCGCGACGATCTTCTCGAGCACCTCGGGCTTGATCGCCATGACCATGTCGGTGCCGATGTAGCCCGGGCTGACCGTGTTGACGGTGACGCCCTTGCTAGCCATCTCCAGCGCCAGCGCCATCGAGAACCCGTGCATGCCGGCCTTGGCCGCCGAGTAGTTGGTCTGCCCGGCCTGGCCCTTGGCGCCGTTGACCGAGGAGATCTGGATGATGCGGCCCCAGCCGCGCTCGACCATGTCGGCCACCACCTGCTTGGTGACGTTGAACATCGACGTCAGGTTGGTGTTGATGACCGCGTCCCAGTCCTCACGCGACATCTTCAGGAACATGCGGTCGCGCGTGATGCCCGCGTTGTTGACCAGCACGTCGATCGGGCCGTGTTCCTCCTTGGCGTGCTTGAAGGCCTCGACCGTGGAGTCCCAGTCGGCGACGTTGCCCACCGACGCGTAGAACGTGTAGCCGAGCGCCTTCTGCTCGGCGATCCACTTGGCGTGGTCGCGGCTCGGCCCGCAGCCGGCGATCACCTTGAAGCCGTCGCGGTGCAGGCGATGGCAGATGCAGGTGCCGATGCCACCCATGCCCCCGGTCACGTACGCAATCTTCTGGCTCATGTCATGTCTCCTGTCTGAGTAATTGGGGTGCCTCGGAGGGCAGCTTCACTATCGCGCTTTTCCGACACGCCGCGCTCAGGGGCTACCCGATGCGGCATGCGAGGGATCAAGGACGCTCGATCGTCAATGCAACGCCCATGCCACCGCCGATGCACAGCGAGGCGATGCCCTTCCTCGCGCCGCGACGCTGCATCTCGTGCAGCAGCGTGACCAGGATGCGCGCGCCCGACGCACCGATCGGGTGCCCGATGGCGATCGCGCCGCCGTTGACGTTGACCTTGCTGGTGTCCCAGCCCATCTCCTGGTGGACCGCGCAGGCCTGGGCGGCGAAGGCCTCGTTGATCTCGAGCAGGTCGAGGTCGGCGGGCTTCCAGCCGGCGCGCTCGAGCGCCTTGCGCGCCGCCGGCACCGGGCCCATGCCCATGTAGGCGGGGTCGAGCCCGGCGTTGGCATACGACGCGATGCGGCCCAGCGGCTTCAGGCCCAGCGCGTCGGCCTTGGCGGCCGACATCACCACCACGCCGGCGGCGCCGTCGTTGAGGCCCGACGCGTTGCCGGCCGTCACGGAGCCGGCCTTGTCGAACGCGGGACGCAGCCCGGCCAGCGCCTCGGGCGTGGACTTGCGGTTGATGAACTCGTCCTGGTCGAACAGGATCGGGTCGCCCTTCTTCTGCGGGATCGCGACCGGCACGATCTCGTCCTTGAAGTAGCCGGCGTCCTGCGCCGCGGCGGCCTTCGACTGCGAGGCGAACGCCAGCGCATCCTGCTTCTCGCGCGAGATGTCGTACTTCTTGGCGACGTTCTCGGCCGTGATGCCCATGTGGTACTGGTTGTAGACGTCCCACAGGCCGTCCTGGATCATCGTGTCGACCATCTTCCAGTCGCCCATGCGCTGGCCGTTGCGCGAGTTGGGCAGCACGTGCGGCGACATGCTCATGCTTTCCTGGCCGCCGGCGATCACGATCTCGGCGTCGCCGTCGCGGATCGCCTGCGCCGCCAGCATCACGGCCTTCAGGCCCGAGCCGCAGACCTTGTTGATGGTCATCGCGGGCACGCCGTAGCCCAGCCCGCCCTTGATGACCGCCTGGCGCGCCGGGTTCTGCCCGGTGCCGGCCTGCAGCACCTGGCCGAGGATGACTTCGCTGATCTGCTCGCCGGTGAGCTTCGAACGCTCCAGCAACGCCTTCAGCACGGTGGCGCCCAGTTCGGAGGCGGGGATGCCGGCGAGCGTGCCGCCGAACTTGCCGACGGCGGTGCGGGCGGCGGCGACGATGACGATGTCTGTGGTCATGCTTGTTCTCCTGGGCGAATGATACGGTATGAGGTATGGGCGGCCCGATGTCCGATCAAGGGATTGGTCAGGCCTTCTGTTGCACGTAGCGGCCCGGGGCGGGCTCGATCACCGCGAAGCCGCGGGCGCCGGCGCCCTTGGGCGCGGCGACGTCGCCGCCGCCGAAGGCGGCCAGCCACTTCGACCAGCCGCTCCACCAGCTGCCCGGGTGTTCGGTGGCGCCGGCCAGCCACGCGTCGGCCGACACGGCGGGCTTCTCGTTGGTCCAGTGGCTGCGCTTGCCGGCCTTGGGCGGATTGATGACGCCGGCGATGTGCCCCGACGCGCCCAGCACGAAGCGGTTGTCGCCGCCCAGGATCTTCGTGGACTCCCACGCGCCCTTCCACGGCACGATGTGGTCCTCGCGCGAGCCGTAGATGAACGCCGGCGCCTTGATCTTGCCAAGGTCGAGCTTCTCGCCGCACACCGTCAGCGCGCCGGGTTGCCGCAGCGCGTTGTCGAGGTAGGTGTTGCGCAGGTACCAGCAGTACATCGGGCCCGGCATGTTGGTGGCGTCGCTGTTCCAGTACAGCAGGTCGAACGCCGGCGGCTTCTCGCCCTTCAGGTAGTTGCCGACGACGTAGTTCCACACCAGGTCGTTGGGCCGCAGGAAGCTGAAGGTGCTGGCGAGCTCGCCGCCCTTGAGCAGCTTCGGGCCGTTGGGCGCGTCGGCGCCGATGGTCATCTCGCGCAGCTGCACCGAGGCTTCGTCGACGAAGATGTCCAGCACGCCGGTGTTGGAGAAATCGAGGAAGGTCGTCAGCAGCGTCACGCTCTCGGCCGGATGCCTGCCGCGCGCCGCGAGCACGCCCAGGCCGGTGGCCAGCAGCGTGCCGCCGACGCAGAAGCCCAGCGTGTTGATCGTCTTCGCGCCGGTGATCTGCTGCACGACCTCGATCGCGCGGATCACCGCGTTCTCGATGTAGTCGTCCCAGGTGCGATCCTGCATCGATTCGTCCGGATTGCGCCAGCTGACCACGAACGTGCGATGGCCCTCGGACACCGTGTGGCGGATCAGCGAGTTCTCCGGCTGCAGGTCGAGGATGTAGTACTTGTTGATGCACGGCGGCACGAACAGCATCGGCCGCGCGTGCACCTTGGGCGTCAGCGGCTTGTACTCGATCAGCTGCAGGTACTCGTTCTCGAAGACGACCGCGCCCTCGGTGGTGGCCACGTTGCGGCCCACCTCGAACACCGACTCGTCGGTCTGCGACAGGTGGCCCTGCCGCACGTCGCTCCACAGGTGCTGCAGCCCTTGCGTGAGGCTTTCGCCCTGCGTGGCGATCGCCTTGCGCTGCGCCTCGGGGTTCAGCGCGAGGTAGTTCGACGGGCTGGCCGCGTCGACGAACTGCTGCACCGCGAACTTCACTCGCGCCTTGGTCTTCTCGTCGCCCTGCAGGCTGTCGGCCAGCTGCGTGAGCGTGCGGGCGTTGAGCAGGTAAAGCTGCGCGGTGAAGGCCGCGGCCGGGTTCTTGAGCCAGTCCTCGGCCGCGAAGCGGCGATCGCCGATGGGCTTGGGCGCCGCGGGCTGGACGTCGCCGCCGACCGGGATCTGGTCGACCGCACCGTTCCACAGCGTCGCCGCCTGGTTCACATACTGCTCCTGCAGCTCGGACAGCTTCGTCTGCGGCACCTGCAGTCCGCTGAGCGAATTCAGGAAGCCGCCGATCGCCGCGCCGAACGCCTCGGGCCCGTGCGGATGCGCCGCGGCGTGCGCGGCGGCGCCCGCGATGCCGGCCTCGGCGGTACAGTCGGGCGCCGCCGCCGGCGTCGCCGACGCGCGGGGGGCACGCCGGCGTGCGGGGCGGGCGGTCGCCTTGGCGGCCACCTTCGTGGCGGGATTGCGGGCCATCGTCTGTTGTCTCCTTCGCCACGCCTCGGGCCCCGGGACGCGGGCGCCATCGTCAGAGTGATGGTGGCCGCGTCGGTTCAGGCGTGGTCTTTCAATCGCGTTGTCGCCACCCGAGCTTACCGCACGATGAAGACAAACTACCATTGCGCCAAATAGCTTGCCCAAGCGCGAACGATGACCCTCTTCATGAAAGCACGACCGTGTGGATAGTCGCCGTCGGCTGGGCCTATGTCGTGCTGATGATGGTGCTCGTCGAGGCCCTCGGGCCGGGCGGCACGGTGCTCGGCGCCATCGTCACGCTGCTGCTGTACGGCGTGCTGCCGATCGCCATCGTGCTGTACGTCGGCGGGGCCCGCACGCGGGCGCGGGCGCGGCGCGCGGCCGAGGCCGCGGAACGCCGATCGGCCTCAGGCGACGTCGATCCAGGCGGCGGCGGCCAGGCGGCCGGTGATGCGATCGCGACGGTACGAGAAGAAGCGTGACGCGTCGCTGGCGGTGCACAGGCCGCAGCCCGTGACGTCCGTCAGCCCGAGCCGGCGCAGGCGTCCCTCGGCCAGCGCGGGCAGGTCGGCCAGCCATTTCGGCGCGCCGTCGACCGCCGGCGCCGGCGCGAAGTGGCGCGACTCGGCGTCGTGGAACGCGGCCGGCACGTCGGCGCCGACCTCGAACTTCGTCGGCCCGATCGATGCCCCCAGCCACGCCACGATGTCGCCCGCGGCCACCGGCATGGCCGCGCGGATCGCGTCGACCGTCGCCTCCAGCACGCCGCCGGCCAGCCCGCGCCAGCCGGCGTGCGCGGCGCCCACGGCGCGGCCGTCGCGGGTGGCGAACAGCACCGGCATGCAGTCGGCCACCAGCACCGTGCACGCGATGCCGGGCACCGTGGTGATGCTGGCGTCGGCGCGTTCGGTGGGCGCGTCGGGGCTCGTGTGCGCCGCGCTCAGGCGCACCACGCGCGTGCCGTGCACCTGGTCGAGGAACACCGGCGTCGCGCCCAGCGTCGCCGCGAAGCGGCGGCGGTTCTCGGCGACGGCGATCTGGTCGAGCGGATCGCCGGTCTGCGCCTTCAGGTTCAGCGAGTCGTACGGCGCCACGCTGACGCCGCCGACGCGCGTCGTCATCAGCGCACCGGTGCCCTGGGGCCAGCGGGACGGCTTGAAGAACGCGTCCAGCGGCAGGGGTTCGACGATCTCGACGGGCATCTCAGCGCCGCCCGGCCGCCCGAAGGCGCTGAAGCGCCCCCTCGGGGGGCAGCGAGCGAAGCGAGCGTGGGGGCTGTTTCATCACTCTGCGTCGGGACAGGCCGACGGTTGCGTGCTGGAGAACGCCTCGTGTTCCATGCACGCGGCGTGCACGCGCATGACGTTGGGCACGTGGGACAGGTCGCACCTGAAGCGCTGCGCGTTGAAGATCTGCGGCACCAGCGCGCAGTCGGCCAGGCCGGGCGTCTCGCCGTGGCAGAACGTCGACGGCCGTGCCGCGAGCTGGCGCTCGACCACCTCGAGGCCGCCCTCGATCCAGCGATGGATCCACGCGTTGCGCGCCTCCTCGCTCAGGCCCAGCTCGCCCTTGAGCCAGCCCAGCACGCGGGTGTTGTTCAGCGGATGGATCTCGCAGGCGATGTCCTGCGCCAGCGCGCGCACGCGGGCACGGCCGAGCGCGTCGCGCGGCAGCAGCGGCGGCTCGGGAATCGTCTCGTCGAGGTACTCGATGATGGCCATCGACTGGTGCAGCTTGTGGCCGTCGTCGAGCACCAGCAGCGGCACGAGGCCGGTGCCCGAGGTCGCCAGGTACTCGGGCGTCGCCTGCTCCTTCTTCACCAGGTGGATCGGCAGGTAGTCGTAGTCGAGTCCCTTGAGCGCCATGGCGATGCGCACGCGCCAGCTGGCGGACGAGCGGAAGTAGTTGTAGAGCTCCATGGCGTCGCTCAGCGCAGCGTGACCGTCAGGTCGCTCAGGCCCGCGATGCGGCCCGTCAGCGTCTGGCCGCGGCCGACCGCCGCGACGCCCGAGGGCGTCCCGGTGAAGATCAGGTCGCCGGGTTTCAGTGTCCAGGCGCGGCTGAGCCAGGCGATGGTCTCGCGCACGTTCCAGATCATGTCGGCGAGGTCGCCCTTCTGGCGCGCGGCGCCGTCCACGTCGAGGCCGATGGCGCCCGTGGTCAGCTCGCCGGTCTCCTCGATGCGGTGGATCGCGCCGATCGGCGCCGACTGGTCGAAGCCCTTGGCGATCGACCACGGCCGGCCGGCCTTCTTGGCCACGGCCTGCAGGTCGCGCCGCGTCATGTCCAGGCCGACGGCGTAGCCGAAGATCAGGCGCGCGGCGTCCTCCTCGGCCACGTCGCGGCCGTTGCCGGCGGCGGCGTCGCCGATCGCGACCACCAGCTCGATCTCGTGGTGCAGGTCGCTGGTCAGCGTCGGATAGTCCATCGCGACCGGCTCGCCTTCGCGCGCCGGCAGCACGGCGTCGGCCGGCTTCATGAAGAAGAACGGCGTCTCGCGCGCGTCGTGGCCCATCTCGGCGGCGTGTTCCGCATAGTTGCGGCCGACGCAGTAGATGCGGTGGACGGGAAAGCCGCCGCCGCCGTGCACGTGCACGCGCGGGACGACGGGGACGGTGATGACATCGGTCATGGCGAACTCCTCGGCAATTGGCCGACCCGGCAGGAGTCGGAACGGCGACGACTATGCCACGCAGGGGCTACATGACTGGACCGTGGGGGCGGCGGCTACACTGGCCCGACCCGCTTCCAGACCGCCCATGTTCAGCCCTCGTTCGATCCGCCACTGCCGCGCCTGCGGCGCGCCGACCGTGTACCGCGAACCGCCCGACGACAACCGCGAGCGCGCGGTCTGCACCGTCTGCGAGACGATCCACTACGAGAACCCCCTCAACGTCGTCGGCACCGTGCCGGTGTTCGAGGGCAAGGTGCTGCTGTGCCTGCGCAACATCGAGCCGCGCAAGGGTTTCTGGACGCTGCCGGCCGGCTTCATGGAACTGCACGAGACCACCGAGCAGGGCGCGGTCCGCGAGACCGTCGAGGAAGCCGGCGCGAAGATCGCGCTGGGTCCGCTGTTCACGCTGCTGAACGTGCCGCACGTCGGCCAGGTGCACTTCTACTACCGCGCCGAGATGACCAGCCCGGCGCTCGATCCCGGCCCCGAGACGATCGAGGCGCGGCTGTTCGACGAATCCGAGATTCCCTGGAACGAACTAGCGTTCAAGACGGTAAAAGTCACGCTGGAGCATTTCTTCGCCGACCGGCGCCAGGGTCAATATGCGGTCCATTGCGCCGATATCGCATGACGAGGCGGCCTGAATCGGGCGCCCGCAACGAGACAAGAATCCGATGAGCGTCCCAACCTCGGCCGTCCCGCCCGCGCAACCGTCCGCGCCCGCGCCGGTCTCGTCCGCACCGGCATCGGTGTCGGGCAGCGCCGTGCGCCAGGATCTGGTCCACCCCGACCCGCTGCTCGACTGCCTGCTCGAGATCTGCCGCCTGCACGGCCAGCACGCGACGCGGGCGTCGCTGTCGGCCGGCCTGCCGCTGGTCGACGGCCGGCTGACGCTCAACCTCGCGGAACGCGCGGCCGCGCGCGCGGGCATGGCCACCAAGCTGCAGCGCACGGCGCTCGCCGGCATCGACGCCGCCACCCTGCCCGTGCTGCTGCTGCTCAAGGGCGACAAGGCCTGCGTGCTGCTGGGCCGCGAACGGGATCGCAACCGCGTGCTGCTGCCCGAGACGGGCCAGGGCACGGTGCTGCTCGACGACGCCGAACTGGCCGCGCGCCACACCGGCCTCGTGCTGTACGTGCGCCCGCATTTCCGCTTCGACAAGCGCACCGAGCCGACGTCCGGGACGCCCCAGGGCCACTGGTTCTGGAGCACGCTGCTGGCCCAGCGCTTCGTCTACAAGGACATCCTGTGGGCGGCGGCGCTGATCAACGTGTTCGCGCTGGCGTTCCCGATGTTCTCGATGAACGTCTACGACCGCGTCGTGCCCAACGCCGCGGTCGAGACGCTGTGGGCGCTGGCGATCGGCATCGTGCTGGTCATGGGATCCGACCTGCTGATGCGCAAGCTGCGCAGCCGCTTCGTCGACGAGGCCAGCGCGCGCATCGACGTCCAGATCTCGGCCACGCTGATGGAGCGCGTGCTGGGCATGCGGCTGGAGAACCGGCCCGAGTCGGTCGGCTCGTTCTCGCAGAACCTGCGCGGCTTCGAGCAGGTGCGCGACGTCATCACTTCCAGCACCGTCACGGCGCTGATCGACCTGCCGTTCGCCCTCCTGTTCCTGATCGTGATCGCGTGGATCTCGCCGTGGCTGCTGATCCCGGTGGTCGTGTGCTTCGGCGCGGTCCTCACCTACGGCTGGGTCGTGCAGAAGAAGCTGCACGCGCTGGCCGAGACCACCTATCGCGCCAGCGCCGTGCGCAACTCCACGCTGGTGGAGGCGCTCACCGGCATCGAGACGATCAAGTCGCAAGGCGCCGAGAGCCTGATCCAGGCGCGCTGGGAACGCACCGCGGTGCACCTGGCCGCCGTCAACGTGAAGATGCGCGGGCTGTCGTCGGGATCGATCTACCTCACGTCGTCGATCGCCCAGCTGATGAGCGTTCTCCTGATCGTCATCGGCGTGTACCTGATCGGCGACAGGACGCTGACCATGGGCGCGCTGATCGCCGTCAACATGCTGGCGGCCCGCGCGATGGCGCCGGCCGGCCAGATCGTCGGCCTGCTGATGCAGTACCAGGGCGCGCGCACCGCGCTCGAAGGGCTCGAACGCATCATGAACACCGACGTCGAGCGGCCGAACGGCGCCACCTTCGTCGAACGGCGCGACCTCGAGGGCGGGCTGGAGTTCCGCAACGTCGCGTTCCACTACCCGCACCGCAAGGAGAACGCGCTCGACGGCGTGAGCTTCAAGATCAAGCCGGGCGAGAAGGTGGCCCTGATCGGACGCGTCGGCTCCGGCAAGTCCACCATCCAGCGCCTGGCGATGGGGCTGTTCCAGCCGACCGCCGGCGCCGTGCTGGTGGACGGCATCGACCTGCGCCAGGTCGACCCGGCCGACCTGCGCCGCAACATGGGCTACGTGTCGCAGGACGTGCTGCTGTTCTACGGCAGCCTGCGCGACAACATCGCGTTCGGCATGCCCTACGCGGAAGATGGCGCGGTCCTCGCCGCGGCCGAGGTCGCGGGGCTCATCGACACCATCAATCGCCACCCGCACGGCTTCGACATGAACGTGGGCGAGCGCGGCGAGTCGCTGTCGGGCGGCCAGCGCCAGAGCGTGGGCATCGCCCGCGCCGTGCTGCACAACGCGCCGATGCTGCTGCTCGACGAGCCCACCAGCGCGATGGACTATTCGTCCGAGGCCGCGATCACCCAGCGCCTGATGGCCTTCGCCGCCAACAAGACCGTGGTGCTGGTGACGCACCGCACCTCGCTGCTGGCCATGGTCGACCGCGTGATCGTGATCGACGGCGGCAAGGTGGTGGCCGACGGCCCGCGCGACCGCATCATGGAAGCGCTGCAGAGCGGCCGCATCGCGAGGGCCGCATGAGCACGGGCAACGACGACATCCGCCCGCCGCAGGGCCTGCCGCCGGGACAGCAAATGCTGATCAACGGCATCCCCGTCACGATCGCGGCCCCGCCGCCGCCGCCCTGGCGCGAGCGGCTGAAGACGCTGCGCGAGAACTTCCGCGCCTGGCTGGCGGGCGCCCCGCTGCAGCCCGGCGAGATTCCCGGCATGGACGTCTTCGAGCGCGACGCCACCGAGGTCATGTCGCGCCAGCACACGCTGCGCGCGCGCCAGATCGCCCGCGTGGCGGTGTTCGTCATCGTCGCGCTGATCGTCTGGGCCTCTTTCGCGCGCGTCGACGAGGTGACCAAGGGCGACGGTCGCGTCGTGCCGTCCAGGCAACTGCAGGTGCTGCAGTCGCTGGACGGCGGCGTCGTCGAGCAGATCCTCGTGCACGAGGGCGACCAGGTGCAGGCCGGCCAGGTGCTGCTGACCATCGACCCGACGCGCGCCACCTCCGCCGTGGCCGACAGCGCGGCCCAGGGCTTCGCGCTCGAGGCCCGCGTCGCGCGCCTGCGCGCACTCGCGCAGGGCACCACGTTCCTGCCGCCCGCCGCTTCCACCGACGAGCAGCACGCGATCGTCGAAGGCGAACGCAAGCTCTACGACTCGCGCGTGACCGAGCTGCAGACGCAGGTCTCCATCGTCAAGCAGCAGATGTCGCAGCACGAGCAGGAACTGATCGAGACGCAGGCCAAGCGCACCGCGGCGCAGCGCGCGCTGGAGCTGTCCACACAGGAGCTCAACCAGACCCGGCCGCTGCTGGCCACGGGCGCGGTGTCCGAGGTGGACGTGCTGCGGCTGGAGCGCGACGTCACCAAGAACAAGGGCGACGCCGACCAGGCCGCGGCGCAGATCGGCCGCGTCCAGGCGTCGATCCAGGAGTCCAGCCGCAAGATCCAGGAGACCGAGCTGGCGTTCCGCAACGAGGCCGGGCGCGACCTGGCCGAGGCGGTCGGCAAGCTCAACGCGCTCAACCAGGGCCAGGCCGGCCTGGCCGACAAGGTCGACAAGGCGCAGGTGAAGTCGCCGGTGCGCGGCCGCATCCAGCGGCTGCTGGCCAACACCGTCGGCGGCGTCGTGCAGCCGGGCAAGGACATCGTCGAGATCGTGCCGCTCGACGACTCGCTGGTGCTGGACGCCCGCGTCCAGCCGCGCGACATCGCGTTCATCCATCCGGGCCAGAAGGCGAACGTCAAGTTCACCGCCTACGACTTCTCGATCTACGGCGGCCTCGACGCCGATGTCGAGAACATCAGCCCCGACACGGTGATCGACGAGAAGGGCAACGCCTACTACGTGGTGCGCGTCCGCACCCATCTGTCCAGCTTCAACGACAAGCTGCCCATCATCCCGGGCATGGTCGCCGAGGTGGATATCCTGACCGGCAAGAAAACGGTTCTCTCCTATTTGTTGAAACCCGTTCTCAAAGTCAAGTCATACGCGCTGCGCGAGCGTTGAGATATTGCCAATTACTGCACGGTCGCGCAGCCATGGCCGCCGGCCGCGCCAGACTGTAACTTTTCCACGCTGTCGCCGCGTCCGCGCTAATCGGGCCACTTCGATTGCGACTTGTGATGACGGTCACGGAAATCGACCGAAACACCTCTTATAAGAATTTGGCGTCGCCCGGATAATTCCTCCAAGTTGTTACAGAAGCCGCCCCGCCGTGGTGCGTCCAGGAAAAAGCTCATGAATTCAGTTCATTGGCCGAATAGGACGTTGAGCCGGTTTCCGTGATCCAGACTCATTTGGAGTATCCAGGCATGTCGTCGTCCCCGCTGAACCCCCATCCCCAAGACGCCGTCGCCGGCCACAACGCCAAGTCGGGCGTGGGCGCGCTGCAGCGAACGGCGGGGGTTCATCCCGGTGAACAACACCTGATCGAGCGTGGCTACGTGCCCGTGCGCCAGCTCACCGGCAAGGTGGTCGGCGTGTGGGGCGACGCGCACATCCGCCTGCTCGACGGCGAGGTCAGGCCGCTGCACGTGGGCGACGTCGTCAAGAAGGGCGAAGTCGTCCTCACCTCGCAGGACGGCATCGTCCAGCTCGAGGCCCACCCCGTGCAGTTCGCCGGCGCCGGCGAAGACGTCGAGCGCGTGATCTCGCAGGTCGGCAACGGAGACGCCGATGTCGCCCCGGCCGCCGGCCCGAACGCCGGCGGCGCCGCCGGCAGCCTGGAGGAAGGCCTGCGCGTCGGCCGCGACGCCGAATCCGTCACGTCCGCCGCGCTGGACCTCGGGCCGGTCGCCGCGCCGCCCGCCGCGCCGCAGGTGCAGGCCGTGGGGCCGCTGACCACGGCGCCGGTCGCCAATCCCGACACCGAGGCCACCGCCGCCAACACGCCGGTGGTGTTCGATCCGCGCAGCAACGACATCTCGTCGTCGGCCCTGACGATCACCGCGATCGCCGGCCACGCCATCAACGCCGGCACGCCGGTGACGCTGCCGCAAGGCACCGTCGCGCTGAACGCGGACGGCACCCTCACCTTCACGCCCGACCACAACTTCAGCGGTTCGCTGTCGTTCAGCTACACGGAATCGAACAGCACGGGCGGCAGCGCCACGTCGACGGTCACCATCGACGTCGCCCCGCCGGTCAACCACCCGCCGGTGGCGGTCCCCGACACGTTCTCGGGCGTCGAGGACACGCACATCACCGGCTCGCTGGCCGCCAACGACACGCCGTCGGTGGACGGCGGGAACGTCTGGTCGCTGGCGACCGGCCCCGCGCACGGCAGCGTCACCGTCAACGCGGACGGCACGTTCACCTACATCCCCGCCGCGCACTACAGCGGGCCGGATTCGTTCACCTACACGATCACCGACGTCGACGGCTCGACGTCCACCACCACCGTCACGCTGAACGTGGCGCCGGTGCCGCTGGCCGTGGCCGACACCATCACCCTCGCCGAGAACACGCCGTCCAGCGGCACGCTGGCGGCCAACGACACGGCCTCGCCGGACGGCACCAGCGTCTGGTCGCTGACCACCGGCGCCGCACACGGCACCGTTGTCGTCAACCCGGACGGCACGTACACCTACACGCCTGCCGCCGGCTACCACGGCACCGACTCGTTCACCTACACGATCACCGACGCGGCGGGCTCGACCTCCACCGCCACCGTCACGCTGACCGTCACGCCGGCCACGCCGGTGGCCGTGCCCGACGCGGTCACCGCGCACGAGAACACGCCGACCACCGGCAACCTCGGCGGCAACGACACGCCGGTCGCCGGCGAGACCAACACCTGGAGCGTCAGCGGCGCGCCGACGCACGGCACGGTGACCGTGAATCCGGATGGCACGTTCACGTACATCCCGGCGACGGGCTACTCGGGCGCCGACTCCTTCACGTACACGATCACCGACACCAGCGGCCAGACGTCCACCGCCGCCGTCACGCTCGACGTCGCGCCGCAGCCCGTCGCGGCCGCGCCGGACACGAACGCGGTGACGGAGAACGGCACCGTCAACGGCAACCTGGGCGGCGACGCCACGCAAGTCGCAGGCGACCCGAACACGTTCACCGCCGGCACCACACCGACCGCACACGGCAGCGTCACGATCCACGCCGACGGCAGCTACACGTACACGCCCACGACCGGCTACAGCGGCCCGGACTCGTTCAGCTACACGGTGACCGACGCCTCCGGCCAGACCTCGACCGCCACGGTCACGCTCAGCGTCACGCCGCAACCGATCGCCGCGAACCCGGACCGCGCGACGGTCAACGAGAACGACCATGTCGGGGGCACCCTGGCCGGCGACGTCACGCAAGTCGCGGGCGACCCGGACGCGTTCACGGCCGGCACGACGGCGACGGCGCACGGCAGCGTCACGATCAACAGCGACGGCAGCTACACGTACACCCCGGCGGTCGGCTACTCCGGCAGCGACAGCTTCGCCTACACCGTCACCGACCATTCGGGCCAGACCTCGACCGCCACCGTCACGGTCACCGTGACGCCGCTGCCCGTCACCGCCAACGCCGATACCGCCACGGGTAGCGAGAACGGGCCGATCAACGGCTCGGTCGCGACCGACGTCGGCGCGGTCGCCGGCGATCCGATCGCCTTCACCGCCGGCACGACGGCGACGGCGCACGGCAGCGTCACGATCGACGCCAGCGGCAACTACGTCTACACGCCCACGCAGGGCTACACGGGCCCGGACTCCTTCAGCTACACCGTCACCGACCACTCGGGCCAGACCTCCACGGCCACCATCAGCCTGACCGTCAACCCGCTGCCGATCACGGCGAAGGACGACAGCAACTCCGGCAACGAGAACAGCGCCATCAGCGGCAACCTCAGCGGGGATGTCAGCACGGTGGCGGGCGATCCGAACACCTTCACGGCCGGCACCACGGCGACCACGCACGGCAGCGTCACCATCGACGCCGGCGGCAGCTACGTCTATACGCCGACAACAGGCTATTCCGGCCCGGACAGCTTCACGTACACGGTCACCGATCATTCGGGCCAGACCTCGACCGCCACGGTCACGCTGAGCGTCAATCCGCTGGGCTACTCGGCATCGCCCGACACGAACTCGGGCAAGGAAAACAGCGTCATCACGGGCACCGTCGCGAACGACGTGACCCAGATCGCCGGCGAGACGAACCACTTCGCCGAAGGCAGCG
>Ga0302314_10006576_pt1 | contig 21022 bp, 20 predicted proteins | sample III_Palsa_N2_3_FD_200533 | JGI IMG/M metagenome (GOLD analysis project Ga0302314, IMG submission 200533) | Peat permafrost microbial communities from Stordalen Mire near Abisko, Sweden - III_Palsa_N2_3 | ecosystem: Environmental > Terrestrial > Soil > Palsa > Peat permafrost | place: Sweden... | reverse complement strand
CCGCCTGCTCGGCGCCGACCACGATCGACCAGACCGCGTTGCTGTCCCAGCGGAGGAGCTGGCCGGTGAAGCCCATGCCGATGGTGAGGACCAGCAGGACCATGCCGCTGACCCAGTTCATCTCGCGGGGGAACTTGTAGGAACCGTGAAGGAAGACCTGCCCGATGTGGATGCCGACTAGGACGATCATCGCGGAGGCGCCGAAGTAGTGCATCCCGCGCAGGAAGTGGCCGAGGGGCGCGACGTTGTTGATGAAGACCAGGCTCTGATAGGCCTCGCCCGCCGAGGGGACGTAGGCGAACATTAACCCGACGCCGGTGACGACCTGGAGGATGAAGGCGAGCAGGGTGGCGCTGCCGAAGACGTACCACCATTTGGCATCGCGGGGCGCCAGGTGGGTCAGCGAGGGGCCGATGAGGGCCCATATGCCGGTGCGGTCCTCGAGCCACTGGAGGACGGAGATGATTTTCTTTTTGAGCATGAGAGAGCCAGTGATTGGAAACTGAATAGCCTGAGTGCTTTGGTAACCTTTATTAACCCTGATTCGTTATCCGATGGGGATTTCGCGGGTTTGGATCTCGATCTGACCGTTCTCGACCCGGGTTTGGTAGCGGGAAAGGGCGTGCGGGGGGGGGCCGGCGGCGACCGATCCGTCCTTGTAGTAGACCCCGCCGTGGCAGGGGCACATGAAGAGCTCGGCGCTGTCGAGCCAGCGGACCGGGCAGCCCAGGTGGGAGCAGTTGACCGCGAAGACGATGAATTCATCGCCCTTGACGCGGCGGACCCAGGCGGCGCTCTTGGCGGTGACTCCGGCCCAGGGCAACGGAGAGGGATCTTCGTAATCGACTTTTACGGTGGCTCCCTCGACGTATTGCTCGACGGGGCCGATCGGGATCCATTTCTTGACGGGAGCCGCGAAGATGGGGGCGACGACGAAGGCCGCCGTCGGCAGGCCGATCGCAGCGGTGGCGATGGCTCCGGGGATGATGCTGGCGAGGGCGAGGAACTTGCGCCGGTTCATCTCCTCGACCGAGACCGGCTCGGAGGGCTGGGCCGGCGTGTCGCTGTAATCGGTATGGGCGGGGTGGTGGCTCATTTATTGATTCTCCAATCTCTGCGGATGTCCCGGATCCATACGACCAATGAGGCGATGATGAAGGAAAGCCCGACCAACGAGACAAACCAGATGGTGAGGGGCCCCCATACCAGGAGGACGATGCCGGAAGCAAAGAAAGCGGGAGCGTAGGTCGGCGGCGGGATGATCTCGGGCAGCGGCTTGTTCCAATCGGAACGATCGTACTGCGGCGAGGCGGGCGGCTGCTGTTCGGGGGAGGGATGGGACATGGAGATAAAGAGAAGAGTTATTCCTTACCGAGGGAAGAGGCTTCCGCCATGACGGGGACCGGGCCGCTATACCAGCGGATGAGATTGGCGAAGATCGCGCTCATGTAGATGAAGCAGGCCGGCACCCACATCACCAGGCCGCCGACCTGCTGATCGGCCGAGGGGGTCAGGTTCCAGCCCTGGCGGATATAGGGCATGATGCCGAGCGGATCGGGAGAATTCAGGAAGGAGGGGCAGACCGAGATCGGCGAGAAGGTCAGGTAGACGCCGAGGAGGGTGCAGGCGACGCAGCCGGTGAAGAGATAGCCGGTCGAAGGCAGCGCTCCCATCCGCATCGCGGCGCTGGGAGAGAAGACCGGCCACCAGAAGCAGGTGCCCATGAAGAGGAGGCTGCTGGTCTGGAAGGCGCCGACCCCGGCATTGAGCTGGGAGGCGACGCAGAAGTTCGGCACGTGCCAGAGCCACATGGCGCCCGATCCCATGAACCAGCCGACCAGCGGGCTGCCGAAGAAGCCGACGAAGCGGCCCAACCTCGGATATTTGGCCAGCGCGGCGTCGACTCCGGCGGGGGAAAGCGCCCCGAGCATCAGGCCGGGGACAATCAGGAGGAGCATGAGGTGCTGCACCATGTGGGCGCTGAAGAGATAGCCATGGGCCAGCCGGTCGATCGGCGAGACCATCGCCAGCAGGAAGACCGCCAGCGCAGCGGCGAACCAAGAAGTGCGCAACGTCCATTTCCATCCGGTGGCACGTCCGTAGAGGATCGCCGCGGCGAGCGCGACAAGCCACATCGGGGAGGTCCAATTCCAAAGACCGAGCAAGGTCGATAATCCGGGATTCATGGGATGGGGATGGGTTGGAGATTTAGAGGTGGAAGTGGTTCTTGAAGTAGATCAGGTAGAAGAGGACGACCCAGACCACGTCGACGAAGTGCCAATACCAGCCAGCGGCTTCGACGTGCTGGAGGCGGAGGTGGCCGCCCAGCTCGCCCTTGCGGCCAAGGAACCAGAAGACCGTCAGCGCGACCAGACCGACGAAGACGTGGAAGCCGTGGAAGCCGGTCAGGGTGAAGAAGGTGCTGCCGAAGATGTTCCGGTTCACCGTGATTCCCTCGCGGAAGAGCTCGGCGTATTCGTAGCCCTGGCCGAAGAGGAAGATGAAGCCGAGAACGATGGTCAGGCCGAGCCAGCGGAGGAAGCCCTGCCGATCGCCCTTGATCAGCGCCCTCTCCGCGAAGAGGAAGGTGACCGAACTGGAGAGCAGCGAGATCGTAAAGACGACGGTGCGCCAGAAGTTCAGGGCGTTGCCCGCGTTCGGCCCCGCCGGCGGACGCTGGTTGAAGAGGATGTAGGCGCTGATCAACATCACGAAGAACATCGCTTCCGAGGAGATGAAGAAGATCATCAGGACCTTGTTGCGGTCCATCTTGATCGGGGGCTCGTCGCGGGTGAACTCGCGCTTCCAGTCGGGATCGTGCGGATTGTTCAGGTCCCAGAGTGGGCGGCGGCTCTTGATGGGGGGAACCAGGCTGAAATTATCGTGCGGAGGGGGCGACGTGGTCGCCCACTCCAGGGTCCAGGCGTTCCAGGGATTGTCCCCGGCGAGGCGGCCGTGGCGGAAGCTGATAAAGACGTTCCAGAGGAAGGGGAGCGTGCCGAAGGCGAGGGTGACGGCGCCGACGGTCGAGATGAAGTTCAGCACGGCCCAGGCGTGGGGGATGTGGTGGCTGCCGATGTCGAGGCCGAGATCGGGATAGGTGTAGATACGGCGCGGCATCCCCATGAAGCCAAGGAAGTGCTGGACGAAGAAGGTCAGGTTGAAGCCGACCATGGTGGCCCAGAAGTGGATCCGGCCCAGGCGCTCGTCGAGCATCCGCCCGCTCATCTTGGGGAACCAGTAGTAGATGCCGGCCAGGATGCCGAAGACGGTGCCACCGAAGAGGACGTAGTGGAAGTGGGCGATGATGAAGTAGGTATCGGTCACGGCCCAATCGATCGGGGTGACCGCCAGGGCGACGCCGCTGAGGCCGCCGATCACGAAGACGACCAGGAAGCCGACCGTGAAGAGCATCGCGGTGGTGAAGCGGACCCGGCCGTTCCACATCGTCGCCGTCCAGTTGAAGACCTTCACGCCGGTGGGGATGCCGATCAGCATGCTGCCCAGCGAGAAGAAGGCGTCCGCATACTTGCCGAGGCCGGCGGCGAACATGTGGTGCGCCCAGACGCCGAAGCTCAGGAGGGTGATCGCCACCGTCGAGGTGGCGACGAAGGTGTAGCCGGTGATCGGGCGGCGGGAGAAGACCGGGATGATCTCCGAGACGATGCCGAAGGCGGGCAAGATCAGAATGTAGACTTCCGGGTGGCCGAAGGTCCAGAAGACGTGTTCCCAGAGGAGAGGATCGCCGCCCTGGAAGTGGTTGAAGAAGGCCCCGTTCAACTGGCGGTCGGCGATCATCATCACCAGCCCGGAGTTGAGCGCCGGGAGGGCGAGGATGGTCAGGATCGAGGTCATGAAGGCCATCCAGACGAAGAGCGGGACACGCACCAGGCTCATGCCGGGAGCGCGGAACTTCAGCACCGTCACGATGATGTTGAAGGAGGAGCCGACCGAGCCGATGCCCGCCGCCAGCAGACCGAAGGCCCAGTAATCGGGGCCGATGTTCGAGGTATACTGATGTTCGCTCAGCGGGGCGTAGCTGAACCAGCCGACCGAGGGAGCGGTGCCGGTGAGGAAGCTGAAGTTGAGCATGATGCCGCTGAAGGGAAGCATCCAGAAGGCGAGCGCGTTCAGCCGGGGAAAGGCGACGTCGCGGGCTCCGACCATCAGCGGGGTGAAGTAGTTCTGGAAGCCGCTCAAGACCGGCATGCCGACCAGGAAGACCATGGTCGTGCCGTGCATGGTGAACATCTCGTTGAAGACCTGCGGGGAAACGAGATGGAGATTCGGCAGCGCGAGCTGCAACCGCATGACCAGCGCTTCCAGGCCGCCGATCACGAAGAAGAAGAGCGCCGTGACCATGTACATCACGCCGATCTGCTTGTGATCGACCGTCGCCACCCAATCGAAGCGGGAGCTGCGGTAACCGCCGCCATGCCCGTGGGCATGGGCATGAGAGTGATCGTGGCCGGCGGGCGCCGGCGCCGGGACTGGGTCGAGGGCGGGGGAACTCATTGCAAGGTTTCCAGGTAGGCGACCAGATCGTTGTCCTGATCGTCGGTCAGTTGAAAGTTAGGCATGTTGCAGCCGGGCTTGATTGCCTGGGGGTCGTGCAGCCATTTGAACAGATTCTCCCGATTGTTGACCAATACCCCTGCCCCCAGGGTGTGGCGATCGGCGATATGGCTGAGATCGGGCGCGTACCGGGCGGTGCTGACCCCGTCGATGGCGTGGCAGCTGGCGCAGGTCTGCAGCTTGAAGAGGGCGAGGCCGCGGGCGACATCGCCGTCGGGGGAGACATTCGGCATCGGGACGTTGCCGGCGGGCGGCAGCGAGTTCAAGGCGTCGGGCGTCGCCTCGGTAGCCGCGACCGTCGGGGAGACCGAGGGACGGTTGTTCGGAATGGTGATGGGCGCCGCAGCGGCCTGGGCAGCCTTGTCGGCGGGAGCCAGGGGCACCTCGGCGGCGGCGCCGAGGCCGGAAGCCGTCCCGGCCAGGGCGACGGCGGAGCTCTTCTCCTTGGCGACCCAGGCGTCGAAATCGTCCTCGGTCTGGGCGACCAGGAGGAGGCGCATCCAGGCGTGCTGGTTGCCGCAATACTGGGCGCAGGCGCCGATGAACTGGCCGACCTGGTCTTCCTCGACGGTGATGAATCCATGGTGTCCGGGAATCATCTGCTGCTTGCGGCCGAGGTCGGGAATCCAGAAGGTGTGGATGACGTCGTTCGACTCGAGCTCGACCACGAAGGGACGTCCGACCGGGAGATGGAGCTCATTGGCGGTGACGACGCCGAGCTTCGGGTAGCGGATCTCCCACCACCATTGGGCGCCGGTGATGACGATATCGGGATCGGTGATCCGGAGGGGCTCGCCGCTCTTGGGGCCGAACATGCTCGCCACCGTCATCCAGCCGAGGAGGACGCAGATCAGGGTGGGGATGACCGTCCAGGTGATTTCGTAGATCTTGGGGATCTGTTCCTGGTTGGGCTCACCCGCCTCGCCACGGTCCTTGAACTTGATGACCGAGTACCAGATCCAGACCGCCACGAAGATGAAGATCAGGGTGCAGATCAGGAACACCCAAAGGGTCAATCCGGTGATCTCGCTGGCCTCGGGGGAGCCGGTCGAGAAGGTGGAATTGGGCAACAAGACAGTGGGCAGCAGGACGATGTTGGAAAGGGGGGACGACATGGGCTCCTCGGTGATCTCTCTTTGATCTTCTCTTTATCTTCGGATAGTCGGTCAGGCGCCTCTTTTACAAGGCAATTGAGCGGGTGATGCGGACGAAGCTTTGGACGGTGATTTAGACGATGCGGTGGACGCGAGGGATCGGCTCCCTTTCCCAAAGGGGGCGGCGTCCTCGATAAAACTCAGTTCTTTGATAGCCACGGAAGAACAGAAAGTAAGCAGTTCAAGTTCCAAAATGCACCTGAAAAGTTTGGGAATTTTAGGTACTTTGCCATTATGATGACGCAGGCTCCCGGAATGGGGCCTTCGCCGCATGATTTATATCTTCTCCAGCCGCTTCTTGGCAACCGTCTTCTCCCTGCTGCTTCTCGACGCCCTCCTGTGGTGGGGGCTCGACGCCGTGCTGCGCCGCCGGAGCGTCAACCCGGGATGGCGCAGCGCGCTCGCCCTTTTTTTCGCGGCTGAAATTGCCGGAGTGGCGCTGTTCATCGCGGCCCGCCGCATTCCCCTCCCCTCCCTTCCCTGGCTGGCCAAAGCCGGCACCAGCGCCCTGCTCATCTGGCATTGCCTGCTCCTCCCGCCGCTCTTGCTGGCGCTGATCTGCTTCTTCCTGGCGGCTAGTGCCGCCGCTCTCGCCGGGAGGATGAAAAGGAACCGAACGCCCGCGCCCCATTTCAACGCCCATTCGATCAGCCGGCGGCACTTCCTCGGCATCGCCGCCGCCGCCACCCCGCCGCTGCTGACGGCGGCGCTGACCGGCGTGGCCGTCGAGCAGCTCGATCAATTCCGGGTCAACCGGCTGACGCTCTCTTTTCCCACCCTTCCGCCGGGACTCGACGGCCTGAAGATCGCCCATCTCAGCGATCTCCATGTCGGGCGTCTGACTGAGGGGGCCGTCCTCGACCGGATGGTGGCGGAGACGAACGCCCTGAGCGCCGACCTGATCGCCGTCACCGGCGACCTGATCAACTATTCCCTCGCCGATCTCCCCCACGCCATCAGCCTCCTGCAACGGCTGCATGCCCCCCTTGGCGTCGTCGTCTGCGAGGGGAATCACGATCTATTTGAAGACGGCCCCGAATTCGATCGCCAGCTCCGCGATTCCAGTCTCCTCTTTCTCCGCGATGAAAGTACCGTCCTCGATGTCAACGGGACGCCGCTCCAGCTCATCGGCCTCCGCTGGTCGGGCTCCCGCGATTCCGAAATCGACCCGCCCGTCCGGAACCTGCTGAAGGTCCGCCTCCCCGGCGCCTTTGCCATCCTGATGGCCCATCATCCCCATGCCTTCGATCCGGCGGCGGCGGAGGGCATGCCGCTGGTCCTCTCCGGACACACGCATGGCGGCCAGCTGATGCTGACCGACCAGATCGGGGTCGGCCCCCTCATCTTCCGCTATTGGTCCGGCCTCTATCGCCGGGGGGAGAGCCAGTTGGTGGTTTCCAACGGCGTCGGCAATTGGTTCCCGCTCCGCATCAATGCGCCCGCGGAGATCGCGCTGCTGACGCTGCGGGCGGGGTAGGCCTAGAGCCTGGATCCGTCAACCGACCTGGTTGAGGCGGGTGCCGGTGAGAGTCGTCGAATTGGCTTGGGCGTAGAGGCTGGCGATCAGGGCCTGCTGGGAGGCGAGCTGAGTCGCCTGGCCGGAGGCGGCAGCGTCCGAAGGAGAGCTGCCGGCGAAGAGGCCCTGCAATCCGTTGCGCACCACCGATTGCAGCAAGGCCGACTGCGAGACGAGTCCGTTGGAAAAGCCGCTCTCGCCCCCGACACTCGAGACCAGCGCCAATTCGCTGCTCTCCTGGGTGGCAAGTCCGGTCGCCGCCGCCGCGTTGGTGGTGGAACTGGTGGAAGTGAAGAGGGAGGGAGCCGAGGCGCCGCTGTAAACCGAGTTGACCAGGGAGATCTCGCTGTTGAGCTGGGTTTGCTCGGCGTTGGAGGCGGTCTGCTGGCTGGTCGAGAGCGCGCCGTAGTCCGCCGTGCTGAGATAGCCGGAGGCGACGACCGAGCTGGCGCTGGAAATGGCGGACATCCGAGTTCTTTATCGGCAGAGAAAGCAGGAACTTTAGCGTTATTTTAGATTTTTTATTTTCGACTCAAGCATCTCGTCGATAACGTTTTACAATTAAACCCGCTCGAGGATCACCGGATTGACCAAACGCCCGATCTTCTCGATCTCCACGGTCACGATGTCACCCGGCTTGAGAAAGCGGGGCGGGGTCCGTGCCATGCCGACGCCGGGAGGGGTGCCGGTGAGGATGACGGTGCCGGGAAGGAGGGTGGTGCTGCCGCTGAGGAACTCGATCAGGGTCGGCGCGTCAAAGATCATGTCGGCGGTGGTCGAGTCCTGCAGCACCTCGTCGTTGACCAGGGTGCGAATGCGGAGTTGGTTCGGGTCGGGCACTTCGTCGGGGGTGACCAGGACGGGGCCGAGCGGGCAGAAGGTGTCGAAGCCTTTGCCCCGGCAGAACTGGCCGCCGCTCTTCTCCTTCTGCCAATCGCGGGCGCTGACGTCGTTGGCGCAGGTGTAGCCGAGGACGTAGTCGAGCGCCCGGGCCTTCGGCACGTTCTTGGCCAGTTTGCCGATGACGATGGCCAGCTCCCCCTCGTAATCGACCCGCTCGCTGGCGAGATGAACCGGCAGCTCGATGGGGGCGCCGGGGTGCTGGAGCGTCGCGGTTCCCTTCATGAAGAGGACCGGGTAGTTCGGGATCTTCGAGTTGGTTTCCTCGGCGTGGGCGCGGTAGTTCAGGCCGATGCAGAGGATGTTCGAGGGGGCCACGGGGGCAAGCAGGGTGGCGATCTCCGCCGGTTCCGAGGTCACCCGATGAACAGCGAAGAGATCGCCCTCGACGCGGAAAGTCCCCTCCCCGGTCTCGGCCCCGTAGCGAATTCCGCCCTGGCGATCGCGATAACGGATGAACTTCATCCCTCTTCCTTCGTCCAGTTCATCCGTTCCGTCAAGCCGTGCCTGGTCTCTTTGAACCACCAGAGGCCTCTCCTCCCAGATAACGAGGGGAAAGAGGTTCCTCAAAAATCCCGTTCTCCCGAAGGGTGACCCGGAAGGCCCGGGCCGACGGACGTGAAGAAACCACCTCTCGCAACCTTCCATCGACGAAGTGAAGTGCGACACCATCCTCGGCGGCATAGCCTCCCGCGATTTCCCCCTCCGCAATCAATCGATGGTAGGCCGGTCTTCGTTCGGCTTCGCCATCATAATGCGGACAATTGCTTCCCGGCAGGAAGCCGAGGCCGCGCAATGACGTGAGACGTCCGGGAATGGAATCGGTAACCCCCTCCTCGAACCAACAGATCGAACCGGCGCTCAGACCGCAGAGCACGATTCCCTCCTCCAAGGCCCGGCGCAAGATGCGGTCGAGCCCCCACTCGCGCCAAAGGACCAGGAGATTACGGGTGTTCCCCCCTCCCACATAAATGACATCCTTCGCCAGGATGAACGTCTCGAGACTTCCCTCGGGAGCGTTGAAGAGGGAGAGATGCGATCTTTCGCAAGGAAGGTCCTCCCGCTCGAAGGCCTTGTAAAAACGGTCGATGTATCCGGCAGCATCGCCGCTCGCCGTCCCAATGAAACAAATGCGGGGCCGTTCCCGGCGGGCCTGCTCCAGAACATAGCGATCCAGGAGAAGGTTGTCCGGCTCCATCGAAAAGCCTCCTCCACCCATCCCGATGATCTGCTGCGGAGGCATGCCGATTTCCTAAACCTTGCCCGACCGGCTCTCCCACCGCGCGGCGAATTCGCCGAGAGTCTCGAAGGTGCCGTGCGGCTGCAGCCAGCGGAGGTAGGCCTCCAGTCGCGCGACCATCGGGGGACCGGCGAAGCGGGAGACGAGGGCGGGGAGGCGGAAGGCGGCGAGCGGGGTGAATTCCCAGGGGTGGAAGAAGAGGTTGAGATAGCCGTCATGGGCCAGTGTCCAGCGGCTGACGGCGCGGAAGAGGGCGGGCGGGGTGTGCTTGAAGCTGAGCCAGAAGAGCGGGTAGCGGACCAGCGGCGAGGCGGAAATCGGGATCTTCACCACGCCGTCGGCGCGGTGGACGGTGCGGGGGGAGCCGAGATTGTTGTAACGGCCCGGCAGCCAGATCGGGTTGTCGGACGAATCGTAGCGGTACCCGGCGGCGGCCAGGGCGGCCCGGTCGAAGGCGCCGAAGCGGGCCCGGCGGAAACCCCGCACCACCGTCCCGGAGAGCCGTTCCAACTCGGCCTTGGACCGGGCCAGATCGGCCTCGGTGAACCGCGAATGTTCCCAGCCGTGCGAGGCGAGCTCATGGCGGGCGGCGATCCGCCGGATCAGGGCAGGGCGGGCGGCGGCGAAAACCGCCGTGGTGAAGAAGGTGGCGCGGAGGTCGAGCCGGTCGAGAAGATCGAGGACGGCGACCAATCCGGCGGCGCCGACGTTCATCTGGACCTCGGGCGGCGGCAGCGCTCCGTATTCGCCCGGCAGATCGAACTCCTCGACATCGAAGCTGAGGAGGACGCGGCGGGGGTTCGCCTCCCCCCGCCCGGGCCGATCAATATTTTCCGGCGGCATCGTTGATCCGAATCCAGAGCAGGCCCCAAAGCATCCGCAGGGAATCCCGCATCAGCTTGAGCTTGGAGGTCTTGTAGCTGTGTTCCGAGCTGACCTTGACCGGCACTTCGGAGACGGTGAACCCGTATTTGCGGGCCAGGTAGAGGAGCTCCACGTCGAAGGAAAAGCCGTAGGTCCGCATGTGGAAGAAGAGCTTCTTGGCGACCTCGCGGCGGAATCCCTTCAGGCCGGCCTGGGTGTCCCGGTAGGGGAGTCCCATCAGGGTCCGGACCAGCCAATTGAACCCGCCCCCCAGGATCTGCCGCCGCGCGGCGACGCCCTCGTTGACCGCGCCGGGGAGATTGCGCGAGCCGATGACGATATCGCTCGCCGCCAGTTTTTCCCGCAGGTGGCCGATCTGATCGAGCGAGTAAGGGAGATCGCCGTCGGTGAAGCAGAAGAATTCACCGTTGGCCTCGGCGAAGCCGGTGCGGATCGCGTAGCCCTTTCCCCGGTTGCGGGGCAGGGCGATCAGACGGACGTTGGCGGAATCGGACAGGGCCAAGCGTTCCGCGATCCGCTCGGCGGTCCGGTCTGCGGAACCGTCATCGACGAAGATCAGCTCGTGGTCCGCGTGCTGGGCGGCGAAGCCGAGCACCGCCTCGAGGGTGCGGTCGACCGCCGACTGCTCGTTATAGATGGGAAGGATCAGCGAGAGTTTGAACACGGCGCAGAATTTTTAGCCTGATGCCGGGCGGGGGGAAAACCCAAAATAGTTCCAGGCTGGAAGTTTTCCGGCCCGGCGGAAAGCCTTCCTCACACCAGCATCAATTCGGGGTAGGTCTTCCGCGCCACCTCGGTGAGGAAGCGGAGGATATCCTCGTAGGTCTCATACTGGAGCAGATCCTTCGCCATGCCGATGGCTTCCTGATGGTTCAGGCATTGGATCGCCTTCTTCACCCGGGGGACGAAGACCGAGCCCATGCTCAATTCATCGACGCCGAGCCCGAGGAAGACGGGGGCGAGGAGGACGTCGTTCGCCATCTCGCCGCAGATGCCGACCCAGATGTTGTTGTGATGGGCGGCCTCGACCACCCGGGCGATCAGGCGCAGCACCGAGGGGTGGGCGGGCTGGTAGAGCGAGGCGACCCGCTCGTTGAGCCGATCGACCGCCAGGGTGTACTGGACGAGGTCGTTGGTGCCGACGCTGAAGAAATCGACCTCGCGGGCCAGGATGTCGGCGGTCAGGGCGGCGGAGGGGACCTCGATCATGATGCCGGTCTCGATCCGGTCCGGCACCGGGACGCCCTCGTTGCGGAGCTCGTTCATGATCTCGGCCAGGATGTGCTTGCAGCGGCGCACCTCGACCACGTCGCTGATCATCGGGAACATGACGCGGACGTTGCCCTCGACGCTGGCGCGGCAGATGGCGCGCAGCTGGGTGCGGAAGATCTCCGGCCGATCGAGGCAGAGGCGGATGCCGCGCCAGCCGAGGAAGGGATTCATCTCCTGCTCCTCGGCCCGCAGGAAGGAGGCGACCTTGTCGCCGCCGACATCGAGGGTGCGGATGATGATCGAGTGGGGCTTGGCCGCCTGGGCCACCGTCTTGTACATCTCGTACTGCTCCTCCTCGGTGGGGAAGTCGTCGCGGTTCAGGAAGAGGAATTCGGTCCGGTAGAGGCCGATGCCTTCGGCGCCGTTCTCCGCCACCAGCGGGAGATCCTCCGGCAGCTCGACGTTGGCCGAGATCACCAGGCGGCGGCCGTCGGTGGTGTAGGCGAGGGTGTCGCGGATCGCGCCGAGCTGTTCCTCGACGGCGTGGCGCTGGGTCTCCAGCTTGCCGTATTCGTACTTCGTCTGATCGGAGGGGAGCGCCACCACCGCGCCGGCGATGCCGTCGATCAGCACCTCCATTCCCGCCTCCAGGCGGTCGAGGATGTCGCGGACCCCGACCACCGCCGGGATGTTGAGGGAGCGGGCGATGATCGCGGCGTGCGAGGTGCTGCTCCCCTGCTCGGTGGCGAAGCCGAGCAGAGAGGCGCGATCGATCGAGATCAGGTCGGTGAGGCTGAGCGAATCGGCGATGATGATGCTGGGCTGGGCCAGATCGAAGGGGACGTCGTCGACCCCGCGCAGGTTCCGCAGCACGCGGCGGCTGACGTCGTGGATGTCGTTGGCGCGCTCGCGGAGATACTCGTCGTCGATCTCGAGCATCTGCTGCGCGAGGCTCTTGGTGATGTCCTGGTAGATGGTATCGACGGTCTGCAACCGTTCATTGAGCTGAACCTTGACCGCCTGTAAAATAGTGGGGTCCTCGACCACCAACAGGTGGGCGTCGAAGATCGCCGCGTCATGCTCGCCGACGGAGGTGGCGAGACGGGTCTTGGCCTCGAGAATCTGCTGGCGGGTGCGGAGGAGCGCCTCTTCGAGGCGGGCGATTTCGTTGGGGATCTTTTCCGCCGAAATGCTGCGGCGGCGGATATTGGGACGATCCTGGCGAAGCAGGATGACGGGACCGGTGGCTACCCCGGGAGAGGCGGCGATACCCGCAAAGCGGGTCTCTGAATCGACGCGTTGCGCGGGCTCTTTTTTTGCCATCCGCGCAGAGTTTGGTTACTCCTCGTCGAATTTGCGAGCAATTATTTCCTCAATGTCTTTTAAAGCATTTGCTGCATCCGCACCAATGGCGGTGAGCTTGAGGCGGGAGCCGCAACCGGCGGCGAGGAGCATCAATCCCATGATGCTCTTGCCGTTCACCTCTTCGCCGCCCTTCTCGACGATCAGGTCGGCGGCGTAGCGGTTGGCGACGCGGACGAACATCGCGGCGGGGCGGGCGTGCATGCCCAATTTATTCAGGATGACGACTTCCTTGGTCAGTTTCGTCCCTCCGGTCTCCCCTTTTTTTGCGGCGACGCTGCTCATGGTCCTGTTTGCTATGATACGAAAATTGCGGAAATTCTCTGAAAATTCTTAAAAATGGTGCCTGGAAATCTTGCCTAAATCGTTTGCTCGGACTGCCTTCTTATTCGCCTCTTTTTTCGATGCTGTCCACCGATTTTTTACGTATTCGACTTATTTTTGACTTACTTTTCGCGATTCCGCATCAGCGCCAGCAACCGCTCGTTGAATTCCATGGCCGAATTTTGACCCATGCTCCGCAACTTTTGATCGTAGGCGGCCACCTCGACCAAGGTGGCCAGATCACGCCCGGGGCGCACTGGAATAGTTACATGAGGAATCTTGATTTGCAAGATTTCATAGTAGTCCTGGTCGAGCCCGATGCGGTCGATTTCGAGGTCGGGAGTCCATTCGGCGAGGGTGACGATGAGGTCGAGCCGCTTCTCCAAGCGGATGCCCTGGACGCCGAAAAGATTGGCCACATTGATGATGCCGATGCCGCGCACCTCCATGTGAAAGCGGGTGATCTCAGATGAGGTGCCGATGAGCTCGCGGCCTTCCAGGCAGCGGATCTTGGTGATGTCGTCGGCGACCAGGCTATGGCCGCGGTCGAGGAGGGAGAGGACGCACTCGCTCTTGCCGACGCCGCTCTTGCCCCGGATCATGATGCCGACGCCCTGGATATCGACCATGCTGCCGTGCTCGGTGGCCTGCGGCGCGAAATCGATCTCCAGGCAGATCGTCGCCGCATTGATGAAGCGCATGGTGGTGAGCGGCGACTGGAAGACAGCGACCTCGTGGGCCTCCGCCTCCTCGATGATGATCTTGGGCGGGCGGATGCCGCGCGCCAGGATGATGCAGGGGATGTGCTGCTTGAAGAGGGCGCGAATCCGCTCGCGGCCGAGGTCGGCGGAAAGCGACTTCAGGTAAGAGGTCTCGCTGAAGCCGATGACCTGGACCCGGTTATGGGCGAAATATTTGTGGTAGCCGGCCAGCGCCAGGCCGGGCCGGTTGACCGAGCCTTCCTTGATGACGCGCTGGAGGCCCGCCGCGCCGGCCAGGAGCTTGAGCTGGAGGGCGTCGGCGTGCTGGGTGTAGAACTGCCCGACCGTGACCTGCGGAACCAACGACTTGGGCTTGAGCGAGGACGGCATGGCGAGGGAAAATCCTATAAGCTTTCGAAGGGGGGCTTGCGAGAAGAATTTCCAGCCTCACCCCTGCCGGAGTACCGCCAGACAAGGCCGAAAGTGACCGCCGCATAGAGGGCGAAAGCCGACAACTCCATCCTGCTTCCAACGCTGGAGGGAGCCAACCCGCCGGAAGGGAGAACAAAAACGATCGAGTCGATCATGATATGAATGCTCGCCAGCCATCCTAGGCTGAATCCCAGGACTCGCAGATTGGCGAAGGCGACGCTGATCACAAATAGGGTAGGCCAACACCAAAAGGGTTGCGCCTGGATATGAAAGACGGTGAAAAATGCCGAGCTGAGCAGGATGGCCCAGCCCTTTCCAAATCTTTCAATCAATCCTGAAAGAATCGCCCCGCGAAAGGCGTACTCCTCGAAAAACCCAACCATCGGCGTGGCGAGAAGACCCATGATCGCGTTTTTCGCGGGCCAGTTCTCGCCGATGGCTCCAGCCCCCGAAAGGATCGAGATTCCCACGAAAATCACCCCGCCAACAAAAGCCCAACCGCCGTCCATCCTCAGACGGAAATCGAAGGGAACGCGCCTCCATCGCCACCGATTCAAAGCCAGCAAGGCGAGAAAGGCTGAAAGGCGGGGAATCGTCATCCAAGCGTCCCGCCGGGACCAGGTGTCCAACGAGGTATTGGGCTGGAAATAGTAGATGATCGCCCGGACGAGGGCGTATCCGAGGATGACTAATGACGCATCGCGAAAGACCGTCCCACCTCTGGTCCCCGGGCCGGTCATGGTGTTATTCGACCCTCAGCGACGATAGACGGTTTTTCAGCACCAAGCCCTCCTCCCGATAGGCCTCGAGCGCGAGCTGGAGCCCACGCGCCTTGTGGAGCGTCTCGCGGTATTCGCGGGCGGGATCGGAATCGGCGGTGATGCCGCTGCCGACGTGGAAGTGGAGCTTTCCTTCCTCGGCGACGAGGGTGCGGATCGCCATCGAGAAGGCGGCGTCGCCGTCGAATCCGAACCAGCCGATCGCGCCAGTGTAGAGATCGCGCGGAGCCGGTTCCAGCGCCGCGATGATCTCCATCGCCCGCTGCTTGGGCGCGCCGGTGATCGAGCCGCCGGGGAAGCAGGCCGCGACCGCCGCCACCGGATCGACCCCGGCGCGGAGATCGCCCTCGACGGTCGAGACGAGGTGGAAGACCTGGGGAAACCGCTCCAGCCGGAGGAGATCGCTCACCACCACTGAGCCGTAATCGCAGATCCGGCCGAGGTCGTTCCGCTCCAGGTCGGTGATCATGATCAGCTCGGCGACTTCCTTCGGATCGGTGATCAACTCGTAGGCGAGCTGCTGGTCGCGGATCGGGTCGGCATCGCGGGGGCGGGTCCCCTTGATCGGGCGGGTGACGATGTGCCGCCCGTCGATCCGGAGGAAGAGTTCCGGCGAGGCGCTCAGGATCTGCATTCCCAGCTCGGAGCCGGTGTCGAGGAAGGCGGCTCCGGGCGCGGGGCTTCGGTCCATCAATCGCTCGAAGAGGCGATAGGGATTTCCCGCGAAGTCGGTCTCGAAGCGCTGGGCCAGATTCACCTGATAGATATCACCGCTGCGGATGAACTCCTGCGCGCTCCGCACCCGGGCCTCGAATTCCTCCGGCCGGAGATTGCTTCGCCAAAGCCCATCGACCGGCGGCTCCGCCGCCGCGTCCGGGAAGGTCCGGCTGTGCGCCCGCCAGGCGTCGGTGTTCCGCCCCTCGGTGATCAGATCGAAGCGGGGATAGATGCCGAACCAGAAACTCCCGTCGTAGCGAAAGAATCCCGCCGCGCCGCCGACCGGGTGGGGGCGGTCGACTGAAGTACCGACAATGCCGCGCCACCGTTCCAGGGCGGCGGCGAGCCGGGGCCAATCGCCCGCCTCGCCCGTGATCACCTCGGCGGCGGCGCCCGCCTGATAGAGGACGCCCGGCTCGGTCCATGAGTTGAGGGAGACGAAATCGGAGCCCATGGGGTGTTGGGGAGGGGTGAAACGATCGATCAGACGAAGCAGGCCGCTTTCCGCATCTCCTCGGCATCGACGGAAGGGCCGACCACGGCGACGGCCAGGCGATCATCCCGCATGAGGAAGGCGGCGGCGGCGCGGACCTCCTCCGCGGTGACCTCGGAAATCCGGCGGGCTGCCTCGCGGGGAGAGAGGACCGAGCCGTAGCCAACCATTCCCTCCCCGGCCCACATCATCTGGTTGGCGGTTCCCTCCAGGCCGAGGTACATCTGGCCGATGACGTAATCGCGGGCGCGGCGCAGCTCCCCGGCAGTGGGGGCCTTGCGGGCGATGGCGATCAGGGTCTTCAGGCTCATCTTCAAGGCCTGGACCGCCTTCTCGTTCTCGACCCCGGCGACGAGGTTGAAGCTCCCGGTGTCGTGGAAGAAGGAGACCTGGGTCGAGATCGAGTACGCCAGGCCGTACCGCTCGCGGATCAGTTGGAAGAGGCGCGAGCTCATGTTCTCGCCGAGGATGACGCTGAGCATCTTCAGCGCGTAGCGGCGCGGATCGTGGCGCGAGACGCCGAGGAGGCCGATCGCCAGATGGGTCTGCTCGATCGTCTTGCGGACGCCGGAAAAGGCGGGATAGCGCTTCCGGTCGGCCTTCGAGGAGCGGAAGGCACGGAATGACCTGGCGGCCCCGGAGCCCCGGCGACGGCCGAGGAGTTTCGTGACCTCGTCCACGGTGGTCCGCCCCGCCACGGTCACCGTCATCCGGGCCGGATCGTAGTACCTGCGGCGGACGGCGAGGAGGTCGGCGCGGGTCAGTTTCGCCACCGAGGCGAGGGTGCCGGTGATCGGGCGGCCCAGGCCGTGGCGGGGCCAGAGCAAGGCGTTCAGCCGGTCCTGAACCACCTGGGAAGGCTGGTCTTCGTACATCTTGATCTCTTCGAGAATGACTCCGCGCTCCCGCTCGATCTCGTCGGCGGCGAAGACCGAGTTCTCGACCATGTCGGTGAGGACATCGAAGAGGAGGCCGATCTGCGAGGCGGGGGCGGCGGCGTGGTAGCAGCTCATCTCCTCGGAGGTGAAGGCGTTGAGGTAGCCGCCGACGCCTTCGATCGCCTCGGAGATCTGCCTGGCGTTGCGCCGCTTGGTCCCCTTGAAAAGGAGGTGCTCGATGAAGTGGAGAGCTCCGGAGTCGGCGGCCGCCTCGTAACGGCTGCCGGCGGGGAACCAGAGACCGACGCAGACGCTCTCGACCTGCTCCATCTCGGAAACGACCAACGGAATCCCGCCCTTTGATTCAGTGGTCTTAAAAATCATTGGGATTCAATTAAAGGTAAAGGAGGGCGGGTGTCAAATGGCTAGGCAAGAGTCGTGACGTTGCGCTTTTTGGGGCTGCGCCCCTGGCCCCTGCTTGGACGCGGGGCGCGGGAGAGCGGGCTCATGGGTTTCAGGTGGTGTTTATCGGGGGAAGATCGAACGCGCTGACTATGGTCCGCCTCCGGCGGACGAGCAATAGGCGTCCGCACGCTTCGCGGAAGCAATCTTCTCTCGCAGACACGCGTTCCTATAACCTTGCCCCGTCATCCCGCTCTGGCAAAGTTCTCCTGTGCCACCCGTGAAGAAAGAAAGTCCGGGCCTATCCGCTCATGCCACTCCGCAGGAGGGGGAGGCGGCGGAACGGCGGCACGATGAGATCGCCCGCTCGTCCCGCGCCGGATTCCGGCGGGACCGGGACCGGATCTTCAATTCCCGGGCCTTCCTCCTCCTCGACCAGAAGACCGAGCTCTACACCGAGCCGACCGGCGGCCAATCGCCGAGCCGCCTCCTCTATACGATGCGGATCGCCTCGACGGCGCGAACCCTGGCCGAACTGCTTCATCTCAATGTCGAGGTCGCCGAGGCGGCGGCTCTGGCCCAGCGGCTCGGCCTGCCCGCCTTCAGCCGGGCGGGGAGCGAGACGCTGGCGGCGCTGATGGCGACCCACGGCGGCTTCGAACCGATCGGCCAGAGCCTCCGCATCGTCGACGAACTGGAGGCGAAGTATCCCGAGTTCAACGGCCTCAATCTCTCCCACGCCGTCCGCGAATCGCTCCGCCCCGCCACCAAGCAGAGCCTCTCCCTGGAGACCCAGGCCGCCGCCTGGGCGGGACGGATCTCGGCTCTCTGCCTCGATCTGGAGCTGGGGCTCGAGGCCGGGTTGATCGAGGAGGCGCGGCTGGCCGATTTCCCCCTCTGGCGGGAGATCGCCGAGCCGACCGACCGCCATTATCCCCGGCTGGAGCCGACCCGCCGCCGCCACTACCATTTCCGCAATCTCCTCTCGATGCTGGTCGACCGGGTGGTCGATCATTCCCACAGCGCGGTCGGCAAGCCCTCGATCGGGCTCAACCCGCGGTTCGAGGCCGGTTTCATCGCCTTCGAGCAATGGATCACCAAGACCACCCGCTGCACCCCCTTCGACGAGCTCTACCGGGATCGCGCCGCCTGCCTGGAGGAGCTCTTCGCCATCCTCGTCCATCGCCCCCACCTCCTCGGGGAGAGCGCCTTGATCCGGCTCAAGAAGGAAGGGGTCCACCGCGCCGTCGCCGACTTCCTGGCGCAACGGGGCGACCGCGAACTGCTGCGGCTGCGCGGCGAATTGGTGGGGGAACGGGAGACGCCGTCCAAACGGGCGGCGGAACAGTCGCTGCTGCTCTGATTCAGGCTAGCCGGGAAACTGGATTTCCTCTTTCCGCCCGATCCAATACCTCGCGAACTCTCAAGGCAAGCTCGGTGGGCGTGAACGGCTTCGCCAGAAAGAAGGCCCCGGAATCAATCGCCCGGAGCACCGTTTTCTCTTCGGTAAATCCCGACATGAAGAGGATCTTGATGCCGGGCTGCAGGGCCTTCACTTCCTCGGCGGTGTGAACTCCGTTCTTCCACTTCATCATCACGTCGGTCAGGAGGAGATCGATCGTCCCGGGATGGAATTTCACCTCCAGGAGCGCGGCATAGCCGTGGGCGGCGGCAAGGACGGCGTAGCCGCAACTCTCCAGCTTGGAGACAATGAAGTTTCGGACCGCCGACTCGTCCTCCACCACCAGGATGGTCTCGGTCCCTCGCGGCACTTGTCTCGCTGGCCGGATAGCCGGGGATTTGTCCAAAAGCGAAGCCTTCATAGCAAGGGAGTGAGCTCGCTGCGGGCGTCAATCCGCGCCCGGAACCACACCCATCACCCCAATCACACTTTACGGCCGATTGCGGCAAATGCAACTGAGGGCCCTCCCGGCCGTTATAGCGGGGAATGGCTGAAAAGGATCAACGGCCTTACCAACCCTCGACCACCAGCGAGACGATGTGCTTGGCGAGGTCTTCCTCCGCCATCGGCAACGCCTGGCGCTCGGCCTCGACCTGGTCTCCCTGGACGATGTAGGTGTTGCTGCCGGTGACCGTGACGTTGTCGAAGACCTTCTTGCCCAGGCGGCGGTTCATGAAGGTGACGCGGGCGGTCAGGGTGATCTGGAATTGATTGCCCGCCTGGCTGTCGAGCCGCTCCATGGTCATGGCGTCGCGGCCCGCCGAGACCAGGGTGACGTCGAGCTGGGCGTCGGCATCGGGCGACTGGCTGGTCTTGAGGGTGCCGTCCTGATCGAAGGTGCGGATAATCTCCGCCGTGGTGGAGACGTCGATGCTCGGCTCCAAGGTCTCGTTTTTTACCACCGGAATGTAGACCGAGCCGACACCCTGGATGTTCTTCCCTCCGACGCTGCCGAGGCGATAGGAGGCGCAGCCCGTCAGGAGGACCGCCGCGATCGCGGGAAGGAGCCAAAGGCCCTTGAGAGTCGAGAGAAAACGGCGGATGGAAGCAGGGAAGGTCATGGGGAGAAATCAGTTGGCGGGCAAGGGAGGCGCGGCCGGGCCGTTATCGGCCGAGCTGGTGGCGGAAGGAGGCGGCGGGGAAGCGGGCGCGGGGGCCGTCCCGGCATCAGGAGCCGGGGTGGCGGCATCGGGAGCCGGAGCCGGGCCGCTGACCGATGCGGGGTTGGTGGCGGGAGCGGGACCGCCGTTCAAGGCCGAGAGAGCGGCGGCAGCGTCGGCCGGAGTCGTCCCGGCATTCTGACCCAACAAGGTCCGCAGGTAGTCGATCTTCTTCTTGGAGATCTGGGCCTCCTTCGAATCGGGATTCTGCCGCACCACGTCGTTGTAGTAGATATAGGCGGCCTTGTAGTTCTTCGCCTTCTCGTAGAACTTGGCGATGTAGAAGCTGCCCTGCATCTCCTTCCCCTTGAGGGTCTCGATATGGGCCTGGGCGGCGGGCACCTTCTCGCTGTTCGGGTAGCGGACCACGAAATCCTCGAAGGCCTCGATCGCCTTTTCCGCCGCGCTCTGGTCGTACTCGGCCTCGTTGGCGGAGGAGTACCAGGCGTAGCCGATCTGATATTGGGCGTCGGCCGCGATCGAGTTGCCCGGATACTTGTCGAGGATCTTGGTGTAGGCGTCGACGGCGTCGCTGAATTTCTTCTGGTTCTCCCGCGCCAGGCCGATCTTGAACTGGGCCTGCGCCGCGTTGTCGCCATAGGGGGCGGCCTTGATGATCGCCTCGAAGATCTCCACCGTCCGGTCCATCGAGGGGCCCATCGGAATCTTCCACAGGCGCTGCGGCTCGCCCGCCAGGTAGAGATTGCCGATGGCGAACTCGCGGTCGAGCGCCTGCTCGAAGAAATTGCTGGCCGGATATTTTTTGACCATCTTCTGGTAGGACTGGAAGGCGTCCCAGAATTGGCCCTCCTTTTCCAGGCAGATGCCGA
>Ga0302314_10006575_pt1 | contig 21030 bp, 16 predicted proteins | sample III_Palsa_N2_3_FD_200533 | JGI IMG/M metagenome (GOLD analysis project Ga0302314, IMG submission 200533) | Peat permafrost microbial communities from Stordalen Mire near Abisko, Sweden - III_Palsa_N2_3 | ecosystem: Environmental > Terrestrial > Soil > Palsa > Peat permafrost | place: Sweden... | reverse complement strand
GTCTCGCCGGCTGCGGCCGAAAGCGAAATCGGGCCGATCAGCCCGGCTTCTTCCTGTGGCACCACCAGATCGTGCACCGCCAGCAGCGGTGTTGCCGCAGCGGCCGCGGGCGTGACGGTCGCATCCGCCACTGCGTGCCCGACGATCTTCAGAACGAGGTCCTGCGACGACGTATCGGCCACGGCGACAGTCGCGATGCGGCGCCCGTCGCGCAGCACCGTCACCCGGTCGGCGATGCGGAACACTTCGTCGAGCCGGTGCGTGACGTAGATCATGCCGATGCCGCGTGCGCGCAGCCGGTGCAGCGTGGCGAGCAGCCGCTCCACGTCCGCCTCCGGCAGCGCGGCCGTGGGTTCATCCAGCACCAGCACGTCGCATTGCACCGCGAGCGCCCGCGCGATCGCCACGATCGAGCGGTCGGCGGCCGACAGCGCCGCCACCCGCGTCTGCGGGTCGATGCCGCTGCCCATCGCCGCCAGCGCCGCCGCCGCCGCTTCGCCGGATGCGCGCCAGTCGATCAGCCCACCGCGCCGCCGATAGCCCGCCTGCAGCGCCACGTTCTCCGCCACCGTCATCACATCCACGAGGCCAAGGTCCTGGTGGATGAAGGCGATCGGCAGGTCCGCGCCCGGCGTCGCCTCGCGGCCGCGCCAAAAGATGCTGCCAGCGCTTGTCGGGTAGACCCCGGCCAGGACTTTGATCAGCGTCGATTTGCCGGCGCCGTTCTGGCCGAGCAGCGCGTGGATCTCGCCCGGCCGCACGTCGAAATCGACGCCGGCGAGCGCCAGCGTGGCGGTGAACCGCTTGCTGACGCCCCGTACCTCAAGCAGCGGCTCCAGAGCCGTTACTGCACGCCCCAGATCTTCAGATAGTGCGCCTTGTAGTCGTTCTCGGGGACGAAGATGTCCTTGTCGCCGCCTGCCTGGCTGACATTCTGCGGCGTGACCAGATAGGGCGGCTGCACGAAGCCGCTCGGCGGGGCCTTGTTGAACGCGCGGTTGAACTCGTCCACCGCCTGATAGGCTTGCAGCTCGATCGGCTCGGACACCGTCACGGTCTGGTATTGCCCGCCCTTGCGGATGCGCTCGTAGGCTGAGCGGTTGCCGTCGGCGCCGATCAGCTTGGCCTTGTCGGGCGACACGCCGGACGAACGCAGCGACGGCACGGCGAAGTCGAGGTCGTTGTCGCCGACCGAGGTGATGTACAGCGGCAAGCCGAAGCGCTGTACCCAGCTTGTCGTCAGTTGCGGCATGCGCTGCGCCGCCTCGGAGGCGGGGAAGTTGGCGTAGTCCAGCACTTTGCAGCCGCTGCATGCCTGCACCTCGTCGCGGGTGGCGCCCGACTTGGTGGCGGCGATCTGGTATTCGTTGTGCGTGATCACGATCACGCGCGCGGTGCCCTTGCTGTCGGCGATCGCCCAATCGGCCTCTGCCTTGCCGATCTCGCGCGGGTCTTCCTGGATGTTGACGAACAAATGCAGGTCCGCCTGCGGCCCGGGCAGCGACGCGGCGTGCAGCCCGATCACGGTGATGCCCTGCTTGTCGGCGTCGCGGATCGGCCCTTGCAGGCTTTTGGCATCGGCGAAGATGGCGATGCCGTTCGGCTTCAGCGCGATCGCCTGGTTGAAGCCCGCGACCCAGTTGGCCGGGCTGCCCTTGCCGTCGATCACGCTGAGCTTCCAGCCCAGATGCTCGGCTGCTTGCTTCATGTAGAGGCCGTATTCGCGCGAAATGTCGTTCTGCTCGTCGCCCGACAGGTAGACGATCGTCATGCCCTTGGCGGGTGCCGGCGCGGCGGTCGGGCCCTCCCAGGTGGTCTGTGGCCCGGCATACTTGGCCACGGCCGCGGCGGCAGCGGCCGTATCATCGGCTGCACCGGCTACCACCGGCGCCAGCGCGGCAAAAAATGCAGCGAGTGCGGCGCCGTACGCGCCCTGTGTCCCGAGCTTCATGGATCGTCTCCCTGTCGGCACCGCTTCGCGCGCGCCATTGGTCCCGCCAGCACGATCAGGCCGCGCTGCATCCCCGTTCAAGCGAATTCGTTCGTGGGTCCAACGGTGCTGGCATGCGTGGCCCGGCCTGCCGACTGCCAGCCGTTGAGGCTGATCTCGGAGACACGATCCACCCAGGCGTCGTCGAGCGGCCCGATGCGCAGCAGCAGCCGGTGATAAAGCGGGCCGTACAGGGCATCGAGGGCAGCGTCGAAGTCCAGGTCCGCCGGCAGCTCGCCGGATGCGATGCCTTCGTGCAACAACACCGCGGCCTCCCGCCGGCGTACCATGACGTAGCCTTCCAGGAAGGCGTTCGCCGTCTCGGGGTCGCTCTGCGCTGCGGCGATGATGCTGCGCACGATCGGCCCGGCCGGCCCCCGCAGCATGCGGGCGACGAGCCGCACTTGCGTTTTGATGTCGGCGATGACCGAGCCGGTTCGCGGCACGGCGATCTGCGGCGCGGTCGCCGCCAGGAAGGCATCCGTCGCCAACGCCCCCTTGCTCGACCACCAGCGATACACCGTCGTCCGGGCGACACCTGCCCGCGCTGCCACTCGCTCGATTGTGAAGCCCGGCAGTCCGGCCTCGCCGAGCAGGTCGTAGGCCGCGCGCAACACCGCCTGCCGGCACGCCTCGATGCGCGGGCGCCCCTGCGGGCGGACGGCTGGCGCCGTGGGCTGCGGCTGAGTCTGTGGCACGCGTCGGTGCTCCTGGTTTGGGCGGAAGCAACATGGGGCCGCGCCGGTATGTCAGTGCGACGTGGCGTTGTCACCAGCTATGCAATCCAAGCAGGTCCCGTTTGGCTCGACGAAAGCCATCTAGCCGTATCGCTACGCAGTGTAGCGGAAACCCGGCAGCTTGGGGCGAATCACGATGAGGCGGACCGAGACGGCGGATCGTATCGCCGAGGGCGATATAGACCGCGACACCAGATCGCAACGGCAAGGGAGAAGGGCAGCCGTCCTGAAGCGACTCGCCCGACGCACGCTGCTCGGTGGCGCTGCGGTAGCAGCACTCGCGGGCGGCATCGAGTACGGCGTGTACTACTGGAACACCGGGCGCTTCCTGGTCAGCACCGACGACGCCTACGTCCAGGCGGACTCGGTGATCGTCAGCCCCAAAATCTCCGGATACATCGCCGAGGTCCTGGTGCGGGACAACCAGACGGTGCGCGCAGGCCAGGTGCTCGCCCGCATCGACGATCGCGACTATCGCACCGCGCTGGAACAGGCCCGGGCGGATGTTGCGGCGGCGCAGGCGGACATCGACGATCTGCATCAGACGATTGCGGAGCAGACCTTTGCGGTCCAGCAGGCGCGCCAGGTGGTGGTCGCCGACCGCGCCGCGGTTGCCTTTTCCGAGGAAGATACGCGCCGCTATGCGACGCTGGCGCGATCCGGCGCGGCGAGCACGCAGGAAGCGCAGCACTCCGTCGCCGACATCGCCGAACGACAGGCCACATTGCAGAAGGACACGACCGGCATCGACATCGCGCTCAAGCACATCGACGTACTCCAGTCCCGGCTCGCAAAGACGGAGGCGGCGCTGCGCCAGCAGCAGGCGATCGAGCGGCAGGCGGAACTCAACCTGAGCTACGCCACGATCACCGCGTCCGTCGACGGCACCGTTGGCGCCCGGACCTTGCGGGTCGGGCAGTATGTGCAGGCGGGCACGCAGTTGATGGCCGTGGTGCCGCTGCAGGCCGTCTACGTGGTGGCGAACTACAAGGAAACCCAGCTCACCGATGTCCGGCCGGGCCAGCCGGCGACGCTGGAAGTCGATACCTTTCCGGGCGAGGTGGTGCACGGCCATGTCGACAGCCTGGCCCCCGCCAGCGGCGAGGAATTTTCGCTGCTGCCGCCGGACAACGCCACCGGCAACTTCACCAAGATCGTTCAGCGCATTCCGGTGAAGATCGTCATCGAAGCCTCCGATCCGCTCGCCGGCCTCTTGCGCCCGGGCATGTCGGTCGAACCGACCATCGACACGCGGCGCGAGCCCGCCATAACCCCATGACGACAAGCGATATCGGGGCGGAACCTCCGGTTCCCCTGCGCACCTGGATCGCCGTCGGCGGCGCGCTGCTCGGGGCGTTCATGGCGGTCCTGAATATTCAGATCACCAATGCCTCGCTGCCGTATATCGAGGGCGGCATCGGCACTGGCGGCGTGAACGGCACCTGGATTTCCACCGCGTACCTGATCGGCGAGATCATCGTCATCCCGCTCAGCGATTTCCTGAGCCGGGCATTTTCCCTGCGGCGCTACCTGATCGTGAACACCGCGCTGTTCCTGGTGTTTTCGATGGCGTGCGGCCAGGCCAGTTCGCTCGGGGAAATGATCGTGCTGCGCGGGCTGCAAGGCTTCGCCGGCGGCGTGCTGATCCCGCTCGCTTTCACCATCATCGTCACCATGCTGCCGCCGTCGAAGCGGGCGATGGGGATGGCGGGCTTCGCCGTCAGCGCCACCTTCGCCCCCGCCATCGGCCCGACCGTGGGCGGCTACTTCACCGAGAACTATGGCTGGCCCTACGTATTCTACATCAACATCGGTCCCGGCATCGTCATGCTCGCGGCGCTGTGGTACGCGCTGCCGAAGGCGCCGATGCGGCTCGACCTGCTGCCGAAGGGCGACTGGCTCGGCATCGCGCTGATGGCGGTCGGGCTGGCGGCCCTGCAGACCGTGCTGGACGAGGGCAACACCGACGACTGGTTCGGCTCGCCATTCATCCTGCGTCTCTCCATTGTTGCGACGCTCGCGCTGTCGGCATTTGTCGTGCTTGAGTTCCGGCGATCGAACCCGCTGATCAAGTTTCAGCTGCTCGGCCGTCGCAACTTCGGGCTCGGCACGCTCAGCAACTTCATGCTCGGCTTCGCGCTTTACGGATCAGCCTATCTGCTGCCGGACTACCTGTCGGAATCGCAGGGCTACAACTCCGAGCAGGTCGGCGCAGTGATGGCGTGGACGGGGTTTCCGCAACTGGCGCTGATCCCGTTCGTCCCGCTGCTGATGAAGCGGATCGACAGCCGCCTGCTGGTCGCCGCCGGGCTGCTCGTGTTCGCGGCAAGCTGCTTCATGAACCTCACCATCAACCATGACTATGCCGGTCCGGAGCTGTTCTGGCCCGATGTGATCCGCGCGCTCGGGCAGGCGCTGGTTATCACGCCGCTCGCCTCGATCGCGATGACCGGGATCGCTCCGGCCGATGCCGGCGCCGCGTCCGGCCTGTTCAACATGACGCGCAACCTCGGCGGTGCGATCGGCGTCGCCGCGCTGGAGACCTTCATCAGCAAGCGCGAGCAGTACCATTCCGACGTCATCAACAGCGGCGTGTCGCTGCTGGATGAGGCAACGCGGCAGCGGCTCATGATTCTGCAACGCCATTTCATCACCCACGGCATTCCTGATGCCGCAGCGGCCATGCACCAGAGCATGGTGGCGGTCGGCGAGACGATCCGCGCGCAGGCGTTGCTGATGGGCTATGGCGACGCGTTCGGCTTGCTCGGCGTCATCCTGGTGCTTGCCGCCGGATCGGTGGCGCTGCTGCGCCGCGGATCGGCGACCGGGGGCGGCGCGCACTGAGCCGGTCAGGTGGTCGCCGGCGCGCGCTGATGCAGCAGCCGCGCGCCGTGCGCCAGGATCGCCTCGGCAAGCTGCAAGGCCGGCGGCCGGAGTGTGCGTCCCGCAGCCCGCAGCACGAATTCGATCTCGCCGAGCACCGGCAACGCTGTCGCCGGTCCGAGTTCCGCGAGGCCCGACGGCATCAGCCCTCTCGCCACCGCGAGCACGCCGAGTTCCGCCAACGCTGCGGCGCGCAGCCCGGTCAGGCTGCCGCTGGTGCAGGCGACGCGCCACGCGCGGCCGGCCTGCTCCAGGGCCGGCAACACATGGTCGCGCGTGACGCTCGGCGGCGGATGCAGCATCAACGGCACCGGTTGGCCTGGGTCGATGGCAAAGTCCGGCGCCCCGGCCCAGACCAGCCGGTCCCGCCACACCAACTGGCCGCGGTCGTCGCCAAGCGGGCGCTTGGCCAGCACCAGATCCAGCTCCCCGTCATCAAGCTTCGCATTGAGGCCGCCGCTCAGGCCGACCGTCAGCTCCAGATCCAGCATCGGGTGGCTGCGGCGGAAGTCGCGCAGCACGTCGGGCAGGCGGGAGAACACGAAGTCCTCCGAGGTTCCAAAGCGCAGCCGCCCGCGCAACTGGGCGTCCGAGAAATACCGTTCGGCGCGGTCGTTTGCATCGAGGATGCCCCGGGCAAATGCCACCATGGCGGCACCGTCCGGGGTGATCCGCACGGAATGCGTGTCACGCACGAACAGCCGCCGGCCAAGCTGTTGCTCCAGCCGACGCACATGCTGGCTGACGGCGGGCTGGCCGAGCCCCAGCCCGCGCGCTGCCTCGCTGAAGCTTTTTGCCCGCGCGACCGACAGGAAGCTGCGAAGTACGACAGGATCCAGCATGGCGCCCTCATCACGGATCGTGATGACAGTAAATCGGCGGCCGCGCGTTCACAATTCCAAGATGGCGGCGCATATCGGGCAAGCTAAGGAGGCGCTTCTTATGTCTATACGTAACCTGCTCGACCGTTTGCACATCGACCCCTACCTGCTCGCGATCGTCGGCATGGTGGGGCTCGCCTCGGTGCTGCCGGCCCGCGGCGAGGTGGCGGTCGGGTTCGGCCATGCCACCACAGCGGTCATCGGGTTGCTGTTCTTCCTCTATGGCGCCCGGCTGTCGGGCGAGGCGGTGTGGCAGGGCCTGTCGCACTGGCGCCTGCACCTGCTGATCCTGGCCAGCACCTTCGTGCTGTTCCCCCTGCTGGGCCTCGCCGCGCGCGGTCTGGTGCCGGGCGTGCTGTCGCCCGACCTGTACCTCGGCCTGCTGTTCCTCTGCGCGCTGCCGTCCACGGTGCAATCCTCGATCGCCTTCACCGCGATCGGCGGCGGCAATGTTCCAGCCGCGGTGTGCGCGGCCTCCGCCTCCAGCCTGCTCGGCATCGTGCTGACGCCGCTGCTGGTCGGCCTGCTGATGCGGGCCCATGGCGGCGTGTCGGCCGGTGGGGTCGAGGGCATCGTGCTGCAACTGCTGGTGCCGTTCGTCGCCGGTCAAGTGGTCCGCCGCTGGATCGGCGGCTGGCTTGGCCGCCACAAGCAGCTCACCGGCCTTGTCGACCGCGGCTCGATCCTGCTGATCGTCTACGCAGCCTTCAGCGAGGGCGTGGTGAGCGGCATCTGGCACAAGCTCGACCTCGGCAGCCTCGCGGTGGTGGTGGTGCTGGACATGGTGCTGCTCGCGACCGTGCTGGCCGTCACCACGATCGCCAGCCGGCAACTCGGCTTCTCGCGCGAGGACGAGGTTACCATCGTGTTCTGCGGCTCGAAAAAGAGCCTGGCCAGCGGTGTTCCGATGCTGAACGTGCTGTTTCCGGCGCATTCGGTCGGCGTGATGGTGCTGCCGCTGATCCTGTTCCATCAAATCCAGCTCATGGTCTGCGCCACACTCGCCCGCCGCTACGCCGCACGCCGCGACGCCCGCCGCCCCAGCACGGCGCTGCGCCCGGCCGAGGCGGGATGACAAGCGGCGAACATTCCTGTAGCGATGGCGCGCTTCATGCGGGGAAAGCGATGGCAACGTCGCCCCGCCGGATTAGCCTCGTCGGACAGGGAAGGCCCAAAAATGGGGGATAAAATGACCAGGATCGCTTCGGCACTGCGTGCCGGGCTGTTGGCCGCGTCGGCCTTGGCAATCACCGCCGCCATGCCCGTCGCGGCGCGGGCGGCGGGAACGCTGATCTGGGGGATGCCGGCGGAGACCGACATCCTCGACCCGCACGCCACCGGCGGGTGGAGCACCTATCAAGTCACCTACCAGATATTCGAAGGCCTGGTGAAGGAGGACCTGACCAAGGCCGACGTCGCCTCGCCGCCGCTGGTGCCGGGGCTGGCGACATCCTGGGACATCTCGCCGGACGGCACGGTCTACACGTTCAAGCTGCGTCCCGGTGTCAAATTCCACGACGGCACGCCGTTCGACGCCGCCGCCGTCAAATTCAACTTCGAGCGGTTCTGGGACGAGAGTTCGCCGAACTTCTACAAGAAGGCGAAAGCCTTCGTGATCGCCTACACCAAGTGGATCAAAAGCGTCGAGGTCGTCGACCCGATGACGGTGAAGGTGACGCTCAACTCGCCGAACTACCAGTGGATTCGCCAGGGTCTGCAAAGCTATGGCCAGCCGCTGATGGTCAGCCCCGAGGCGGTGAAGAAATACGGCAACGACGGCGTCGCCCTGCATCCGATCGGCACCGGCCCCTTCCGGTTCGTGCAGCGCGACCAGGGCGTCAAGACGGTGCTTGAGAAGAACCCGGACTACTGGGGCACACCCGCGAAACTCGACCGCATCATCATCCGCCCGTTGCAGGACCCGGCAACGCGGGTGAACGCGCTGGAGAACGGCGAGATCCAGATGATGAGCACGCCGCCGTGGGATGAAATCCAACGGCTGGTCGATGCTGGCTTCAAGCTCTCCACCAGCCCGAACGTGCCGTACATCAACTTTCTGCACCTGAACTTCAAGAACCCGGCGGTCAAGGACATCCGGGTGCGCAAGGCGATCAACATGGCGATCGACCGCGAGGGCATCGCGCGGGAGATCTACCACGGCACCGGCCGCGCCGAGTACGGCATGCTCTCGCCCGGCACCGACGCTTACGATCCGAACTTCAAAAGCTACAGCTACGATCCGGAAGGTGCGAAGAAGCTGCTGGCGGACGCCGGCTACGCCAACGGCCTCAAACTGGTGTTCGAACTGCCGCAATACGGCACCGGCGAGATCGTCGAGACCTGGATGCAGCGCGATCTGAAGAAGGTGGGCATCGACGTCGAGCTGAAGAAATACGAATGGGTCACTTATATGGGCAAATGGGCCGGCGGCATGACCCCCGATATCGGCTTCAACGAGATCGGCTGGGGCATGTCCACGCCGGCATGGATCGACATCGTCTCCCGCTGCGACAGCGCCCCGCCCGGCGGCATCAACTCCGGCTGGTACTGCAACCCAGAGGTCGACAAGCTGCTGAGCGCCGCGATCCTGGAGCGTGACACGGCGAAGATGAAGGACATCTATCAGCAGGCGAACCGCATCATCATGGATGACGCCGCGTTCGTGCCCTACATCGACGATCAGCAGCCGATGATCCTCTCGCCCAAGGTGAAGGGGTTCGTGAACCCGCCGGAAGACTGGTTCGATCTCTCCATCGTCTCGGTGGAGTAGCGCAGCGGCCGGCGGCGGGCAGCATACGCCCGCCGCCGCGCATGGGAGACGGAGGCGAGGTGGGCAGGTTTCTCGGCCATCGCTTGCTCGGCGTGCTGCCGGTGATGTTCGGAGTTTCCGTCGTCATCTTCATCCTGATGCATCTGGCACCGGGCGATGTGGCGACGGTCCTGCTCGGCCCACAGGCGACCGAGGTGGCGAAGACGGAGTTGCGCCACGCGCTCGGGCTCGACCTGCCGTTGCCGGTGCAATACGGCAAATGGCTGCTGCGCACGGCAAGCGGCGATTTCGGCACCTCGATCGCCACGCAGTTGCCGGTGATGGCGCTGGTGCTGCCGCGCTTCCTCAACACGCTGCTGCTGACGGTGGCGAGCCTGCTGTTGTCCATCGTCATCGGCTACGGCATCGGCCTGTTTGCCGGCCTGCGCGCGCAATCGCTGTTCGACCGCGCGACCATGACCGTGACCTTGCTCGCCGGCAGCACGCCGCCGTTCTGGCTCGGGCTGATTCTGGTGCTGCTGTTCGCCATCCGGCTGCGCTGGCTGCCGGTTTCCGGCATGGTGGACATGGCCGGCGACGGCGGCGCGCTCGACATGCTCCGGCATCTCGTCCTGCCCGCGGTGACCACGGCGCTGGGGCCGGCGGCGATCATCACGCGCATGGTGCGCACCTCGATCCGCGAGGCACTCGACCGGCCGCATGTGCGGGTCGCCCGCGCCAAGGGGCTGTCACGCGGTACGCTGCTGCGGCGCCACGTGATCCTCAACGCATTGCCCCCGGTCATCACGATCACCGGCTTGCAACTCGGCTACCTGCTCGGCGGCGCGCTGCTGACCGAGGTGGTGTTTGCATGGCCGGGGCTTGGCGCGCTGCTGTACGACAGCATCACCGCCCGCGACATGCCGGTGGTGCAGGCGACGACGCTGCTGATCGCGTTGTCGTTCGTGCTGGTCAACATTTTTGTCGACATGATCAATGTGCTGCTCGATCCGCGCCTGAGGGAGGTCTGAACGTGGACGCGTTGTCGGACCATACCGGCGTCCCGGCCGCCGACCGCATCGCACCGCGCCCCTTCCGGCAGCGCCATTGGCGGCTGGCAGCGTTCGCACGCGACCGGGCGGCCGTCGTGGCGGCGGTCGTGCTGTTCGCGGTCGCCGCCGGCGCGGTGTTTGCGTCATGGATCAGTCCGCACGACCCGTACGAGGCCGACAACCTGATGCGCCTCGCCCCGCCGGGTGCGCCGGGTCACCTGCTCGGCACCGACCAGCAGGGCCGCGACATGATCGCCCGCCTGCTCTGGGGTGGCCGGGTTTCGCTGCTTGTCGGCGTTGTGCCGACGGTGTTCGCCAGCATCATCGGCCTCGGCCTCGGCATGCTCGCGGGGTATGCGCGCGGCCTGATCGACCAGGTGGTGATGCGCGTGCTCGATGTGCTGTTCGCGTTTCCGATGGTGCTGCTGGCCATCGCCATCGCGGGCGTGCTGACGCCGGGCATCGCGACGGAGATCATCTCCATCACCATCGTGCTGATCCCCTATGTCGGGCGGCTTGCGCGCACCGCGACGCTCGGCGTGGTCAACATGCCGTATATCGAAGCGGCGCGTGCCGCCGGCGGATCGTCCAGCGCGATCCTGGCGCGCTACGTGCTGCCCAACGTGTTCAGCCCGATCGTGGTCTACGCGACGACGCTGATGGGCCTGATGATCGTCGTGGGCTCCGGCCTCAGCTTCCTCGGCCTCGGGGTGCAGCCGCCGGTCGCCGACTGGGGTGCGATGGTCGCCGACGGCCGCGTGGTGTTGCGCCGCGCCGCGCACGTCACCGTCATGCCCGGCGTTGCCATTCTGATCGTGTCGCTCGCTTTCAACTTCCTGGGCGACGGCCTGCGCGACGCCCTCGACCCGCGCACGGGCCGGCGATGAACGACACGATCGCGCTCGACGTGCGCGGCCTGCGCACGCGCTTCGGGCCGGAGCGTGGCGGTGTCGTCGCGGTGGATGGTGTCAGCTTCACGCTGCGGCGCGGGCAAACCACGGCGCTGGTCGGCGAATCCGGGTCCGGCAAGTCGGTAACCGCACTTTCCATCATGGGCCTGATCGAACCGCCGGGCCGCGTAGTGGCCGGCGAGGTGCTGCTGGACGGGCGCGATCTGCGCCGTGCCGACGCGCGCGAGATCGAGAGCGTCCGCGGCGCGCGTATCGGCATGGTGTTCCAGGACCCGCTGACCTCGCTGAACCCGGCACTGACCATCGGCAGCCAGATCGCCGAGACCATTCTGGCGCACGAGGCGATCTCGCGCGCCGATGCGAATCGACGCGCCGTGCAACTGCTCGAACATGTCGGCGTCGCCGATGCGGCCGCGCGTGCGCAGGACTATCCGCATCATTTCAGCGGCGGCATGCGCCAGCGCGTGCTGATCGCCGCGGCCATCGCCTGCCGCCCCGACATCATCATCGCCGATGAACCGACCACTGCGCTCGACGTGACGGTGCAGGCGAAGATTCTGCGTTTGCTGCACGACCTTCAGCAGGAAATGCATGCCTCGCTGCTGCTGATCACGCACGATCTCGGCGTGGTCGCCTCGATGGCCGACGACGTGCTGGTGATGTATGCCGGCCGCGTCGTCGAACATGCCGACGTGGACACGCTGTTCCATGCGCCCCGCCACCCCTACACGCAGGCGCTGCTCGGCTGCATCGCCGGCATCGAGGACGACCGCAACGCGCCGCTGCTGCCGATCGAGGGCGCGCCGCCCGATCTGCGGCATCCGCCGCCCGGCTGCCGCTTTGCCCCGCGCTGCCGGCACGCGCTGCCCGCCTGCCGCGCCGAGCCGCCCGCGCTGCGCCCGGTCGGCCCCGCCCACGACGTCGCCTGTCTCCGTGCCGAGGAGGCGCTGGCGGATGCCTGAGCCGTTGCTCCAGGTCGAAGGCCTGACCAAGAGTTTTCGCGCCCGCGGCGGCGGGCTGTTCCGGCGCGCCGTGCCGGCCGTATCCGGGGTGAGTTTTGTGCTCCAGCGCGGCGAGACGCTCGGACTCGTCGGCGAAAGCGGCTGCGGCAAGTCCACGCTGGCGCGGCTGATCCTGAACCTGATCGAGCCGGACGCGGGGAACGTGACCATCGACGGCGCTCCATTCATCCAGGCATCGACGAAGGTCCGGCGAAAACTGCGCCGCCGGCTGCAGATCGTGTTCCAGGATGCGCTCTCGTCGCTCAACCCGCGCATGACGGTCGGCGTCAACATCGCCGAGCCGATGCGGCTGCAGGGCCTCGGCTCCGCCGCCGAGCGCCGGGACGCCGCGCGCGAGTTGCTGGAGTTGGTCGGCCTGCGCGCGGGCGACGAAGAACGCTATCCGCACGAATTCTCCGGCGGCCAGTGCCAGCGCATCGCCATCGCCCGCGCGCTGATCCTGCGCCCGGATATCGTGGTGTTCGACGAGGCGGTCTCGGCGCTCGACGTCTCGATCCGCGCGCAGATTCTTCGGCTCGTGCTGGATCTGCAACAGCGCCTGGGTCTCTCGTACATCTTCATCTCGCACGACCTCGGCGTGGTGAAGCGCGTCTCCGACCGGATCGCGGTGATGTATCTCGGCCGCATCGTCGAAATCGGCCCGGCCGACGCGATCGTCCGCGGGCCGCTGCACCCGTACGCGGAAGCGCTGCTGCGTGCCATCCCGATCGCCGATCCGCGCCGCATGCGGGTGCGCGACCTCGGGCTCGCGGAGGGCGAAGCGACCAGCCCGCTCGACGCGCCTGCCGGCTGCGCCTTCCATCAGCGCTGCCCGCGCCGCATGCCGGTGTGCGCCAACGACCAGCCGCCGCTCGCACCGGTGTCGTCCGGCCGCAGCGCCGCCTGTTTCCTGCATAAGCCTCTCGCCGCAAGGAGTAATGCCGCATGACGCCAAGAATCGTGGTCACCGGGTTCGAGCCATGGGCGCACGGGACGGAAAACCCGACGCTCGCCGTGCTCGACCAGCTCGACGCCGCCAACGACATGCAAGGCGACCTGACCACCGTGCGGCTGCCGGTGGAAGCCAAGCGGCTGGCATCCATCGTCGCCGCGACGCTGGAGCGGGTGAAGCCGGACATCTGGATCAGCCTCGGCCTCGCACCCGGGCTCGCGGTGGTGGCGGTGGAACGGATCGCCGCCAACGTGATGGACTTCCCCATCCCCGACAATGTCGGCGTGCAGTATGGCGGCGAACCGGTGTTCGAGGGTGGGCCGGACGGGCGCATCGCCACGCTGCCGGTGAAAGCCATCGCCAACGCCCTCCGCGCCGCCGGCATTCCGGCCAAGATTTCGAATTCGCCCTCGACCTACCTGTGCAACCAGATGATGTACACGACGCTGCATCTCGTCGAGCGGGCCGGCCTGTCGACCCGCGCCGGCTTCATCCACGTGCCGGCGCCGCCGTCGCTGGCGGCGAAGCAGGAGTACCCGCTGGTGGAAATGCCCTCGATGAGCATCGAGCTGATGACCCGCGCCGTGCAGCAGGCGATCGCGACCACGCTGGAGACCGCGCACGACATCCGGCAGCCCAGCTTCAACTACTGACTCGGCCGCCATCGGCCGGACGGGTTGACGTCGCCCGGCCGGAGGCGGAGACAATGCGCCGGCTTGGCGATTGAGGCGCATGGAAGGCTCCGGACCCCCTCGTCTGCGCGACTTGCCATCTGTCAACGCCGTTCTGGCAACCGCCGCGGCGTCGGTGATGCTGGAGCGTTTTGGCCGGGTGGCCGCCACCAACGCCGTCCGCGCCGCCCTCGACGAAGCCCGGACAGCCCTGCGGGCCGGCGCCTCCACTGTCCCCAGCATGGACGAGTTGGCGTTGCTGGCCCTGGCGCGGCTCGCTGCGGAAGACCACTCCAGCCTGCGCCCGCTGTTCAACCTCACCGGCACGGTGCTGCACACCAATCTCGGTCGCGCGGTCCTCGCCGAGGCCGCAATTGCGGCGGCGGTCGCTGCCATGCGCGACCCGGTGGCGCTGGAGTTCGACGTCGCGGCCGGCAGGCGTGGCGAGCGGGACGACCACGTGCGGGCGCTGCTGTGCGAATTGACCGGCGCCGAGGACGCGACGCTGGTCAACAACAACGCCGCCGCCGTCCTTCTGTGCCTCAGCACGCTGGCCGACGGCCTCGAGGCGATCGTCTCGCGCGGCGAACTGATCGAGATCGGCGGCGCGTTCCGCATGCCGGACATCATGGCGCGCGCCGGTGCCCGGCTGGTCGAGGTCGGCACCACCAACCGCACCCATCCGAAAGACTATCGCGCGGCGCTGGGCGCCGGGACCGGGGTGATCCTGAAAGTCCATGCCTCGAACTATCGCATCCAGGGCTTTACCGCCGAGGTCGGCGCCGCGGAACTGGCGGTGATCGCGGCTGAGGCCAACGTGCCGCTGCTGCACGACCTCGGCTCCGGCACGCTGGTCGATCTGTCGCGCTACGGCCTGCAACGGGAGCCGACCGTGCGCGAGGCGGTGGCGCACGGTGCCGGGATCGTGACGTTTTCCGGCGACAAGCTGCTCGGCGGCCCGCAAGCCGGCTTCATCGTGGGCAAGCGGGCGCTGATTGCCGCCATCAACCGCAACCCGATGAAGCGCGCGCTGCGCGTCGACAAGATCCGCCTCGCGGCGATCGAGGCGACGCTGAAACTGTATCGCGACCCCGATCGGCTGGCCGAACGCCTGCCGACATTGCGGCTGCTGGCCCGCCCGCAGGCGGAGATCGCGGAGCAGGCGCGCCGCCTGCTGCCGGCGGTGGCGCAGGCGGTGGGTGCCGCGTTCACCGTGGCGCCGTGCGACTGCCACAGCCAGATCGGCTCCGGCGCGCTGCCGCTCGACACCATCGCCAGCGCCGGCCTCGTCATCCGGTCGAACGCCGGCGGTGGCGCGCTCGACCGGCTGGCGGCGGCGTTTCGCGCGCTGGCATGGCCGGTGATCGGGCGCATCGAGGACGGCGGTCTGCTGTTCGATTTTCGCTGCCTGACCGATGAGGCGACGTTCCTGTCCGGGCTGTCCGCATTGCGCGGTGATGCGGCGCCATGATCATCGGCACCGCCGGCCATATCGACCATGGCAAGACCGCACTGGTCAAAGCGTTGACCGGCGTCGACGGCGACCGGCTGAAGGAGGAGAAGGCGCGCGGTATCACCATCGATCTCGGCTTCGCCTACCTGCCGATCCCGGGTGGTCCGACACTCGGTTTCATCGACGTGCCCGGCCACGAGCGGTTCGTGCACACGATGCTCGCCGGCGCCGGCGGCATCGATTTCGCGCTGCTGGTGGTCGCCGCCGATGACGGGATCAAGCCGCAGACGCTGGAACATCTGGCGATCATCGACCTGCTCGGCATCCGGCGCGGCCTGATTGCGCTGACCAAGACCGACATTGCCACGCCTGAGCGCCTGGCGGATGTCGCGGCAGCCGTTCGGACCACGACCGGAGGGACAGCGCTGGAGGGCGCGGAGATCCTGCCGGTGTCGGCGCTGACGGGCGAGGGCGTGGAGGCGCTGCGCAGCCGTCTCGCCTTGGCTGCCGCCAAGACCGTGGACCGGTCCGCTTCAGGCCGCTTCCGCCTCGCGGTCGATCGGTCCTTCACCCTGTCCGGCATCGGCGTCGTCGTCACCGGCACGGTGCTGTCGGGGACGGTGCATGTCGGCGATCGTGTGCTGGTCAGCCCGTCCGGCCTGCCGGCACGGGTCCGCTCGCTGCACGCCCAGAACCGGCCGGCCGAGATCGGGCGCGCGGGCGACCGCTGCGCGCTCAATCTGGCGGGGCAGGGCGTTTCCAAGGAAGCCGTCGGGCGCGGCGACGTCGTGCTCGACCCCGATCTGCACGCGCCGACCAGCCGCATCGACGCCACACTGCGCGTGCTGCCAAGCGAGGCGAAGCCGGTCGGCCAGTGGTTTCCGGTGCGGCTGCACCACGCGGCGGCCGAGGTCGGGGCGCGCCTCGTGCTGCTCGGCGATGATCCTGTTCAGCCGGGCGGCTCGGCCGACGTGCAACTGGTGCTCGACCGGCCGATCGCCGCCGCGGCGCTCGACCGCTTCGTCGTCCGCGACGTGTCGGCGCAGCGCACCATCGGCGGTGGCCGGTTCACCGACCTGCGTCCGCCGGCGCGGCGGCGGCGGACGCCGGAGCGGCAGGCGCAGCGCGCCGCGCTGACCCTCACCGACCCGCGGGCCGCCATCTCGGCCCTGCTGGCCGTGCCCCCCTTCGCCTGGGACCTCGCCGCCTTCGCCCGCGACCGCGCCCTGCCAGCACCGCAACGGTTGGCCGAGGCCATGGAGTTGGTGGTTCTTGAGGCAGCGGCTGCGCGTGTGGCGATCTCGCCCGAGCGCTGGCGAAGCTTCGTCTCTGGCCTGACTGAGCTCCTTGCCGCCCACCATGCCGAAAACGCGGACGTTCAGGGCATCGGCCGCGAAAAACTGCGGATGCTGCTGCAACCGCGGCTGCCCGCACCGGTCTTCGTCGCCGCCTTGCAGAAGGCTGCCCACGACGGTCACCTCGTGCTGGACGGGTCGTTCGTGCGCCTCCCCGGCCATGCGGCGCGGCTTGCCCCGGCCGACGCGGCGGCATGGGGCAGCATTGCGCCGCTGCTCGGCGGCGCCGAGCGGTTCCGCCCGCCCCGCGTCCGCGACATTGCCGAGGCGACCGGCCGGCCGGAACGCGAGATCCGGCGGCTGCTCAAGCTCGCTGGCCGAATGGGTTGGGCCGACGAAGTGGCGCACGATCACTTCTTTCTGCGCCCCACCGTGCAGGAGATGGTGGCCATCCTCGCCGACGTGGCGGCCCAGGCGGAGGCCGGCGCATTCACCGCCGCGCAGTTCCGCGACCGCGTCGCCAACGGCCGCAAGGTCGCGATCCAGATCCTGGAATTCTTCGACCGCCACGGCGTCACGCTGCGCACCGGCGACCTGCGCCGGCTCAACCGGCACCGGCTGGACTTGTTCGGGGCCTTCGTGGTTCCGTCCGGCGACGCCGACGGAGGAGAATCGTCCCTGGTGGGGCGTTCGGACTTCAAATCCGAGTGGGGCAGCGAGCCTGTCTCAGGTGGGTTCGACTCCCGCTCTCTTCCGCCAACGTCTTCGGGCGGCGGCTGAGCGCGTCAGGTGATCCGCACCACCGGATCGCCGGCCGCGACCGCACCGATGATGCGCGCACGCGGATAGCCGGCAGCCTCGATCGTGGCGCAGATGGCTTCGGCGCGGCCGGCCGTGCAGGCGACCAGCAGGCCGCCGGATGTTTGCGGGTCGGTCAGCAGGGTGCGCCGCCACGCCGGCATGTCGGGCGGCAGCAAGACCCCGTCGCCATAGCTCGCCCAGTTGCGCCCGGAGGCACCGGTGGCGAACCCGGCCTCGGCCAACGCCTCCGCCTGCGCCAGGAACGGGACGCGGTCGTAGCCGATCTCCAGGCCGACCCCGCCGCCGCGCGCCATCTCCAACCCGTGGCCGAGCAGGCCGAAGCCGGTGACGTCGGTGACGCCATGCACGTCGTCATCCTGGGCCAGGCTGTGGCCGATGCGGTTCAGCAAGGTCGTGGACGCCATCATCTCGGCGTAGGCGTCCTCGGGCAGCGCCTCCTTCTTGAAGGCGGCGGAATAGATGCCGACGCCGACGCCTTTGGTCAGGATCAGCGCATCGCCGGGCCGGGCGCCGGAATTCCGCCGGATATGATCGGGGCTGCACAGCCCGATCACCGCGAGGCCGTAGATCGGCTCCGGCGCGTCGATCGAATGGCCGCCCGCGACCGGAATGCCGGCTTCGGCGCAGATCGAGGCGCCACCTTGCAGGATCGCGCGCACCGTCTCCACCGGCAGCTTGCCCAGCGGCATGCCGAGGATCGCCAGCGCCATGATCGGCTTGCCGCCCATCGCATAGACGTCCGACAGCGCATTCGCGGCAGCGATGCGGCCGAAGTCGCGCGGGTCGTCGACCATCGGCATGAAGAAGTCGGTGGTGGCGACGACGCAGTGCTGCTCATCGATCTGCCACACGGCGGCGTCGTCGCCGGTTTCCGTTCCGACCAGTAGCTGTGCGTAAGGTGCCGCTGCCGGCTGGCTGGCGAGCAGTTGCTGCAGCACCGACGGCGCCAGCTTGCAGCCGCAGCCGCCGCCATGGGCCAGACTGGTCAGGCGTAATATTTGAATGGACATAACGGTGTTTCCTTACCCGACGCCGCCAGGATGTCGGACAAATCTGGCGGCATCGTTATCGGGCGAGTCTACGCATGCGCGACCGCCCGGTCACTTTCAGTTCAACCGCGTACGCGCACATAATGATGGAAATCGACAACAGCCGCCGTTGCGATGCCGGCGATGCAGCTTAAGGTCTGGCTATCAGCCGGGTGGCCGGGGACGAATGGTTTGCCCCTGGTGAATGCTGGCGGGAGCGTGCAGCCGTGGAACTGAGTCGCCGTGGCTTCATCAAGCTGACAGGTGCCGGCCTGGCAGTCTCGGCGCTCGGTGCGCTCGGCTTCGGCGCTGCCGGCGAAGCGCTGGCCGCGTCGGTCCGGCCATTCAAGCTGTCAGCGACGACCGAGACGCGGAACACTTGCACGTATTGCTCGGTCGCATGCGGCATCCTGATCTACAGCCTTGGCGATCGCGCGAAGAACGCGCGGTCCGACATCATCCACATCGAGGGTGATCCGGACCATCCGGTGAACCGCGGCACGCTGTGCCCAAAGGGATCGGCGCTGCTCGACATCGTGCACGCGCCGACGCGGTTGCAATTCCCGAAATACCGAGCACCCGGCAGTAACGAATTCAAGCGCGTGTCCTGGGACTTCGCGCTGGGCCGCATCGCCACGCTGATGAAGCAGGACCGCGACGCCAACTTCGTCGCGAAAAATGCCGCCGGCACCACGGTGAACCGCTGGATCAGCACCGGCATGCTGGCGGCGTCCGCCTCGTCCAGCGAAACCGCGTACCTCACATGGAAGGTCGCCCGTTCGTTCGGGATGCTGGTCTTCGATAATCAGGCCCGCGTTTGACACGGACCGACGGTGGCCAGTCTGGCCCCAACATTCGGTCGCGGCGCAATGACCAACACGTGGCAAGACATCAAGAATGCCAACGTGGTGATCGTCATGGGCGGCAACGCCGCCGAAGCGCATCCGTGCGGCTTCAAATGGGTCATCGAGGCGAAGATCGAGAACCACGCGAAGCTCGTGGTGGTGGACCCGCGCTTCACCCGTACCGCGTCGGTCGCCGACTACTATGCGCCGATCCGCCCGGGCACCGACATCGCGTTCCTGAGCGGCGTGATGCGCTACCTGCTGGAGAAGGACGCGATCCAGCACGAGTACGTGCGCGCGTACACCAACGCCGGCCTGATCGTGAAGGAAGGTTTTGGCTTCGAGGATGGGCTGTTCACCGGCTACAAGGAGGATACTCGCAGCTACGACAAGTCGAGCTGGGACTACGAACTCGACGAGCAGGGCTACGCCAAGGTTGACGACACCTGGCAGCATCCGCGTTGCGTCATCAACCTGCTGCGCCAGCACGTCGCGCGCTACACGCCGGAGATGGTCTCGCGCATCTGCGGCACGCCGCAGGACAAATACCTGCACGTTTGCGAGCTGATCGCCAGCACCGCGGCACCCGACAAGGCCATGACCAGCCTGTTCGCACTCGGCTGGACGCAGCATTCGGTCGGTGCGCAGAACATCCGCACGATGGCGATGGTGCAGCTTCTGCTCGGCAACATCGGTGTCGCGGGCGGCGGCATGAACGCGCTGCGTGGGCACTCCAACATCCAGGGGCTGACCGATGTCGGCCTGCTGTCGAATCAGATGCCGGGATATCTGACGCTGGCAAGCGACAGCGAGACCACGTTCGAGGAGTACATGAAGACGCGGCTCTACAAGCCGCTGCGGCCCGGGCAGACCAGCTATTGGCAGAACTACAGGAAGTTCATCGTCAGCTTCCAGAAGGCGATCTATGGCGACGCGGCGCGGGCCGACAACGATTGGGCTTATGACTGGCTGCCGAAGATCGACATCCCTTTGTATGACATCATCAAAGCCTTCGACATGATGGCGAACGGCGAGATGAACGGCTACATCTGCCAGGGTTTCAACCCGCTGCAGGCGTTCCCGGACCGCGGCAAGATCCGGCGCGCGCTGGGCAAGCTGAAATTCCTCGTCACCATGGACCCGCTGGATACGGAGACGTCGCGGTTCTGGGAGGATTTCGGCCCGCAGAATCCGTCCGATCCGGCCAGCATCCAGACCGAAGTCTTCCAGTTGCCGACGACGTGTTTCGCTGAGGAGAACGGTTCGCTGGTCAACTCGGCGCGGTGGCTGCAATGGCACTTCAAGGCCGCCGATCCGCCGGGCGAGGCGCAGTCCGACATCTGGATCATGTCGGGGATCTTCCACCGCATGCGCGAGATGTACCGCAAGGACGGCGGCGCGTTCCCCGATCCGATCCTGAACCTGACATGGAACTACACCGATCCCACCGATCCGGACCCGGAGGAACTGGCCAAGGATATGAACGGCCGGGCGCTGGTCGACGTCAAGGACGCGGCGGGAGCGGTGGCGCTGCATGCCGGCCAGTTGCTGGACGGCTTCGCGCAGTTGCGCGACGACGGCACCACCGCGTCCGGCTGCTGGATCTTCGCCGGCTGCTTCACCGAGCACGGCAACCAGATGGCGCGGCGCGACGCGACCGATCCGCGCGAGCAAGGCATCGCGCCGAACTGGGCGTGGGCGTGGCCGGCCAACCGGCGCATCCTCTACAACCGTGCCAGCGCCGACCTTGAAGGTCACGC
>Ga0302314_10006573_pt1 | contig 21031 bp, 15 predicted proteins | sample III_Palsa_N2_3_FD_200533 | JGI IMG/M metagenome (GOLD analysis project Ga0302314, IMG submission 200533) | Peat permafrost microbial communities from Stordalen Mire near Abisko, Sweden - III_Palsa_N2_3 | ecosystem: Environmental > Terrestrial > Soil > Palsa > Peat permafrost | place: Sweden... | reverse complement strand
CAGGTGGTGGCGCCGATGGTGCGCAACTGGCCGCGCGCGAGCGCCGGCTTGAGCAGGTTGGCCGCGTCGCCGGTGCCGGCCGCGCCGCCGGCGCCCACCAGCGTGTGCGTCTCGTCGATGAACAGGATGATGGGCTTGGGGCTCGCCTGCACTTCGTCGATGACCGAGCGCAGGCGCTGCTCGAATTCGCCCTTCATGCTCGCGCCGGCCTGCAGCAGGCCGACGTCCAGCGTCAGCAGCGAGACTTCCTTCAGGCTGGGCGGCACGTCGCCGCGCGCGATGCGCTGCGCGAAGCCTTCGACCACCGCCGTCTTGCCGACGCCTGCCTCGCCGACCAGGATCGGGTTGTTCTGGCGCCGACGCATCAGGATGTCGACGACCTGGCGGATCTCGTCGTCGCGCCCGACGATCGGATCCATCTTGCCGCCGCGCGCCTGCGCGGTGAGGTCGACGGTGAACTTCTTCAGCGCCTCCTGCTTGCCCAGCTGGGCCGGGGCGATCGCGCCGCTGGCTTCGCCGGGCGCAGCACCGCCGCCGGTGTTGGAGCCGTCGCGTGCGCCGAGGGTGTCTTCCGGCGAGCCCGAGACGATCTTGGCGAAGTCGTCGAACAGGTCGTCCGGCTTGATCTTGCGGAACTCGGCGGAGATCGCGTACAGCGCGTTGCGCAGCGTCTGCGTCTTGACGGCGCCGACGATCAGCAGGCCCGTGCGCACCGCGCTCTCGCCGTACTGCAGCGTGCCGTAGAGCCAGCCTTCCTGCACCATCTTCTCGATGGTCGGCGAGAAGTCGGAGATGGCGGTGGCGCCGCGCGGCAGCGCGTCGAGCGCGGTGGTGATGTCGCTCGCCAGGCGCGACGCGTCGAGCGCGTAGTGCTTGAAGATGCGGTGCAGGTCGGAGTCGCTCGCCTGGATCAGCTGGTGCAGCCAGTGCACCAGTTCCACGTACGGGTTGCCTCGGAGCTTGCAGAAGACCGTCGCTCCCTCGATCCCCTTGTAGGCAACCGGATTGAGCTTGCCGAACAGGGCTACACGACTGATTTCACTCACGGTGACTCCTCATGCGGGCCTCGACGTGCCCAGTTGGATGGCTGATCTGATTGGAGCGTCGATCGAAGGGGTTTTCAATCCCCCTAGACCGTGGGGTTCGAGCGTTGGAGGGCCTCAGGTGATTCCTAGCACCAGGTCGCGCGCGGGCTCGTCGGCGCGGCGCGGGCCGAGCCACGACGTCCAGCCCAGCGCGCCCGCGGCGCCCAGCTTCACGGCCGGCACTTCTTCCTTCTCGAGAACCAGGTGCATCTCGCACGACAGCTCATAGCCGATGTAGTTCAGCACCCAGTCGCGCAGCCGCTTCATGCTCTCGCCGCCCGGCAGGAAGCGCTTGTACTGCTCCAGCGTGAGCGGCCCGATCTCGATGCGGAACCGCGTCTGGCAGTCCCACACCTTCGCGCCGATCACCGCGCTCTGGCCGAGCGTGACGGGCGCGTGGCGCAGGCCGATGCGCGAGCGGGCGTCCTCGGGCAGGCGCATCCAGTGCGGCTGCCACTGGTGCACGCGCACCGGCACGCGGAAGAAGTCGTTGAGGATGCGCTCGAGGCCTTCGGCGTTGTGCACGGAGCGGCCCAGGATGCCCGCGACGGCCAGGCGCGCGCCGTCGGGGATCGAGTCGCGGCCCGCCAGCGTCGCCTGGCCATAGCCGGCGATCGAGCCGACCCAGCGGCTGAAGGGATCGTGGTCGGGCCGGTCCATGCTCACCGCCGGCGAGGCCTCGGCCCAGGCGCGATAGAGCAGCGACAGCAGCCGGTGGTGGAACATGTCCAGGAAGCGCACGAACGCGCGATCCGAAGGCATGCGGCGCGCGCGCTCGCGGGCGTATTCGGTCAGGTGCAGCGGCAGCGGCCCGTTGGCGCCGAACAGGCCGAAGAAGCGCTGGTGCAGCGTCGGCGCCTTGTCGCCCTCGGGCGGCACGAAGGCGGCCAGCGCCGCGGGCGCGAACGAGAGCGACGGCGACTGCGCGAAGCGGATCGGGTCGTCGCGCAGCCGCAGCGAGGTGCCCACGCGCGGCAGGCCCGGGTGCGCGTTCTCGAGCAGGCGCACGGCCTGGAAGAAGTTGAACTTGTGCGGCTCGTCCTTGAGGCGGCGCAGCAGTTCCTGGCGTGCCTCGTAGCGCGCGGCCTTCGCCGTTTCCTGCTGGGCCAGCATCTCGGCCACCGCCGCCGCGTGCCCGCCGACCGCGCCCTTGTGCGCGTCGAGCGCGTTCAGCACGTCGGTGACGGTGAGGACGCGCGTGCCTTCCGGGTCGTCGTCCTCTTCGCCGGCGGGCGGCGGCGCCGCGGTCTCGCTCATGCCGGGCTCACAGCACCGACCGCGAGCCGATGCGCGGCGGCCAGGTCTTGATGGCGCCGCGCGTCTGCGAGGCCAGCGCCAGCTGCGTGAAGCTGTTCATGCTGGCATAGCGCGCCAGGAAGCGGTCGAGGACGGCGCCCAGCACCAGGATGCCGGTGCCCTCGAACGCGCGCTCGTCCAGCGACAACCACACCTTGGTGCCGCGCCCGAACACGATCGGCCCCTTGACCGGGATGCGGCTGATCGCCGCCTCGCTGCGCACCGACACCAGCCCTTCGAGCTGCTTGTGCAGCGGCGACAGCTCGTCGAGGCCGTACAGCGACAGCAGCTCGCGCAGCGAGGCCGCGCCGCCCTTGCCTTCGCTGTCGATCAGCGACAGGTAGTTCAGCGACAGGTGGCTCAGCGCACACCACGGTCCCTTGCCCTCGCCCACCGGCGTCACGGGACGCGTGGGCCCGCGGATGCAGCGCACGCCCTTGACCGGCGTGTTCTCCTCGAGGAAGAAGTCGTTCGATCCGCCAATCGTCAGCATGAGCGGCAGGTCGCGGTTGGTGCTGAGCGTGTCGATCGCCAGTTGCACCACCGACGGCGGCCACGGCGCGGTCTGCGGATCGGCCAGCGTCACGTACAGCTCGGTGCCGATGTAGCCGCTGCGCGGCCCGCGCTGGCGCGAGGCCTCGGACTGCACGCGCTGCATGCGGCGCGTGGAATAGAACGCGTAGGAGTCGGCGCCGGCGTCGTCGTAGCGCGCGTACAGCGGCTTGAACTCGCGCACCTGCGTGACGCCCGACTTGTCGATGCCCGCCACCGACAGCAGCGAGAACACCTCGTAGTCCATCGGCCGCGCGCGATCGCTGACCACGTGGAACTCGTGGTCGCGCGTGTTGACCTCGACGCGGTCGGCGCGCTTCTGGAACAGGTTGATGGCCGGCGTGCAATGCAGCGCGAAGTTCGTCGGGTCGAGCGACTTCTCCAGCGTGACGTCGCTGCGGTCGGTGATGAACAGCAGCTCGAACTCCGACGACCCGATCCTGCCGATCAGCTCGCGCAGGCCCTTGACGCGCGCGAACAGGTAGCGCGCCGGGAACGCCGCGTATTCCTTCAGGAGCCGATAGCCCGACAGCGCGCGATCCTGCACCGGCAGCAGCGCCTCGTCGTCCTCGAAGCCGCCCGGCACCAGCGCGTCGGCGCCCAGCACGCCGGCCAGCGCGTGGCGCCGCAGCGGGTCGACGACGGCGACGGCCAGGCAGCGCGCGAAGAGCTGCTCGTAGACGCGATGGGCGATGCCGTCGTCGCCGGCCATGTGCAGCACGAGCTCGTCGAGCTCGAGCTGGTTGGCGAGCAGCGAGGCGCCGACCCGCAAGCGCAGCCGCAGGCAGGCGTTGGGCGAGACGAGGCCCGCGAGCGCCGCGGGCGGCACGTCGGTGACGTGCGACTGGAAGCGCGCCTGCGCGATGCGCAGCGGCCACAGCCGCACGGTCTGGCCGGTGGTGAAGCGGCACGCGGTGCGCTCGCCGGGCTGCAGCTTCGAGCTCATCGCGCTGCCGCGCGGCACGGCGGGCCCGGCTGCCAGCGCCGGGTCGTCGAGGTCGGGCTCGAGCTGCGCGATCAGCATCGACGGCGTCGGCGCAAGGTAGCCCGGGTAGACCAGTTCGAGCAGGTACTGCGTGAAGCGTGCGTACTCGGCGTCCTGCTGGTAGTGCACCCGGCCGGCGAGGAAGGCGAAGCCTTCGAGCAGGCGTTCCACGTACGGATCGACGCACTCGCCGCCGGAGGTCGTCTGCTCCAGCGCGAGGCGGCCGGCGATCTTCGGATGCTCGCGCGCGAACTCCGCGGCGGCGTCACGGATGTGCAGCAGTTCCTGGCGGTAGTAGCCGAGTAGACGCGGATCCATGGATGAATGTCGTGCGTTAGGCCTTGTGCTCGACGACCTGCGTCATGCCGCTCTCGAGGTCGATCTCGGTACGCATGTAGATCTCCAGCGGGATCGGCTGCGACCACATCTGGCCCTCGATGCGAAAGCCCAGGACGTTGTGCGTGGCGCCCTTGTTGGCCTCCGCGCTCACCTTGAGCGTGTGCCCGATGATGCGCGGCTCGAAACGCAGGATCACCTCGCGCAGCACGCGCGCGAGCTCGCCGAGATCGTACTGCGACGCCGGCCGCCCCGCGAGCGGCGGCATGCCGTAGTTGATGACCGAGCCGGAGAGCAGCGCGTCGCCGTCGAAATCGATGCTGGACTGCGTGGCGTTGAACAACCAGTTCAGGTCGCGCAATACGTTCTCGCGCAGGCGCTGCAACGTGGCCGAACGATTCTCGCGCGCCTCGGTGGCGCGACCCGGTTCGTCGTCGATCAGGCGATCGAGCAACGACGGGTAGAGGCGATCGCGCGAGAGCGCGTCAGCCATCGGACTGCGCCGTGGTGTCGTCCGCGCTCTCGGCGTCGGCCTCGGCTGGCGCGGCCTCGACCAGCACCGTGTCGAAGGCCAGTACCCGCACATCCAGCAGCGCGATCTCGGCCTGGTCGGTGGTGAGCATGCGCTGGCCGACGCCATGCCAGGCGCCGCCGGGCTGCTCGCGCCAGTCGGTCGCGCGCGCCAGCCGCAGCGCGCTGTCGGACTCGCGCTCGGTGCCCGGATAGCGAGTGGGAATCAGCGCGACGCTGGCGGCGCCGTTCTCCAACGTCAGCGTGGCCGGCGTCCACACGAAGTCGCGCAGGTCGGCGGGCTTCTCGATCTCGATGCGGATCAGCCGCGAGACCGGCACCCAGTAGTACTTGCCGTTGATGATCGCCTCGATCACCGGCCCCAGGCGCGAATCGGCGTCGGCGAGCCAGGCGAACGGCGCGTCGTCGAGCTTGCCGGACGTGGCCGGCGCCGCTTCGAGCGCGCGGGCGCGCAGTTCGGCGGCGGCGTCGGGACGGCCTTCGGCATCGACTCGCAGCGCCTCGATCATCATCGCGAGCCAGTCCTGCGGCGCGCCCAGCACCAGCGGCGAGCGCTTGCCGTCGAAGACGTCGCGGCGCAGCGCCTCGCACTTCAGCGCCTCGCGATAGGTCTCCACCATCGGCTTGGACGACGGGTCGAGCTCGAGCAGGACGTCCAGCTGCGTGCCGGCCTTGATCCACTCGCCCTGCACGCAATAGATCTGGAACAGGAAGATGCGCAGGTCGGAGCGCTGCGGCTGCTTCTGGATCATCCGACGCAGGTCGTCGAAATGCCCCAGCGGGTCGGCCGATGAAAACTGCATCGCGAGATCGATGGACGCCATGGACACTCACCCCGGGATAAAAACAGACGCCGGCCAATGTGACCGGCGCCTTGGCGGATTCGAGTCTTCCCGCGCCTCCTGGAATCGCCGGCGGAGGCCGCACGGCGCAGGGCAACGAGGGAAGGCGGCCGACCCGCGAGCGGATCGGCCTCGCACGACGAACTCAGTCGTTCGAGTTCTCGGCGATGTTCCAGTTCATCGACGGCTTGTCGCCCGTGCCGCCGCCCTTGGTCTGTTCGACGTACTCGACCTTGACCGACGCGAAGTTCAGCGTGACGTTCTCGGTGAGGCGGTCCTCGCCACCGGAGCCGCCGGTCGAGACCGACGTGATCAGGACTTCGGTCATCGTGATCTTCAGGTACTCGAGCGGCTTCTCGCCGGCCTTGCGCACGATCAGCACCGCGTCGTCGTGGTGCTTGCCGTTGCAGCAGGTCAGCAGCAGGTCGGGCGTGGACTTGTCGATGTACTTGGTGATCGACAGGTCCTGAACGTTGGCCTTGCCCGCGCCTGCACCGCCACCGACGTGCGCAGAACCCGAGTTCGACACTCCCCAGCTCCAGGCCAGGACATCCGTCTTGCCAGCGTGCACCTTGTCCACGGACTCGCCCTTGAGCGCGCCGATCCGGATGAACATGTCCAATGCCATTTTTGTACTCCTAGGAAAAGATTAATCCCCGTCATGAAGACCGGGATGCGCCCCTTGATGGGACTCAAGCTGCCTTTGCGGACGGCAGCTTGGAAACCAGCCGCAGGGAGATGCTCATGCCCTCCAGCTGGTAGTGAGGCTTCAGGAAGAACTTCGAGGTGTAGTAGCCGGGGTTGCCCTCGACTTCCTCGACGATCACCTCGGCGGCCGACAGCGGCTTCTGCGCCTGGATCATCTGGCCCGCGTTCTCCGGGTTGGAAACGACGTAGTTGCCGATCCAGTCGCTCAGGAAGCGCTGCATCGAACTGGCGCTCGCGAACGAACCCACCTTGTCGCGCACCATGCACTTCAGGTAGTGCGCGAAGCGCGAGGATGCGAACAGGTACGGCAGGCGCGCGGCCAGGTTGGCGTTGGCGGTCGCGTCCGGATCGTCGTATTCGGACGGCTTCTGCAGCGACTGTGCGCCGATGAACGCGGCGAAGTCGCTGTTCTTGCGATGCACCAGCGGCATGAAGCCGTTCTTGGCCAGTTCGGCTTCGCGACGATCCGAGATCGCGATCTCGGTCGGGCACTTCATGTCCACGCCGCCGTCGTCGGTCGGGAAGGAGTGCACCGGCAGGTTGGGCACCGAGCCGCCCGACTCCACGCCGCGGATGGTGGTGCACCAGCCGTACAGCTTGAAGGCGCGGGTGATGTTGGTGGCCATCGCGTAGGCCGAGTTCGCCCACACGTAGCGGTTGTGGTCGGCGCCCTCGACTTCCTCCTCGAACTCGAACGCCTCGACCGGGTTCGTCTTCGCGCCGTACGGCAGGCGCGCCAGGAAGCGCGGCATGGCCAGGCCGATGTAGCGCGAATCCTCGGACTCGCGCAGCGACCGCCAGGCGGCGTACTCGGAGTTCTCGAAGATCTTGGTCAGGTCGCGCGGGTTCGACAGCTCGCGCCACGAATCCATCTGCAGCGTGGTCGGCGAGGCGCCGGCAATGAACGGGGCGTGCGAGGCGGCCGCGATCTTGGCCATCTCGGCGAGCAGCTCGACGTCGACCGGGCTGTGGTCGAAATGGTAGTCGCCGATCAGGCAGCCGTAGGGGTTGCCGCCCAGCTGGCCGAACTCCTCTTCGTAGACCTTCTTGAAGATCGGGCTCTGATCCCAGGCCGTGCCCTTGTAGCGCTTGAGCGTCTTGTGCAGCTCGCCCTTGGTGATGTTCATCACCCGGATCTTCAGCATCTCGTCGGTCTCGGTGTTGTTGACGAGGTGATGGAGGCCGCGCCACGCGCCTTCGAGCTTCGTGTAGTCGGCGTGGTGCAGGATGAGGTTGACCTGCTCGGACAGCTTCTTGTCCAGCGCCGCGATCAGCCCTTCGATCGTGTTGTAGACGTCGTTGGACACCAGCGCGGTGTCGGCCAGCGCCTGCTGCGCGAGCGTGTGGACCGCGTTCTCGACGGCCGACTTCGCCTGGTCGGTCTTCGGCTTGAATTCCTTCTGCAGCAGGGCGGCGAAATCGTCGAACTCGGCCATCGCGCCAGCGGCGGCGGTCGATTCTTGTTGCGTGGTCATCGTGGGCTCCTGGAATCTCTGGGCTGTATCGGTGGGCTGTGCGCGAACGCGACGCTCATTCGGCCGGCGCGTCTGTGGGCTTCGGCGCCGCGGCGAGCGACTTCAGCAGCTCGGGGTTCTTCAGCACGTTGCCGAGGAGTTCTTCCGCACCGACCTTGCCGTCCATGTAGGTCAGCAGGTCCTTCAGCTGGGTGCGTGCCTCCAGCAGGTTGTTCAGCGCGCCGACCTTCCTGGCCACCGATTCGGGCGAGAAGTCGGACATGTTCTCGAACGTGATGTCGACGCTCAGGTTGCCTTCGCCGGTCAGCGTGTTGGGCACCGCGAACGCGACGCGCGGCTTCATCGACTTCAGGCGATCGTCGAAGTTGTCGACGTCGATCTCCAGGAACTTGCGGTCGGCGACCGGCGCGAGCGGCTCGGCGGGCTTGCCCGACAGGTCGGCCATCACGCCCATCACGAACGGGATCTGCATCTTCTTGTTCGAACCGTACAGCTCGACGTCGTATTCGATCTGGACGCGCGGCGCACGATTGCGGGCGATGAACTTCTGGCTGCTACCTGACATGACGGGTTTCTCCTGGAAAAATTCTGTGGCTTTCGATCATTCCGACTCGGGGTCGTTGAGCGAGATGCCGCCCAGCATCTCGATGCGCTCCTGGGAGTCGGGCATCAGTTCCTTGACGATCGCTGCGAAATCCAGCTGAAGCATCTTGATGGCGCGATCGACGAACATCGGCGCCGGGCTGCTGGGTTCAGACTTCCGCAAGAACGTTGCAACCTGTTGCAGGATTCTGACCGCATCGGCACGCGAAGCCAAGCCGCCCGAACGAGGGGATTTCCCCCCGGAGCCGCCGCCCCCCCCTAGTTCGTCGGAGCCTGCCCCGCCATCGTCCTCGACTCCCGCGGCAGCGGCCGCTTCGGCAGCCGCCTCCGCGTCCTGTTCAGCATAGAAATCGCCGACGCGGCGCATCGTCTGTTGCAACAGGTCGAGGCTGGGACGCTGGCCGCTGTGGTCGGCGAACAGCTTGACGATCGCCTGGACGGCCGCGAGTCCGATCGCGATGCCATCGCGCTTTTGCTGGTTGGCCGTCGGGTCGCCGGTCTTCCACGCGGCGGCCAGCAGGCCCGCGGCGGGCGCGGTCTGGCCGGCGGGCGGCTGCATGCGACCCAGCACGTAGTCGAGGTCGCGCACGGTGAAGCGGCCGACCTCGCGCGACTCGACGATCGCCGTGCCTCGCAGCGTGCGCAGCAGCGCCTCGGTCGTCGCCGAGCCGTACGCCTGCGCGGGATCGGGCGACAGGTTCGCGAGCACGTTGAGACGCTCGATCGGATCGTCGCCCTCGTCGCGATCGAGCATCGGGTATAGCGTTTCCCAGAAGTTCTCGACCAGCGTCGCGATCAGCTTGAGGCCGTCGGCAAGTCCGGGCAGCCCGCGGTTGGCGAGCTCGGCGCGCGTGAGCCAGGCGGCGACGCGCAGGTCCTTGGTCTTGCCCAGCAGCCCCGTGGCCATCTCGGCGAACTTGCGCCAGTTCGGCTCCTCGGCGCCGACCAGTTCCTGCGTCGACGGATCGATCGTGCCGGGCGTTCCGGCGGCGAAACGTTCGAGCTCGGCGACGTCGGAGTACTCCAGGTCGGGACCTGCCGGCTCGTTGTCGTCTATGGGACGCGAAAGGGCGTCGATGTCGATCACGGTGCGAATTCTCCAGTTCTGGGCGCCGGCGCCATTCAAGGGCGGCGAAGTCAGTGTAGGCCGACGATGCGCACAAGAGCATTACGGCGGATTACATCCGAGGGTATGTCCCGAGACATCGAATCGTCACACCGAATGGGCAGCACGTGCTAAAGCAGATCGGTGAGCGACGAGGCCGCCGACGGCGCGGTCGGCGCGATCATCTCGACGAACGCGGTCGGCGGCGGCAGGCCGGCGAAGCTCATGCCGCGCGCCGGCACGTCTTCCGAGCCGCCGGTGAAGAAGCAGGCACGCGGCCGGGCCGGATCGGCGACCGCCGCGGCGGGCAGCGCGAGCGACTCCATCATGCGGTCGAAATCGGCGATCGCCAGCGTGGGGCTCAGGCCCGCGAGCGCGGCATCCTCGATGGCCATCCAGGCCTCGGCCTCGGCGCTCAGCGCAGCCAGCGCGGTGGCGCCGGAATCGAGGAATGCCAGGGTCAGCGGGAAATAGCGTCCGACGCGGTCGACGCTCGCGAAGAACAGCCCGCGCCAGCCGACCGGCCCGCACACGCCGGGCGCGACCTGGAAGCGCCAGATCGGCGCCGAGAGATAGAGCTCCAGCCAGCGCGCGCCGAGCGCCTCGCGCGAAGCCTGCATGCCTTGCTGCAGCCACTCATCCCAGACGGACGTGAACTCCCACGGCAAGCGCCGCGTGACGAAGTCACCTTCGCTGGGGAGCTTGCCGTAGAAGCCGCCGCCGGGCATGGCTCAGCCAGGGCAGCGGAACTGCGCGAGTTCCGGGAGACGCATCGGATTGCGCACGCTCCCCGAGCGCAGCTCGAAGAACACGTGCTTGCCGCCTTCCTCGAAGCTCACGCTCTGGCGCTCCGGCGTGCCGCCTTCGACCTTGCCGGCATCGACGAAGCGGAACAGCGCCCACGGGCCGTCGAAGACCAGCGGCGTCGTCGACGGCTTGCCGCCGATCACCAGCGTCAGCTTGATCTGGCTGGCCGGACTCAGGCTGGGCCAGCCGAGGCGCGCGGCCGCGGTGGTGCCCGGCTTGAGCGACGTGACCTGGCCGTCGATGGACAGCTGGATGTCCGTGACGCCATCGTCCGCGCGCTGCAGCAGCAGGTCGAGCGATGCCTGCGGATTGGCCGCGCCACCGGGGAAGAACGCGTCGCGGATCGCCGCGGCGCGCTGGAAGTTGGCGATCGCGGCCGGTGGCAGCGCATCGACGCCGTCGGCGATCTGGATCGGCTTCCAGACCGGCCCGTTCATGTCGACCATGCCGACCAGCTTGGTCTTGGCGAAGCCGTCGATGACGCCGTTGGGCGCGAACAGCTTGGCGAAGTCGCCCAGCGGCACTTCCTTGGCGACGCCCTTGACGAACGGATAGCGGCCCTCGACCGCCGCCTTGCAGAAGCCGCCCACCTCGCCGGCCGCCGCGGCCTTGACCGCCGCCTGGCCCGCGCTGGCCGACTGCGCGCCGCTGCGCGAGATCAGGCCGTTGAGCAGGTTGCTGATCGGCGGCGGCATGCGGTCGGCTTCGCTCTTGATGCGGGCGACGATCAGCGCGTCGGACGTGGCCGGCGCGCCGCGCTTGATGGCCTCGTCGGTGGCGCGCAGCTGCACTTCGTATTCCTTGAGCACGCCCAGCGTCGCGTCCAGCGGCACCGGCTGGCCGGCCGGGCCGGCGACCACGCGCTGCAGCTGTTCGAAGTGGGCGTCGACCACGGCCTCGGGCTTGGCGGTCGCCTGCGCGCTCGGCGCGGGCGTGCCCATCAGCTTGTCGACCGTGCTGCGCATCGCGCCGGCGGCCTTGTCCAGCATGCCGGAGGCCACGGCCTCGGCGGACTTGTCGTTGCCGCTGGCGAGCTTGGTCTCCTTGGCCACGCCATTGAGCAACAGCTTCAGCGGCGAGTCGCCCGCCGACAGCAGCGTGATCGTCTGGATGCTGCCCTGCAGGCTGGACGACGGGATCAGGCGCAGGTCGGCCAGCATGTCGTCCCAGGTCTTGATGTACTCGTTGAGGTACAGCTGCTGCACCTCGGTCAGCGTCGTCGCCATGCGCGCGACGCCCGAGCCGTTGGACGACGTGCCCAGCACCCAGGCCTCCTCGTCGCCCAGCTGCTTGACCAGCTGCGGCGCCTGGGCGCGGAAGCCCTTGTCGTAGCCGGCCACCGTGAACAGCGCCGGGATGCCTTGCGACAGCGGCGCGCCGGACGCGCGCGTGAACACCAGCGCCGCCTGCGGGCCGCCGGCGTCGGTGACGCGGAAGTCGGGCACGCCGTCGCCCGCGCCGATGCGCTTCAGCCGCGAGTACGCGCGCTCGGCGAGCGACGACGCGGCCAGCTGCTTGCGCACCTGCTCGACCAGCGCCTGGTCCTGCGGCAGCACCATCTCCAGCGGTTGCTGTTCGAGCGCCGCGTCGAGGTGGGCGAGCAATGACGCGCGCTGCAGCTGCGTGACGTCGCGCGACAGCGTGCGATCCCAGTCGGCGGACACCCAGGTCTTCACGTCGGCAGGCTTCAGGTGCGCCGGGTCGTAGAGCATCACGTAGGTCTTGAGCGCCTCGTAGCGCACCTCGGGCGAATCGGCCTCGCGGATCTGCTGCTCCAGGCGCAGGGCGATGCGCGGCATGAACACGTCGCGCAGCAGGTTGAGGTAGGCCTGGTTGGCCTGCGTGCCCAGCTTGCCGCTCTGGCTCAGGCCGAACGCGCGCGACATCGGCACGCCGACGTCGCGCTCGGCGTAGCCGGTGGGGATGCCGCGCGCGGCGTCGAGCACCGGCAGCACCGTCACCACGTCGCCGGTGGGCAGCGGCGGCAACGCGGCCACCTGCTTGCTCACCTCGGCGGTCGCATCCGAGACGTCCTTGATCAGCACCTGGTTGCGCACGAAGCTGATCGTCCAGCCGACGATCAACAGCAGCGACAGCAACGCCAGCACCGAATAGAGCGCGAGCGCGATGCGGCTGCGCCGCTTCTCGATGACGGCGCTGCGGCCGCTGATGTCGGACTCCGCGAAGATCACGCTGCGCAGCAGGTGCGTGAGGAAGTAGCTGCGGCCCGACGCCGCCGCCGGCGGCAGCACCTGCCGCTCGAGCCCGTAGGCGCGCGAGATGTTGCCCAGCACGCGGTCGAACGGGCTGCCTTCCTGCGTGCCACTGGTGAAGTAGACGCCGCGCACCATCGGCTCTTCGTTGAACGCCGAGCTGAGGAAGGCCTCGTCGAGGAACGCCTTGAGCATCTCCTTCAACGCCGCGAACTGCTGCGGGAACGCGAACAGCGTGGCGCGCCGCTGCGGGTCGCGCTCCTCCTCCATGCGCGTGGTCAGGCGCGCGTTCAGGCGCGCGACGAGCGCGTCGAACTCGGTGGCGAACGCGGCGCCCAGCGTTGCGCCCACGGGCGTCGGGAAATCGAATGTCGTGCCCCACACCTGCGCGCGCGCCTCGCGCCCGAGATCGCCGAAGAACTCGGAGAAGCCGGCCAGCAGGTCGCACTTGGTGACCATCACGTAGATCGGGAAGCGCACGCCCAGCGTGCCGTACAGCTCCTGGATGCGGGCGCGGATGGAGCGCGCGTAGTCGTCGCGCTGCGCGGCCGACGACGTGAACAGGTCGGACAGGCTCACCGTGACGATCGCCCCGTTCAGCGGCTGCACCGGCCGGAACTTCTTCAGCAGCGTGAGAAAGCCCGTCCACGCGGCGGCGTCGACTTCGCGGTTGCTGCTCTGCGTGGTGTAGCGGCCGGCGGTGTCGAGCAGCACGGCTTCGTCGGTGAACCACCAGTCGCAGTTGCGCGTGCCGCCGATGCCCTTGACGGCATCCTTGCCCATCTTGCCTTCGAGCGGGAAGCGCAGGCCCGAGTTGACCAGCGCGGTCGTCTTGCCGGAGCCCGGCGCGCCGATGAACATGTACCAGGGCAGCTGGTAGAGGTAGTTGCGGCCGCTGCCGGACTTGTCCTCGAAGCGCGCCTTGCGCAGCGTGCCCATCGCCTCGTCGAAGCGCTTCTTCAACTCGGCCACCTCGCGCTGCGACAGCGCGGAATTGCTCGACGCGCCCTCGCCCATCGCCGCCAGCATCGCCTTGTTGGCGCGCCACGCGCGGTATTGCTTGACGCCTTCGACCATCGCGAAGATCAGCAGGATCAGGACGATCAGCCCGATGCGCGCGCCGGCGGAGCCGAGCGGCCGGTGGTCATAGAACGCGATCGCGTCGCCGACGAACCAGATCAGCAGCGACACGACCAGCAGGCCGATGAACGCCAGCACCCAGCGATTGGCGAAGAAGCGCTTGAGCTTTGCCCACATGTTGTTTTATCCCGCTAGCCTGCTTATGCGCCGGTGCGCAACGTGATTTCGACGCGCCGGTTGCGCGCGCGGCCTTCCGGCGTCGTGTTCGGCGCCAGCGGCTTGCTGTCGGCCAGGCCCTCGGCCTTGATCGCGTGGTTCTGCACCGTCTGCCGCAGCAGCGCGGCGACGCCGTTCGCGCGTTCGAGCGAGAGCTCGTAGTTGGACGGGAACCGCAGCGAGCGCTTGGTCGGCTGGTTGTCGGTGTGGCCGTCGACGATGACGATGCCCGGCACCTGGTTGATCGCCGCGGCGATCTGGTTGATCACCGGCACCATCTCCGGCTTGATCTCGGCGCTGCCCGGGTCGTAGAACTGGTCGCCGTGGATGATCACGTGGCTGGACGTGGCGTCCTCGTTGACTTCCAGCTGGTCGGCCAGGATCTGCGCCGCGAGCAGCGGCTTCAGCCGCGGCGCGGCCGGCGGCGGAGGCGGCGGCGGCGCGCGCTTCAGGTCGCCGACGTCGGAATGGATCGCGGCCAGCGCGTGGAACACCGGGTCGGACTTCGACGCCAGCACCAGCGCGAAGACGAGGTACAGCACGAACAGCAGCAGCGCCACCGCGGCCAGCACCAGCCAAACCGACAGGCGGCGCACCAGCGGCTTGGCGACGCGCTGGACGCCCTTCCACTTGCCGGACAGGTCGCGCTCGAACTCGCCGCGCTCGCGGCGGATGACGTTGTGCAGCCGGTCGCGCAACGCGTCGAGCTGCTGGCGCCCGTTCTCGATGACGCTGTAGCGCCCTTCGAAGCCGAGCGCGATGCACACGTACATCAGCTCCAGCAGGTCGATGTTGCGGCGCGGATCCTCCATCGCCTTCTCGAGCAGCTGGAAGAACTTCTCGCCGCCGAAGCCTTCGCGGTGCAGCGTGACGAGCAGGCTCTGCTGCACCCACTCCGGGCTCGCGCCCCAGGGCATGTTGGCGACGGCCTCGTCGATCATCGTGCACAGCGCGTAGCGCGCGATCAGCACGTGCTCGGGCGTCGAGCCGGCGGCCCGCGCGCGGCTCTCGAATTCGGTGATGGCGCGCAGCAGGTACTCGCGCAGGCCGGCCGGATCGGCGTGCTGCAGCGAACGCCGGATCGTCGGCACGGTATTGAGAAGCACCGACGCGTTGGCCACCAGCGGGTTCAATCCCACCGGGCCGGCGCCGTCCTCGACCTCGGACAACACGGCCGACGCATCGAGCGTCATCGCCTGGCCCGCGGCCGGCGCCGGCGCCGCCGCGCGGCGGCCGCCCGGCTTCGGGATCATGATCGTGGCTTCCGAATCGTCGGGCGGCGGCCCGCCGGGCGTGCCGGGCGAACCGGGAAAGGTGGGTTGGCTCATGATGGGACCGCTCGTTTAGGGCTTCAGCGCCCAGAGCTCGAGTTGGAGGCCGGGAAAGTCGCCCGCGATGTGCAGCGCGATCACCTTGGTGACGTCGAGCTGCTTCCACAGGTCGCCGCTGCGATCGAGCTGGAAATAGGTGAAGCCGGCGTAGTACGGCATGCGCGGCGGCGCCATCGGCAGCGGCTCGACGGCGATGGCCGGCAGGTGCAGGCGCACGAGGTCGCGGATCTTGTCCGGCGGCCCGATCTTGACCTGCGCCGGGAAGCGGCTGCGCACGAACTCGCCGGGCTTGTCGGCGTTGACCGCCAGCACGAACTGCGCGTTGCGCAGCAGTTCGGGGTCGGGCACCATGCCCGTGTACAGGCCGGCCGCGCGCTCCTGCAGCGGGATCGGCACCGCGTTCGGGTTGATGACCTCGGTGAGCAGTTCGCGGATGTCGAACATCAGCGGTTCGAAGGTGTTGCGCAGGTCCTCGTGGCGATAGACGGCCTGCACGCGCGCGCGGCGCTTGCGGCGATCGCTGAACGTGGCGAACTCGCCGGCCGCCTGCACCAGCACCGTGTACAGCGCCTCCGGATGCAGCTGCTCGCGCTCGCCCAGGTGCGTGAGCCACGGGTCGTAGCGATTGGCGACCTGCAGCATCATGAAGTCGCCGATCTCGCCCACGCCCTTCTGCTGCGACTGGTTCAGGCGCGCGGCGAGCGTGTCGGCGCGATGGCGCACCAGGTTGCGCGCCTCGGTGAGGAAGTCCTGCAGGCGCGCCGAGCCGCGGCAGTCGAGCGCCGGCGCGATGAAGCTTTCGTCGAGCACCAGCTGGCCGGTGCTGCGGCGCTCGATGATGCGCGCCACCGCGATGCTGCAGAAACCCGAGCGCGGATCGTCGTCCAGCATCAGGCGCAGGTTGAGCTGGCCCAGCTTCATGTCGGCCGGATCGCCGACGCCCAGCACGTTGTCCTCGACGCGAAGGTCCTGGCCGACGAAGCGCGCGAGCGCCGTCGACGGGCCGGCGTCGACCGCGAACTCCGGCATGCCCGAACGCACCAGCGGCAGCGCCAGGTGCACCAGCGTGTCCTTGACCTCGGTGCCGATCTCGAGCGCCAGCGGCGCCGCGTATTCCTCGGGGATGGAGAACGGCGTGCCATCGGGCATCACGCCGCGCGCCGCCTTGATGGACAGGCGCCCGATCTTCAGCGCCTCGTCGTCGAGCCGCAGGCTGGTGAGCCCCCAGCCGGGCGAGAGCATGCCGGACGCGCGGGCCTCGACGAGCATCTCGACGGAGCGTTCGAGTTGCTGGAAATGCTGCGGCCGCAGGAACAATCCCTCCGACCAGATGACGCGCTTTCGGCTCATGCTCTTCTTGTCGCGAGAACCGGCGCAGGAACGGTGCACGGGTTCATGTTGTCGACCCGGAACGTCGCGGGGCCGCAGCAAATGTACACGTATTCATTCGGCTCGCCGAGGGTCTGAAACCCGACTTTCCGCCCTCGTGGACACCGGGCGCAGGATTGACTTGTCGGGGCGTTGTCGCATAGTCGATCGACCGCGGCGCGGGACTCGCGCCAGGCCCCGCCGCACGGCATCGGCGCCCGCTTCCTGGACATGCGCCCCCGCGGTATTTCAGCGCCAGCTGCCGGCCAGGTCGCCGCCGCCCGCGGCGATCGATTGCCAGCCCGAGACGCGCGCATTGGGCAGGCGCCGGTCGCTTTGCAGCGTGATCAGGCCCGCCGTCTGCAGCGTGTTCACGTCGCGCTCGCCGAGATAGGCCTCGGCCACCGCCTGCAGGCGCGGCTCGTCCTCGCTGCGATCGATGAAGGCCGGCAGGTCCTCCAGTTGCGCGCGCGACTCGACGCCGCCGTCCACGTGCCCTTGCGCCAGCAGCAGCGCCGCGTCGAGCGCCGCGCTGCGCCAGACCAGCTGGTCGTGCAGCGAGGCGGCCGAGGCGTCGGCGAGCTCGTCGAACGCGAACGCCGCCACCGGATCGTGGCGCGGGCCGTACGGCAGGCGCGCGAGCAGGCGCGGAAAGGTGAGGCCCACGCGCGGCGCCAGCGCGCTCTCGCGCAGCGCGCGCCACACGCGCGATTCGTTGGAGGCGAGCACCTGCGCGTCGTCGCTGGCGGCCACCGCGGCGAGCGACGGCGCGGCGCCGGCGAGCAGCACGGCGCCCTGCGCCGCCGCGACCGCGGCCAGGCCGCCCAGCAGGGACAGCTCCGTCAGGCTGGGGCCGAACTCCTCCAGGCTCACGACGATGTCGCAGCCGCGCCCGTCGCCCTTGAGCACCGACGCGAGCGTGGCGCGCGCCGGATCGCCGGCGGCGGTGCCGAGGTCGGCCAGCAGCTCGTCCGCGCGGCAATCGAGCAGCTCGAGGCGCACGTCGCCGTCGGCCATGTCCAGCTCGCGCACGAAACGGTCGACGGCGCGCCACGCGGATTCCAGGTGGCGCCACGCCGGATCGCGCAGCACGTGGCGCAGCAGCGCCGCGGCGGCATCGTTCGCGCCGGGCGCGGCAGCCGGCACCGGCGGGGCGAGATGTTCGCCCACCAATTGCCGGATGAAGCGGTCGACGGCGGCATCGACCTTCGCGGGCGCGGGCGCCGCGGCCAGCGCGGGCGCGCCGGCGGGCAGGCTGCCACCGAGCAGGCGCTTCATCATCGCCGCGGCGTCCTCGGCGTCCGCCTCGCCGGCGGGCGCGGGCGGCGCGCTCACCGGCGCGGCCGCGCGCGCGAGCGCCTGCGCGGGCAGGCGCGCGAGCACCGCATCGGCCGAGAATTCCTCCATCGTCTCGAGCTTGATGCGCAGCGCGACGCCCAGCTTGTCCTGCAGGCCGGCAACCTCCGCGAACGGCGCGATGCGCGCGAACACGCTCTCGAAGTTGTCGATGTCGACGCGCACCGGCCGGCGTTCGGCCAGCGGCCCCCGCTCCGCGCGCGGGCGGCCCGAGAAGTCGCCCAGCGCCACGACGCGGAACGGCGGCGCGGCGCCGGCGTCGGCCTCCTGCCGGCGCCGCGGCGAGGGCACGTGGCCGATGTTCAGTTCGATGGATGACGGCATGGCGGCGCTCCTTCGTTCAACGGTTCAGCCGACGCTGTGGGCGACGAGGCGCCCGTCGGCGAGCGACCACGCGTGCGCGCTCGCCGGCTCTTCGCCTTCGGCGATGTAGAAGTCCACCGGCCCGAAGAAGACGGGCAACTGCTCGGGTGGACAGGTGGGCAGGTAGTTGCGCATCACCCGCGGGTCGTAGAAACGGAAGAACAGCGATTCCAGGTTCGGGCCGTACACATGCACCTGCTGGCGCACGTGGCGCCACAGCGCCGGCAGCGCGAGCTGGCTCGTGAGGAACACGCCCCAGTTCTGACCCCAGCCTTCGGCCAGCAGCCGGCGCGTGAACGCGGCGCTGTGTTCGAGCTCGACGAGGTACGGCGCCACCGTCGCCATGTCCGGCTCCAGCTGGCCGGTGAACAGGCAGCGCCACGGCGGCGCATGGTCGGCGTGCAGCGCCCCCAGCAGGCTCGGGTTCTGGGCGCCGTCGAGGATCGCGTAGGCCGGCATGTCGCCGGCTTCCTGCCACAGGCGCGCCTGCACGGCCGGGGGCATCGGGAGGGATCGTTCGGACATGGGTTCCTGTGCGTCAGGGAATCGTGTGCGTCATCTGGCCTTCTTGCTCGATCGTGATCACACCGGCCCAGATGCAGTTCAGCATCGAAGCCTTGTCCAGCGCCGGCATGTTCGCGAGCGTGACCGTCGGCGCGCCGGGCGCCCACGGCGCCGGCGTCATCGGGATGCAGGGCATCGGCGTCAGCACGCCCAGCGCCGCCGCCGTGGCGGCCGCCACCTCCGGATTGGCGGGCGACTGGCACATGCCGAACGGCATGATGTTGACCATCGGGATGTGATCCATGATGTTGGCCGCGGGAACGTTGGACGTCATCTGCATGTTCATCGGCAGCACCACGAGGCTGCTGGGGGCCATCCCCATGGCGCATTTGAGCATCGCTCCGTGACAGACGTGATTGGGCATCGGATTCTCCTCGTTCGATGGCGCCGGGCTTCGTCGCGTCGCGCGCGCGTCACGAGGCCGGGGTGCCCGGGCAGGACGACGACACGAAGGGCGCGCCGGTGGCCGCCGCCAGCTTGAAGCTGCTCGCCTTCGGCGAGAACGCGGTGGGCGCGGTCGGCGCGGCCGGCGTGTCGATGACGGCGCCGCCGTCGCTGGTCATCGCGAGCTTGCCGTCCTTGGGCGCCTGCGGGCTGATCGCGCTGCCCGAGCCCTTGCTGCCGGCGCCGTTGACGTTGACCATGATGCCCTTGATGTCCACGCCGGACGGGCTGAGCGTCACGAAGTTGCCGCCGCACACCAGCGAGACCATCGTGTCCGACTCGAGCACGATCTTGGAGGTAGCCTTCAGGTGCACCTCCTGGCCGCCGTCGACCAGCACCGCCGAGCCGCTCTTGAGGTGGACGTCCGAGGTGACGTCCATCGACAGCTTGCCGCCGATCTTCTCGTTGTGGTCGCCGGTGGTCTGCACGTGGTGGTCGGCGTCGAACTTGGCGTACGCGTCGGACTTGACGTAGTAGTGCGACTCGTTGCCCACCCAGGTCTTGTCGTCGTTGAGCACGCGGCGGTCGAAGTTGAACTGCGCCTGCAGGTAGATCTGCTCGGCGCCCTCGGTGTCGTCGAAGCGCAGCTCGTTCCACTTGCCGGCCACGCTCTTGCCGCTGGAATCGATGCTGAGGGTCTTCAGGCCCGTGTAGGGCGCCGCGGCGGGCAGCTTGAACGGCGGCGTGTTCTCGGCGTTGTGGACGCGGCCGATCACCACCGGGCGATCCGGATCGCCCTCGAGGAACTGCACCAGCACCTCCTCGCCGACGCGCGGCATGTTCTGGAAGCCGTAGCCCTTGCCGGCCCAGGGCGTGGACACGCGCGCCCAGCACGACTGCTTGCCGTAGCGATCCCAGAAGAACTGCACCTTCACGCGGCCGAGGTTGCCGCCGGTGCTGGTGTCGGTGTCGTTGCGGAAGTCGGCGACGACCAGCGCCGTCTGCGTGCCGGCGATCGTCGGCTTGGGCACGACCCGCGCGGCGCGGAACTGCGTGGCCGACGGGATGGCCTCGAACTCGCAGTGGAACGTCGACGGCGAATTGCTGCCGGTCTGAGCCAGGCCGTTGACGCCCGCGAACGAATGCGAGACGACCATGTACTCCTGGTTCATCGAATCGACCGTGTGGCCGCTGACGGTGACCTTGAAGCCGACCTGCAGCGAGCGCTCGGTGCCGCTGCCGCGCACCACCGCGTAGCGGCACGCGAGCTCCTCGGAGCGGATCTTCGCGTAGGTGGTGACGAACGCGCTGGTGGTGGTCTCGACGGGATGGTCGAAGATCTCGAAGCCCGCGTTGTCGTGCGACGCCGGATTCGAGTTGACCGCCGCGAGCTGCGTGTTGGGCGTGGCGTAGTTGTAGTCGCCGGTGGAGAACGCGCCCGGCTGCACCTCGGAGACCAGCCGCAGCGAATCGAGCGTGCCGAACGTCGTGCCGCTGCCGATCATCTTCAGCTCGGGCAGGTTGGGCGTGGGCTGGTGGTCGCTGGACTTGTCGAGCAGCACCATCGTGTGGGCGCCGTCGGTGTGCGTGAAGTAGTAGTAGATGCCGGCGTGCTCCGCCAGGCGGCTGACGAAGTTGAAGTCGGTCTCGCGGTACTGCGCGATGTAGTTGCGCGTCTCGGTGTCGCTCGCGCTGCTCTGCGACGTCATCAACGAGTCGGCCTGGAGCACCTGCATGATCACGTCGCCGATGGCCATGTCGCTGAAGATGCGGCTGTTGGACGAGCGCGTGAGGAACCACAGCCCGGGATTCAGCGTGACCAGGTACAGAT
>Ga0302314_10006572_pt1 | contig 21031 bp, 25 predicted proteins | sample III_Palsa_N2_3_FD_200533 | JGI IMG/M metagenome (GOLD analysis project Ga0302314, IMG submission 200533) | Peat permafrost microbial communities from Stordalen Mire near Abisko, Sweden - III_Palsa_N2_3 | ecosystem: Environmental > Terrestrial > Soil > Palsa > Peat permafrost | place: Sweden... | reverse complement strand
TCCGGTGGAGGCTGCCGGGGTCAACGATCCCTGGCAGCTCACCGAACTGGAAGCGCAATACCGCCAGCGTGCCGCTCGCACACTGGCGTCGGCGGGTGTACGCCTCGCCGACCCGGCGCGCATCGACGTGCGTGGTGCGGTCACCTCAGGTCATGATGTCGAATTGGATATCGACGTGATCCTCGAAGGCAGCGTCATGCTGGGTGACGATGTCCGCATCGGCCCGTTTACCCGACTGAAGGACGTGCAGCTTGCCGCCGGCACCGTGGTGCATTCGCACTGCGATCTGGAGGGCGTGATCACGCATGGGCCATGCACGATCGGCCCGTTTGCGCGGCTGCGTCCGGGCACCGAACTCGATCGTGGTGTGCATGTCGGCAACTTCGTGGAAACCAAGAAAACCCATCTTGGCGAAGGCAGCAAGGCGAATCACCTCAGCTATTTGGGTGACAGCGAGATCGGTCGCGGCGTGAACATCGGCGCCGGCACCATCACCTGCAATTACGATGGCATCAACAAGTTCGTTACGCACATCGGCGACGGCGCGTTCATCGGCTCGAACAGTGCGCTGGTCGCGCCAGTGAGCATCGGTGCGCAGGCGACCATCGGCGCCGGTTCAGTGATCACCCGTGACGCGCCGGATGGCGAACTTACTGTGGCACGTGGCAGGCAGCAGACCTTTCATGGCTGGAAGCGGCCAACGAAGAAACCGTGATAAAAGAAGTGCAAGCATCGCCCGATGCTGTTGGTTTGATCAGTCGCTTCAACAGGAATTACAGATGGCAGGGGAGTATTCGATGCGACTTGTTCTGGGGGCGGTGAGTATTGCTGTCGTGCTGGCATTGCAAGGGTGTGCGGGGGCCGGTCCGGTCATCGCTCAGAACGGGACCCAGCCGCTGCAGTTGTTCAACGCGGACTCAAGCCCGCGATTTACGTTTTACCTGGCATGCACGAGTGAGGATGCCAGCTGCTCCACGGCCGAAAATACATTTTCCGACTGGGCAAGCGACCGGCACGTCACCCTGCGCCTGACGGAAGCTGACGATGCCCTGTTCACGAACGGGATTCCGTCGTCCGGGAAAAGCACCGATTTGCCCTACCGCGTGGCGGTGCATTTTGCGCCGCTGGTCGTTCCGAGCTTCTCTCAATTCGCGGGTGGCAGCCAATCGATGGGGGGTTACACGCCGCCGAAAGTCGGCTACACCGCGACGACTTACGTGTTCGACTCTGCGACTGGAAAGCTGCTGCAGAAAATTCCCTCGCATGAGCAACGCACAACCGATCCGCACGATCATGCAAACAGCTACATCCACGCTGAGGTGAATGCGTTTATCGCAAAGCTGGACCCGGCCTACGTGCATCAGTGAGGCGATCGTTGTACCGCAATGATGACTTGCCGGGACAGGCTTAGCCGGTCACTGAATGATTGAGCCTTGAGGTATCACGCGTACCGCCAGCCGTCGATTTCCACCAGCAATTCACGGCGACAGATATCGCCGTGCAGCAACAGCACGGGCACACCGGGAAGGCGACGTTGCAGGAACTCGCTCACGCGTGAGGCATCGGTAGGATGACGCACGTACGCTTTCAGCGGCGAGTGGGTGTCGAAGCCCGCCGTCATGTTGGCGCTGCCCAGTAGCGCTTCCAGGTTGGTCAGCGTTTCCTCGAGCTGGGCGTCCAGGTCGTCCTGGTGTGCCGAAGTGTGACCGACGATGGCGGCTGTGCCGGAGATGGCCAGCGCGTCCTGCTCGGGCAGTGTCATTGCGCGCGCAAAACCCGGTGGCGTGCGGCCGTACTGACGCGGGTAGCGCCAGGCACTGATCTGACGCGGATTTTCGACGCGGGTGCCCGGACGGTCGCAGGCCAGCAGATAAATCTGCAGTCGATGCGACGGGCCGTGATGGCCAATTGCCGTGGCAGCGGGAAAGCCTTCGTCGAAGAATCGCCCCATGCCGGCGGCGCGGCCATCGCAGAACTGCTTGTAGCGCTCAGCGTCGCCGGCGCCCTGATTGATCGCGCCGAGGTAATTCCAGACGCGCAGTACATGCCGCGCGCTGTGCGTCGCGACGAAGCGATGCAAGTGCTCGTAGGCCTGTTGCGCGGTGGCGCTGGGGCCGCCGTGTTCGGCTTCGTCCAGCTCGATCGCCGCGAACAGCCAGCCGCCGCCGGTTGACCAACGCAGGGCGCCGTCGACCCCATAACTGACCGGCCCGTCGACCTGCCAGATTTCCAGCGGTGCCGGCGCGTCGAAGCATTCCAGCGCCACCTGCAGCAAGCGAGGGTCATCGGATGCCGGGCTGCCCGAGCCAAAGCCAAACAGGGCCAATGTTCCGGCTTCGTTCAGCGCACTGGCTGCATCGCCCATACGATAGGAAACACGAGGCGCGCGGCGCAGCTGCGGGCTAATTTGTGGGTTTTCAGAGCCTTGAATCATTGCTTACGCCGGGAACGCCAAGGACGCTATGTTACACTTCGCGCCCACTGCCGCCGGGGGGAGGCAATGAGTCAAGAGCACGGAATCGAGCATGGTAGAGCAGACAGCGGTACAGCACGAATTGGCCACCTTGATCGTGGAATGCCTCAACCTCGAAACCGTCACTCCGGAGCAGATCGACCCCGACGCCCCGCTGTTCGGCGGCGAGCTGGGCCTGGATTCCATCGACGCACTGGAAATCGCGCTGGCCGTGTCCAAGCGCTATGGTTTCCAACTGCGTTCGGACAACCCGGAAAATCGTCAGATTTTCACCAGCTTGCGCAACCTGTCCGCGCATGTCGAGCAGCACCGCGTCAGCTGACGTCGGGTCATGGGCAAATCGGGGACGTCGGGCTCGTCACGCCGTATTCAGGCATAAATGTCACGCTTGCGGCACCGCTAGCGCGTTCGCAGAATGCTGCATGATGAATTCGTCACCGCCCGCTGATTCATCCGGTTCCGCTGAAAGCGCGGCGCGACGTTCCGTGCTGCCGTTGTTGCTGGCCTACCCGGTACTGGCGATCGCCGGCGCGCTGACGCATCGGCAGATTTTTCCACTCGCGGCGCTGTTGTTGCTGTTGACGGTCGTGATGCTGCCGCGCCTGGCCGCGCACCGGCTTGGGCCATGGATGGTGTGGCTGGGTCTGCTGGTCGTGCTGTTGCTGGCGTCGCTCTACGGGTTTGCCGGCCTGTTGCTGGAGGCTGTACCCATGCTCATCAATGCCCTGCTGGCGTACTGGTTTGGGCGCACGCTGGGTACGCCCGAGCCCCTGGTGGCGCGCTTCGTGACTGCCATCGAGGGGCCCGCGCGACTGGCGCAGCCCGGTGTAGCGAGTTACGCCCGTCAGATCACCTGGTTCTGGACACTATTGCTGAGTGCGCAGGCGGCGTTGCTGGCCGTACTGTTGCTGTGCGCGGAACACAACGGGTTGCTGGCGCATTTCGGCATCGCCTCGCCACTGCCGATCTCCGACCGTTGGGCGGCAGCGTGGATGCATGTGGGCGGGTACGCGCTGCTCGGCGCCGCATTCCTGCTGGAATACGGCTACCGCCGCTGGCGGCTGCGTCATCTGAGTCATCCCGGCTTGCATGACATGCTGCTGCAGCTGGCGCTGCATTGGCCGCAGCTGTCGCGTGGCACTCGGGCGGCTTCGTCATGAATGGGTCGACGTTCGAACAGATGATCGACATCGACGCGGGGCATCCGGTGTTTCCGGGTCATTTTCCCGGCGATCCGCTGGTGCCGGCGGTCATCCTGCTGGAACAGGTGGCACTCGCCGTGCGCGCATGGCGCGGCCTTCGAATGGCGCGCGTACTCGAAGCAAAATTCATGGCGCCGTTGCTGCCCGCACAGACGGCGATGCTGCAACTTGCCGCAGTGGTGGACTCGGGTCGCACGAATCGCAGCGGAATCAATCCGGAGCATCCGGACGCCCGTATCCGTTTCGAGATTCGCCGTGACGACAGCCTGCTCGCTCGTGGCATCGTCGAGGCAGCAACATGAGCACGAACGAACACTGGCAGAGCCGGCCCGAGGGCGGTGGCCGTATATCGATGTGGCTGATGCGCTCGATCGCGTTGTACGGCGGCCGTGGCGTTGCGCGTGCGTGCCTGTATCCGATCACGCTGTACTTCTATCTGCGACGCGGGCCGGAGCGCACGGCTTCGCGGCAGTATCTGCAGCGCGTGCTCGGACAGCCGGTCATGCCGTGGCACGTGTTCAAGCATCTGCATTATTTTGCGGCCACGCTGATCGACCGTATTTATCTGTTGGCGAATGGCGAGAAGCCGTTCCAGATCGAAACCGAGGGGCTGGACTTGCTGGAGCAGCGCATCGCGCAGGGCCGCGGCGTGCTGCTGTTCGGTTCGCATCAGGGCAGCTTCGAGGCCTTGCGGGCGCTCGGTGCACGGCGTCCGGAAATGCCGCTGCAGGTAGTGCTGGACAAGCAGAAGACGCCGGAAATGACCGCGCTGCTGGAAGCGCTTGCGCCGGGTGTAGGCGCCAACGTCATTGACGCTGCGAGAGACGGCACCTCGATTGCCCTGGCCATGTCCGAGGCCTGTGAGCGCGGCGCGGTGGTGGCCATGCTGGCCGATCGCGGTCGTGGCCATGAGGTGCTGCGGCATGCCCCTTTCCTGGGCTCGCCGGCGCCGTTTCCGATCAGTCCATGGCTGCTGGCGCATACGCTGAAGGTGCCGGTGGTATTGTGTTTTGGCCTGTATCTGGGCGGCAACCGCTATCGGTTGATCTTCGAGCCGATGGTCGATCGGGTGGATATTCCACGGCATCAGCGTGGCCCGGCGCTGGACGCGTTGATTGCCCGTTACGCGCAACGCCTTGAACATTATGTCCATGTCGCTCCCTACAATTGGTTCAATTTCTATGACTTCTGGCAGCAAGATCTGCGTGCTCCTGCTGGGCATGATGCTGCCCCTGTGGTCGAGCGCGTCGGCGCCTGAGGTCGCGCCCGCGGCCTCGTCATCGGCACAAGCCCTGATCGCCACGCTGGGTCGCCCCGCGCCCGCCCGTACCGCTTTTGCCGAAGCGCGTTTCATGCAGATACTGGATCGACCGCTGGTGGTATCCGGCGAGCTTGCGTGGCTCGGCGGCGACCAGCTACAGCGACGGGTCGACAGACCGGATCAGGAAACGGCCATCATCGCGAATGGCGAGGTGACACAGCAGCGCGCCGGCAAGACGCCGCGGCACTTTTCGCTCAACCGGGCGCCGCAGCTGCAGGTGTTGCTGGACAGTTTCGTGGCCTTGCTCAGCGGGGACGCTGGTCGATTGCAACAGGCCTTCGACGTGCGCTACACGGGCGTGGCGTCCGGATCATGGACACTGGTTCTCACACCGCGCGACGCAGCAGTGGCCAAGAGCATCGCCAGCATCACGATCGACGGCAACGGCACGCAGTCGCGCTGCATGCGCATGCAGGAAGCTGACGGCGATCTGGCGATCGACCTGCTGGGTCCGCTGGCCGCCACGATGCCGGCGCAACCGACACGCGAGTCGTTGCAGCTGCTATGTCAGGGCGTCCACTGACCGTGCGGCCTGCGTCAGGTTCCGGCCCGTCAGGGCCCGGCCGAACGGCAACAGGCACGCGTGCGGTATTGCTGATCATGTGGCTGCTGGTGCTGGCCGGGCTCGGCTGGATGGTCAGCCAAAGGCTGAAAATCAGCACGGATTTGCGCAGTTTCATGCCGGCGCCCACGACGCCGGATCAGCGTCTGCTGATGGAGCAGGTGGGCGATGGGCCAGGTTCACGCCTGTTGCTGCTGGCGATCAGCGGTGGCCACGCTACCGTCAAGGACGCTTCGTCCGATGCGCAGCTGGCGGCGCTGAGCCAAAGCCTGGCCGGCGCGTTGCGCAAGGATCCGCGCTACACCCAGGTGCTCAACGGCAGCTTTGATCTCGCCGCGCTGGACTCGAGCTTGTTGCCGTACCGCTATTTGTTGTCGCCGACCCTGGACACTCAGCCACTGGACGAGGCGTACCTGTCCGATCAACTGCAGCAACGCCTGGATGATCTGTCGTCGCCCGCGGCCAGCCTGTTGAAGGGCCTGTTGCCGCGCGACCCGACGCTTCAGATGTTGAAGCTGGCCGAACGCTGGACTCCCGCGAAAGCGCCCGAGACGCGCGACGGTGTGTGGTTTTCCCCGCAACATGAAGCGCTGCTGCTGGTGCAGACCCGTGCCGCGGGTTTCGACCCCGATGCGCAACAACGGGCGATCGATGGCATCCAGCATGCGTTCCACGCGCTGCCGGGCAATGCCGCGGCGCAGCTTGAGTTCAGCGGGCCGGGATATTTCAGTGTGGTGGTGGGCACGCAGACGCGGAACCAGGCCAATTGGATCGGGCGCATTTCCAGTGTGGGCTTCATCGTGCTGATGTTGCTGGCGTATCGCAGTCTCAGTTCGCTGCTGCTGTCGGCGCTGCCGATCGCCAGCGCGGCGCTGGCCGGGATCGCCGTGCTGACCCTGGTATTTCCCGAAGTGCACGGGATCACCCTGGCTTTTGGCTTCACTCTGCTGGGGGTGGCCCAGGAGTATCCGATACGCGTGCTCAGTCACCGCCGTGCCGGTGAAGATGCAGTACAGAGCGTGCGCGCGTTGTGGCCGCTGTTGCTCACCGCGATCGCCTCGGCGTGCATCGCCTATCTGGCGTTCTATGCGTCCGGCGTCAATGGCCTGAAGCAGTTGGCGGTATTCACTATCGTCGGCCTGCTGGTAGCGGGTTTCAGTACGCGTTATCTACTGTCGCATCTGCTTCCGGTGCATGTGCGCGACGTAGCCGACAGGCCCGGGCTGGCGCCCGCGCGCGCGTTCGTGGACCGCCTGCCGCGGCCGCGCTGGATTCCCGTTGCGGTGGCGCTGCTGATTGTGCTGATGCTGGCTGTCGCGCCCGGTTCGTTCTGGCAGAACAACCTTGCCGCGCTGACCCCGTTACCGCAGGACATGCTGCTGCGTGATGCGCGGCTGCGCGAGGCATTGGGCGCGCCGGACGTACGATATCTGCTGGTGCTGCAGGCACCGACCGAGCAGGGCGTTCTGGCGTTGTCCGAGCAACTGCAGCCGAAGCTGGACGCGCTGGTGGCGCGGCGCGCTGTCGATGCGCTGGAGCTGCCATCGCTGTACCTGCCGAGCATCGCATTGCAGCGGGTGCGACAGCAAAAGCTGCCGGACCACAGCACGTTGCAGCGTGAGCTGACCCTGGCGCTGCAGGGTTTGCCGTTCCACGCCGATCTGTTCCAACCTTTTCTCGATGATGTCGAAACCGCGCGCTCGCTGACGCCGCTGACACCTGAGCGCTATGCACAAACGCCACTGGGCCAGCGTCTCGCTGCCATGCTGGTACAGCGCGACGGTCATTGGCTCGGCCTGGGCACGGTCAGTGGCGTGCATGACGTCGCCGCGTTGCAGGCGCTGGGCGAAAACAGCAACGGCAGTGTGCGCCTGCTCGATCTGAAAGCGGCTTCCGAATCACTGGTGGCCGTCTATCGCACGCGCATCCTGCAGGCATTGCTCGTTGCCAGCATGCTGCTGGTGCTGACCATCGCGCTCGCGCTGCGAAGTCTGCAGCGGGCCTGGCATGTACTGGCGCCGATGACCCTGGCGACGTTCCTGGTGCTGGCGGTGGAACGCGTTGCCGGCATCGAGATTTCGCTATTCCATCTGGTCGCGCTGATCCTTGCCGGTGGTCTTGGACTGCATTACGCGTTGTTCTTCGAGCGCGATACGGGCGACCTGGCCGAGCAACGGCGTACGTTGCATGCGACTATCGTTTGCGTGCTGTCGGCCTTGCTGGTATTCGGCATGCTGGGGTGGGCAACCATTCCGGTGCTGCGCGCGATTGGACTCACGGTGAGTCTCGGCGTCGCGTTTCATTTCTGCCTGTCGATCCTGATGGCGCCGCATGCCGCGCATCGATCTTCCGATCCTGCCGCGAAGGACTGAGATGCTTGCGAAGACTGATTGGGGCCACCTCATTCCGCATGCCGGCACGATGTGTCTGCTGGACGCGGTACTGGAATGGGATGGGCGTTCGATCCTCGCGATCAGCGCCAGCCATGCCCGGGCGGACAATCCACTGCGCGGATCGCAAGGCCTGCACGCCGTACACCTGGCAGAATACGGCGCCCAGGCAATGGCCGTACATGCCGCATTGGTGGCTCGCGCCAGCGGCCTTGAAACGGCGCGGCCGGGGCGGCTGGTCAGCTTGCGCGAATTACAGCTCGCAGAAGAATACGTGGATCATCTGGATGGCCATCTGGACGTCCATGCCGAATGTTTATACGCCGATGACAATGGTGCGCAGTATGCGTTCCGCATCGAGCATCGCGGCCGCCTGCTGGCCAGCGGTCGCGCCGCGGTCATTCACCCTGAGTCTTCGGCCGCGGCATAGACGGCCGGTTCCATCGACGTGGCATCTTCCACGATGATCGGCGCTTTTCGCGAAAGACGATAGCTGGCCATGGCGCCGCCGTAGTGCGCGATACGGCCGGTGGTATAGAACGTGATACGGCTGACATCGCGCACCGGGTTGAAGTGGCTGCGCCGAAATTCGCCGTTGTAGCGAGAGGCAATCGGAACCGACACCACGCCGATGTTCTTTTCGCGCGATGCGGCGATCAGGATGGCTGCCTCGAACACGAAATTTTCCGCCGGCAGGTCGACCAGATCCAGCGCCGCGCGAGGGTACCAGCGTTGCCCACTCTGTGTGTCGGCCACCGGTTGCGCACATGCCCAGGAAATGCCCCAGTCGGCGATCGCGTTCGCGCGACGACGGCCTTTCGGCTGCTGTGCACGATCGAGCAGCCGCGCACCGATCACGATGTGATCGGGGTATCTCGCAGCTGCCGCCACGATCCGCGGAATGTCGCTGGCCAGATGCTGACCGTCGCCGTCCATCGTCAGTACGGCGTCGAAGCCTTGTCGCAGTGCTTCGCGAAAACCATGACGCAACGCATCACCCTTGCCGCGTCGCTCGCCATGTCGCAGCAGGGTGACCGGCATCGTGGCCAGTATCTCCGGCGTGCGATCGTCCGAGCCGTCGTCGATCACGATTACCGGAACGCCGAGCGCGAGTACGGATTCGACCACCGCACGGATCGCGACTTCCTCGTTGAGGCAGGGGATCAGCACGCACCAACGCACCGCAGTGGTGTTCAAGCGACGTTCTCCATGTCGATCTGTAACCCCAGTGTAGCGGCGGCGTCGAGCTGACAGCGACCGTGACCGCGCGCCAATAGCGCCAGCAAAGACAACGACTGCGCCGAAGGATTGCTGTCGCGCCACTCGTCCAGCGGTGCCGGCAGCGGCGTGGCTGGCCGAGCTGGCGCCAGGGTCAGGGTGAGTCGGCTCAGCGACGCGTTGCTGGCCTGCGGCGCGAGCACCAGTGCGCAACCAAAGGGTTGCTTGCAGCCGGTGACCTCCAGCAAGGGTCCACTACCTTTGGTGTCACTGCAAACCAGCAATATCGGACGCTGCTCAGCCATCATCTGGCTGACCGCCTCCAGCAATGCGGCGCCGAAGCTGTAGTGCCGAGCGCACACCGCGGTGGATGGCGCGCGGCACTCGGTGGCGATGGTCCAGTAACCGGCAGCTGCGTTGTGCACCGAGTTGTGGAAACGGGTCGGCGACAATTCGGTTGGCGTCTGCGTCAGGATGGCGCACATGTAATCGGTGATCGCCTGGTCGCCCTGGGCGGATGCGAAGACACTGGCTAGCGTGCTGGCGGGGTATCCGCTCATCGCCACCGCCTGTCCAGCCACTTCGACAGCCAGCAGCACGCTCTCCGGTGCGCGCCGGCGTTCGTTCGCAGGCAGCACGGTGGCAGCGGGACGCGATGGCGGTGCCGGTGGCGCGGCGCCTGCAACTACCGCGCGCAGTGCTTCGAAATCGCCCAGCTGCGGTGACCACAGGCCAATGCCTTCGACCCAACAGTGCAGTGCCGTCATGCTGAAAACCCGGCGCCGGCAAACGCGAGGCAGACATTGTTGCCGCCGAATCCGAAGGAATTGCTCAGCGCCACATCGACGCGCTGCTGCTCGTTGCGCCACGCGAATGGCGCGCCGCACGAGGGATCGGGTGTGCTGCCGCCGAAGTTGCCGGGAATAAAGCCGTGCTCGATAGCCTGCAGCGCGATCGTCGCCTCGATGATCCCGGCCGCGCCCAAGGTGTGACCGGTGAAGCCCTTGGTCGAACTGGCGCGTGTGATGGCTGGAAAGGCGCGATTGACCAAGGCCATCTCCACTTCATCGTTCTTGACGCTGGCGGTGCCATGCAGGTTGATGTAATCGACCTGGGACGCATCGAGTCCGGCACGTTGCAGGGCGTCGCGCAGGGCCAGTTCGGCGCCGATGCCCTCCGGATGAGGGGTGGACATGTGGTACGCGTCGCTGGCTTCGCCATAACCGAGCAGGCGCGGCGCATCCGGCGCGGCGTCGATCCGCTCCAGCAACGCGAAACCGGCTGCTTCGCCGATCGAGATACCGTTGCGCGCGGCGTCGAACGGCCGGCACGGTTCGGCCGATACCAGTTCGAGCGAGTTGAAACCGAACAGCACGCTGTCGCACAAGCTATCCACCCCGCCGACCACGGCTGCATCGATCAGCCCGAGGCGAATCATCCGTTCGGCATTGGCAAACACTTTGGCACTGGATGAACACGCGGTGGAAACGGTCAGGCACGGCCCCTCCAGCTGCAGCGCCGCCGACACGAAAGCGGAGAGCGAATGGGGCTCATGAATGGCTGGCCGCAGCATGTCGTCGGCAAAGCCGCCATCGGCGTCGAGCCGGCGATAGGCTTCCTCGGTGGCACCGATGCTGGCAGTGGAGGTGCCCAGCAGCAACGCGATGCGGCTGGCCCCGTAGCGTTCTCGCGCGTTGCGCACGTGGGCGAGGAAACCGTCCTGGTTCAAACCCAGCCACGCCAACCGATTGTTGCGGCACTCCCACGTGGCGAGTGCCGCTGGCAAGGTAGTGTCTTCGACTCCGTCGACACGGCCGATCCAGCACTCCAGCGGGGCGCTGCTGAAGTCGTTCGGGCGCAGCCCCGTAGAGGATTGGCCAAGCGCATGGAGCTGCGCCGCAAGGCCGCGGCCCATGGCTGAGCTGGCGGTATACGCCGTGATCGCCAGAGGTATCATTGAAACGGGCATTGCCAGAGCCTAACGGTCACCTCGCGGCTTGCCTAGACGACGGCAGAGAAGCAACAGGCGGGCATTCATCGTGGTCGAGGCGGCATGAAGGCGCCGCGAACAACCGACCAGCACCGGCACACCCTGGCCGGCAGGCGTTCAGGGTGTGGATTGATCCGCCGCACGCGTAAGCGACATCGCGCCACAGCGGTCGGCGTTGCGGCGCCTTGCTAAGCTCGCACTATTGAATCGATGGGTATCGCGATGAGCCAGCAAGCCGACCTTGCCGAATCCTTCCTGCGCGACCTGCAGGACCGTATCTGCGCCGCGATAGAGCAACTTGATGGTGGCGCACGTTTCGAAGAGGACGCCTGGCAGCGCGCTGCGGGCGGCGGCGGGCGTACCCGCGTGCTGCGCGACGGCGCCCTGTTCGAACAGGCCGGTGTCAACTTCTCGCGTGTCTCCGGCAATCAGCTGCCGCCCAGTGCAACCGCTCATCGACCGGAACTGACGGGTGGCAGTTTCATCGCTACCGGCGTGTCGCTGGTGTTGCATCCGCGCAATCCGCACATCCCCACCACCCATGCCAACGTGCGCTATTTCGAAGCGAGCAAGCCGGGCGTGGAGCCGGTGTGGTGGTTCGGCGGCGGCTTCGATCTGACTCCGTTCTATCCCTACGACGAGGACGTGCGGCACTGGCATACCGTCGCCCGCGACTTGTGCGAACCGTATGGCGCCGACGTGTATTCCCGCTACAAGAAGTGGTGCGACGAGTATTTCTATCTGAAGCATCGCGACGAGACGCGCGGTGTGGGCGGTCTGTTCTACGACGATCTGAACGAGGGCGGTTTCGAGCGCTGCTTTGCGTTCACCCGCGCCGTCGGCGAAGGCTTTCTGGATGCCTACCTGCCCATCGCGGAACGCCGCAAGAGCATTCCGTATGGCGAACGTGAGCGCGAATTCCAGCTTTACCGGCGCGGGCGCTATGTGGAATTCAACCTGGTCTATGACCGCGGCACGCTGTTTGGCCTGCAGTCCGGCGGGCGTACCGAATCGATCCTGATGAGCCTGCCGCCGCGAGTGCGTTTTGAATACGCGTACGCACCCGAAGCGGGTTCGGTCGAAGCGCAATTGGCCGCCTATCTGAAACCGCGCGACTGGTTGTAAACGCTCGCCATGCAGAAACGCTGGCTCAAGGCGTCGCGCCGCTGAACTTCACCGGGGTGGCACCCTTGACCGGGCCGATCTGCGCGCTGTCACTGACCTTCAGCTCCACCTCGCGCCGAAATTCCAGCGTGCCCTGAACCACGGCATGCGGGCCGATCACGATCACCGGCGTGCGGTTGTTCCAGTGGACCCAGCCGCTGGGCTTGTCGACCAGAATACCGCCCTCGACGCGCGAGTTGGCGCCAACGGTGATGTCGCCATCGACCGTGTCGATACCACCGGCGACATGCGCGGCATCCAGCATGATCGAGCCGTTGACATTGCCCAGCTTGCCGCCAACGTCGACGCCCGGCGCCAGCCGCAGTGCGCCATTGACGGAGGTCACCGGGCCACTGACATGGCTGCCGCCGCCCAGGGTAATCGAGCCGTTGACGGTATTGAGCTCATTGGCCTGGGTCTTGCTGCCAAGCTCCATCGAGCCGTTGACCGTGCTGGCCTTGCGCAGGATCGCGCCATCGGCAATATGCACCGCACCGTTCACCGTGCTGACATCATCGACCTTCTGGCCGGCATCGACCTGTACCGAGCCGTTGATCTTGTCGATGTCCTGCGCGGCGGCCAGCGCCGGCAGGGCGAGCGCGAGGGCGGTGAACACAAAAATCGTCGAAACTCGACGCATGGCAATCTCCGTGAGTGGATAGTGAAGCTAGGATGCCTGATGGCTGCTGCCGGTTTACATGACCTTCGGCACGGCCCACATTTGACGGCTGCAAGGCCGGGCTGCACCATGACCGGTCTATCTCATGCTCGATGACTTCGGCGACCCGCAACCATGCACAAACTTGTACTGATCCGCCACGGCCAATCCCAGTGGAATCTCGACAACCGTTTCAGCGGCTGGGCGGATATCGACCTGACCGAGCTGGGCGAAGCGGAGGCCAAAGCGGCCGGCAGCCTGCTGAAGGAGTCCGGCTATGCGTTTGACGTGGCGCACACCTCGTTGCTGAAACGCGCCGTGCGCACGCTGTGGGGCGTGCAGGATGCGATGGATCAGATGTGGATCCCGGTGCTGACCGACTGGCGCCTCAACGAGCGTCACTACGGCGCGCTGACCGGTCTCAACAAGGCCGAGGTCGCCGCGAAATACGGCGACGACCAGGTGAAAATCTGGCGACGCAGCTACGACATTCCGCCGCCGCCGCTGGAGCGTAGTGCGAACGAGTCGGTGCACGACCCACGCTACGCGACGATGCGGCCGAGCGACATTCCCGACACCGAATGCCTCAAGGACACCGTCGCGCGCGTGTTGCCGTACTGGCACGACGTGCTGGCGCCGGCGATCAAGGCCGGCCAGCGCGTGCTGGTGGTCGCCCACGGCAATTCGCTGCGCGCGCTGGTGAAATATCTCGATGAGATCTCCGACGAGGCGATCGTCGAAATGAATATCCCGAACGGTATTCCACTTGTCTACGAGTTCGATGAACAGCTCAAGCCACTACGCAGCTACTACCTTGGCGACGCGGCGGAGATCGAGGCAAAAATGGCCGCTGTGGCAAACCAGGGCAAGGCGAAGTAGGCTGCCGGGATGGCCAACGTGAACTCACCGAAAGCGATTGCCGCCGCACTCACCGAGTACTGGTCGCCGCGGGTGGTCGGCGAGGTCGACGACAGCTACATCAAGGTCGCCAAAGTGCACGGCTCGCTGTGCTGGCATAGTCACGACAATGAAGACGAGCTGTTCCTGATCCTCAAGGGCCATCTGCGCATCGAGCTGGAACACGCTGCCGCCATCGAGCTGGACGAAGGCGAGATGTTCGTGGTGCCCAAGGGCGTGCGGCACAATCCGGTGGCCGAGCAGGAATGTCTGCTGATGCTGATCGAGCGCAAGTCCACGCTGCATACCGGCGACGTGGTCACGGAGCGCACGCGTTCGCTGGCGGAACAGTTGGATAGTCGCTGAGGCCGTTCGTGACATGCACGACAGGTGACAAACGTCAGTCGTCGGCGAACACGGGCTCGACTAAGCTACCCGCACTCCCACTTAGGCGACACCCATGCCCGCCCATTTGACCAGCTACCTGATCATGTTGCCGATCCTGGCGTGGATCGTGTGGCGACGTGTGAGCCGCCAGTTCGGCCGCCAACCGATCCGGCGCAAGCAGATGATCGGCCGCATCGTGGTATTCGCGGTCCTCGGTGGCGTGCTCAGCCTCACGGGCTTTCACAGCATCCAGCTGGCCGAGGGTCTGGTCTGCGGCGTGCTGATCGGTGCACTGATCGGCTTGATCGGGCTGCGGCTTACCCGCTTCGAGGTCGATCCGATCAAGGGCGACTGCTACGTGCCAAACCCTTGGATCGGCGCCCTGCTGACGGTGATATTGCTTGGCCGACTGGCATGGCGCTTTCTGGTGGTAATGCCGCAGGTCCAGCAGGCGTCGGCGGCAGCGACGCAGAACGCGGGTTTCCAGGCACAGTCCATAAGCTACAGCCCGCTCACCATGCTGACGTTCGGTCTGCTGGTCGGCTACTACATCGTTTATTTCATCGGCCTGCTGATCCATCACCGCCGCTTTCAGGGGACGCAGCTGAAAGCGCCCGTCGCATAAGCACATGGCCGGGGTAACATCGATTTACGGCGTGATGCTCACGTCGATCTCGATCGGATAGTTGCCACCTTGCATGAACGGTGGTGGGGCCGCCGGCGGTACCGGCAGTGTCAGCGTGGCAAACCAGCCGGCGAGGCATTTCGCCACCGGCGTAGCCGGTTCCACGGCGACCAGCGCGGCTCGGCCACTGGACTGCACATCGGCAACAAGGGTGAACGGCGAGGTGTCTGCCGGGGCGTTGTGGGCGAGACAGGCTTTGAGAGAGGCGGTCATGGGATCGGTCAGCCTGCTCCATAACGCTTTCTGATAGGCGGGACCAGCAGGGGCGATCTCAGCTGCCTTGCCCCGTGTCACGCGCGCCGCAAAAGTGTCGTTGGCATGGGCAGGCGCCGCCGTGGTCAGCTGCAGCGCTAGGGCGAGGATGATGGACATGCGCGGCTCCGGTCGTGGTTCTCGGAAGTATCATTCGGGCAAGTGTTCCAGCGCGAGATATTCCTCGCTTTGCATCTCGATCAGACGCGACTCGGTTCGACCGAATTCCGCGCGCAGGCGTTCACCGTCGTACAACGCCATGATCGGTGCGGCGGCCGACAGTACCAGCTTCACGTGGCGATCGTAGAACTCATCCACCAATTGCACGAAGCGCTTTGCCGCGTCCTCGCTGTACACGGTGAACTGCGGCACGTTGGAGATGATGACGGCAGGCCCGGCCTTGGCCAGCGCAATGTAGTCGGCGACCACGCGCGGGCCTTCACACAAGGCTTCAAAATCAAACCACAGAATGTTGTCAGCGCGCTTGCGATACGGGATATCACGGTCGTTGATCCGCAGCGTGCCATCCAGCTGTATCGCGCCGCTCGCCAGGTTCGCGAAGATGCGCTCCAGTGCGCGGTGGGCCTCGGCACCGGGTGGCGTCAGGTACACCGGTGCCTGCGCCAGTGCGCGCAGCCGCCAGTCATGCGATGAGGCCATCTCGACGACATGGCAGTGCTTTTCGATCGAAGCGATCGCCGGCAGAAAGCGGGCACGCTGCAGACCTTCCCGGTACAGGTTCTCCGGTGCGGTGTTGGAGGTGGTGACCAACGCCACGCCGCGCACGAACAGTGCGTCGAGCAGACCAGCAAGAATCATGGCGTCACCGATATCGTTGACCATGAACTCGTCCAGGCACAACACCCGGCAACGTTCGGCGATCTCGGCAGCGACATCGATCAACGGATTCTGCCGCTCGCCGAGTGCGCGCAAGCTCTCGTGTACTTCACCCATGAAGCGGTGGTAATGACGCCGCCGCGCCATGTTGCGCGGCAGACTGGAGACGAACAAATCCATCAGGAAGGTCTTGCCGCGGCCGACGCTGCCCCACAGATACAAGCCCGGCACCGCTGCAGCCGGTTCGTTGCCGAGCAACGATTTCAGCCGTCCAAACAGACTATTGCCGGCCTCGGGGCTGGCACATAGCGCTGCCTGCATGCGGTCGAATTCGGGCAGCATCGCCAGTTGCGCCGGGTCGGATTCCCAGCGATGTGCGGCGACACCTTCCTGATAGCGCGCACTGGGCGCAAGCAGCGGGTTTTCACTCATGAAACGGAAATCTTCGAGGTGGGATGATCGGTCGGTATCAAGCCGGGTAGCTCAGGCAGCGCGATCGATGTCGTTCATGACGAGCGCTCGGGGGGCAACCATTCAATGACCGCATGTTTGATCGCGCCGCGTAGATCCATCAGTCGTCGATGAAAGAAGTGACTGGTGTCGGGCATACGCACCAGCTCGGGCTTGTGCTCCAGCGTATCCACCCAGTCGAACACTGCCTGCGGCTCGACGATTTCATCGGCCTCGCCCTGCACGATCAACCAAGGACAGCTGGGCAGGGTGAGCTGCTCGAACGCCCAGCGTCCGACCGGCGGTGCGATGCTGATCAATGCATCGGCTTGCAACCGCACCGCATTGGCGATGCTCACATAGCTGCCGAACGAAAAGCCGGCCAACCACACCGCGTCGTCCGGCCGCACGCGACGCACCCAGGCCACCACGGCAGCCAGGTCATCACCCTCGCCGTGGCCATCGTCGTAGTCGCCTTGCGAGGCGCCGGTACCGCGGAAATTGAAACGCACGGTATCCAGCCCGGATTCGCGCACCGCGCGCTCGACCATCGTCACCACCTTGTTGTGCATGGTGCCGCCCTGCAGCGGATGCGGATGGCAGATCACCGCCACTCCGGACCGCGCATCGGCCGGAAGGGCGACATCGCTGATGGCTTCGAGCTTGCCGGCGGGGCCGTCCAGCATGAAACTGGCAGCCTGATCGGGAAAACGGGTCGGTTCGGCGGGGAGCTCGATGGGGTTCATGCGTACGATGATAACCGCCCTCGGCTATCCGCTGACGTTCGGGTAACTTTTGCCATACTGACCCCCGCATCCACGTACCTATGAGCCGCGCGTGCCCATGACCAAGACCTCCGATCTTATCCGCTGTCACTGGGCCACCAGCGACGAGTTGCTGCGCGACTATCACGACACGGAATGGGGAGTACCGCTGCACGATGATCGCGCGCTATTCGAATTTCTATGTCTGGAAGGCGCCCAGGCCGGTCTTTCATGGCGCACCGTGCTGGCCAAGCGCGAGCACTATCGCAAAGTCTTTCATCATTTCGAGATCGCCCGCGTCGCCGCAATGAAGGATCGTGAACTTGAGAAACTGCTGCTTGATCCCGGCATCATCCGCAATCGCCTGAAGGTCAGCGCAACACGCGACAATGCCATCGCCGCGCTGCGCGTCATCGATGAAGTCGGAAGTCTGGACAGCTATCTGTGGTCATTCGTGGACGGCAAACCGCTGGTCAATCGCTGGCGCGACAAGAGCGAAGTGCCAGCCAGCACACCGCTATCCGATCGCATGAGCAAGGAACTGAAGAAGCGCGGCTTTCGCTTCGTCGGAACCACGATCTGCTACTCGCTGCTGCAGGCGACGGGCATGGTGAATGACCATCTGGTAGGATGTTTCCGGCATAAAGTGAGTGCTGCAAAGAAGTGAGCGGCGCGATTGGCCTGTCGTGTTCAGTTGAGAGCTGCTTCAGCCGGTGATGCTTGCGACCGCCAACCGTCCGACTTCGGCGATCACCTGATTGCGTTCGGCCTCATTCGTCGCCGCATTCCGATAATAGGTAGTCACCAGCAGCGGCTTGCGTCCGGGCGGCCAGATAATCGCGACGTCGTTCGATTCGCCATGACTGCCGCTACCCGTCTTGTCGCCGACCGTCCAGCCCGTCGGCACGCCGGCACGCAGCTTGTCTTTTCCCGTTGAAGTGGCGCATAGCCACGCGATCAGCTGCTCACGTGAGGCGTCGGAAAGCGTATGGCCCAGCAGTATCTTCTGCATGTCGGCAAGCATCGCGCGCGGTGTCGTGGTGCCGCGCAGATCGCCTGCGCTGGTGTCATTGAGCTCAGGCTCGGTGCGATCCAGCCGGGTTAGCCCATCGCCCAGGCTGCGGGCAAAAGCCGTCACGGCAGATGGGCCGCCAAGGCTCGTCAGCAACAAATTCGCCGCCGTGTTGTCACTCAATGTGATCGCCGCCTGGCAAAGCTCGCTAACCGTCATGCCCTGACCACCGGTTCGATGTTGCGTGACGGGCGCGTACGCCAGCACGACGTCACTGCCGAAGACGATGCGCCTGGCGAGCTGCTCGGTGCCACGATCCACTCGAGCCAACACAGCGGCGACGGCCAATAGTTTGAACGTGCTGCACATCAGGAAGCGCTCATCCACGCGATAACCAGCATGTCTTCCATTGCCCGTATCAAGAATGGCAACACCCAGTCGCCCGCCGTGCTGGTGCTCCAGCGTCGCCAGTTGCGCGCTGACGTCGGGCACGCTGGCGGCCAGGGAAAACCTTGAACGAAAGCTCAGTGCTGCAGCGCCCAATACAGCGCCCTTAAGCAGGTCTCGACGATTCATGCAGTCACCCTTGTGGAGAGATATGGAATCAAACACGACCGATCGTAATCGTGAGCGCGGAGTTTTCGCGGTAAAAGATGAGGCAATACCAGGGCAACGCTGAGGGTGATTGATGCAGGCCTGTGCTGGATTATCAGCGACGCACTGAGTAAGTTAAGTCGTGCAAGGGTGCTTCGCCAACCATCTTCGCTAACGGTAAGTAAGCACGACCATGACCAGCAAACCCACTACGGCGCACTATCTGAATGACCTTGTAAGGTTGCGTCGCGTTCGCGACCGGATTGACCGGGAATACGCGCAACCATTGGATGTCGAGGCGCTGGCTCGCGGGGTGCATATGTCGGCCGGCCATCTCAGCCGTCAGTTCAAGCTTGCTTATGGCGAGTCTCCCTATGCCTATCTGATGACACGGCGCATCGAGCGTGCGATGGCGTTGTTGCGTCGTGGTGACTTGAGCGTCACCGAAGTCTGCTTCGAGGTGGGCTGTGCATCGCTGGGCACGTTCAGTACGCGCTTCACTGAGTTGGTCGGCATGTCACCCGGCAACTATCGACGCCAGGAAGCACACGCGACGGTGGGGATTCCCAGTTGCGTCGCGAAGCAGGTGACTCGACCGATCAGGAATCGAGAAGCGCCGCCCATCGAACCGGAACTAGACTGACCCCATGCACTCCACCACCAGCGAGAGAGAGCCATGGACATCACGATACACTCGAGTTTCCTTGCACAGAATGACCCGGACGCCGCGCTCGTCTTCTATCGCGACACCCTTGGCTTCGAGGTCCGCAATGACGTCGGATACGGCGGCAAGCGCTGGATCACGGTTGGTCCGATCGGTCAGCCCGGTACGTCCATCGTGCTGTATCCGCCGGACGCCAGCCCTGGTGTTACCGACAATGAGCGTCGCACCATCGCCGAGATGATGGCCAAGGGCACGTTCGGCATCCTGCTGCTGGCCACCAGGGATCTACAAGCCGTCTTCGAAAAATTGCAGACCCGCGATGCCGATATCGTGCAGGAGCCGACGGACCAGCCGTACGGCGTTCGTGACTGCGCCATCCGCGACCCTGCCGGCAATATGATCCGTATCCAGCAGCTGCGTTGAGCCGTGCTGCATCGTCTGAAAGTTGATTGGCCAAACAGGACCAGGAGCAACCCGTGAACCCATCCGAGCGCATCGATCAGCTGATCGCAGGGATTACCGACTGGCGTGGCAAGACATTCGCCGATGTCCGCAAGGCCATCGTTGAAGTCGACAAGGAAATCGTCGAAGAGTGGAAATGGAAGGGAAGTCCCGTGTGGTCCCGTGACGGAATGATCGCCGTCGCCAACGCGCACAAGGGCAAGGTGAAGGTGACTTTTTCGCATGGGGCGCAGCTTGAAGATCCCGACAAGCTCTTCAACGCGGGGCTCGAGGGCGGCACGTGGCGGGCGATCGATTTTTTCGAAGGTGACAAGGTCAACAAGCGCGCGCTGAAAAGCCTTGTTCGCACGGCCATCAAATACAATCAGACGAAACTGAAGAAGAACGCGCCAGCGGCTGCTGGCGCGAAGGCGAGCAAAAGCAAGAAGGCGTAGGCAAGCGCCCTGTGTTGATCAACGCGAATACTCTGGCCTATCGCAGTGACTCACTGTTTATTGGCGCGGCGTGCCATGCGTTTTCGTGGTGGATGATGACGTAGCGCCGGCTTGTCCGATCGAGGACAACTTGTCGAGCGTCGCCAAAGGCAACGCCGCTGCAACGAGCGCATAGCCCGCATCATTCGGGTGCAGGTGATCGCCGCTGTCGTAGGCGGGCAGCAATCGCGTGAGGTGGCTCGGGTCGCGCACTATCTGATCGAAGTCCAGCACGGCGTCGAATTCGCCAATCTGGCGTATCCATGCGTTGATGTGCTGACGCATCGCGTCCTTCGCTGGAGTGAAATAACCCGGGATGTCCGCGTTTTCAAACGGCGGTATGGTGGTACCGATGATGCCCAGGCCATGCTGACGGGCTTGTGCAATCAGCTTCCGATAGCCGGCGATGAGATCGTCGGCATTCACGGTTTCATTCGATGGTGCCATCCCGCCGTTGAAGCCAAGATCGTTGCCGCCGATGCGCACGACGACGACCTTGACCCCAGGCTGATCGAGCGCATCACGCTGAAAGCGTGTAAGTCCGGCTTCGCCGAGTGCTGCACCAAATTCGCTGGC
>Ga0302314_10006571_pt1 | contig 21034 bp, 15 predicted proteins | sample III_Palsa_N2_3_FD_200533 | JGI IMG/M metagenome (GOLD analysis project Ga0302314, IMG submission 200533) | Peat permafrost microbial communities from Stordalen Mire near Abisko, Sweden - III_Palsa_N2_3 | ecosystem: Environmental > Terrestrial > Soil > Palsa > Peat permafrost | place: Sweden... | reverse complement strand
GTGGCGAGCAGGGTGAGCAGGCCGAGGCTGAGGGCGATCGACATGCCGATGTCCGACCATTCCGCCAGCCGCGGCCAGTTGCTCACGATCGCCCGCCCGGGGACGAAGAAGGCGAACAGCACGGCGAGCAGCATGCGGGCCCCGCCCGTCAGGCCCGCGAGGACCAGGACGAGCAGCACCGCCGCGGCCAGGCCGGCCAGCAGGTCAAGAGCCTCCCCGCGATGCCGCGCACGGGCGCGGGCGGCCGATCCTCCGGTTGACATGGGACTATCCTACCTACTTATAGTATTCATCACGCTACTCAGGGTAGATATATGGTCTATGCCAGTGCAGGAGACAGGCATGGAGGGGTGGGCCATGACAGCGCAGATACCTTCCGGGCCGATGGCGAAACTGCGCGGCGTCTGGGAGCGCCACCATGAGCTGCTGCGCAACTCGGGCAGCCTCGCGGCGACAACCGGCCTGACCTCGGTATTCGGATTCGTCTACTGGATCATCGCGGCCCGGGAGTTCAGCCCGCAGGCGGTTGGCTACGGGGCGGCGGGCGTCTCCGCGATGACGCTGCTCGGCACGATCGGCATGTTCGGCCTGGGCACGATGCTGATCGGAGAACTCCCCCGCCGTCGCGAGCGGGGCGGTCTTGTCACCGCGTCGCTCGCCGCCTCCGCACTTGGATCGCTCGCCCTCGGGCTTGGCTTCGGCCTGGTAGCCGGGGCGACCAGCGATCGTTTCCCCGAGATCAGCGGAACGCCCGCCCGCCTGGCGCTGTTCGCGGCCGGCGTGGCGCTGACCGGGGCCACCCTGGTCCTGGACGAGAGCACGATCGGCCTCATGCGCGGCGGCGTACAGCTCTCCCGCAACCTGGCGATGTCGTTCATCAAGCTCATCGCCCTGCCGGTTGTCGCCGTGGTGCTGCACGACGCGTTCGGGGTGGGACTCCTCCTCGCCTGGGTGCTCGGGACGCTGCTGTCCCTGGCGCCCGCCGTCATCATGCTCAGGCGCGGCGGTTCCCGGGTCTTCCACCGCCCCGACTGGACGCTGCTGCGCCGGCTGGGCAAGGTCGCGATGGCGCACAACTGGCTCAACCTCGCCATCGCGACGCCCCCCAAGGTCATCCCCGTCCTGGTGATCGTGGTCGTGTCGCCATCGGCGAACGCCGCCTTCTACGTCGCCTGGATGCTGGCCAGCTTCCTGTTCATGGTGCCGGCGAGCCTGTCGATCGTGCTCTTCGCGATCGCTTCGGCCACCCCTGAGGTGATCGCGGAGAAGCTGCGGTTCGTGCTGCGGCTGTCGGTCGTGATCGGGATTCCCGCGATGGCCGTGCTCGCCCTCGGTGCTCACTTCCTGCTCAGCATCTTCGGCGCCAGCTACGTGCACCTCGCCACGGTCCCGCTGCTGCTGCTCATCCTCGCCTACATCCCCGTGCTTCCGCAGACCCAGTACATCTCGGTCTGCCGGGCGACTGGCCGGGTGTCCCAGGCCGCGATCCTGCTGACGGTCGCCGCCTGCTGCGAACTGGGTGCCGTGGTGATCGGCGGAAAGCTCGACGGCCTGGACGGGGTGGCCTTCGCCTATCTTGCCGTCAATGTGCTCGAGGGCATCGTGACGGCACCGACGGTGCTGCGCGCCGCCTACGGCCGGGACCACCAGCCTCGGCACGCGGCCGGCAAGCCGAAGACACTAGTCCCGCTGGCAGCACCTGTGTCATCGGATATCGATGTCCCTACCAACACCTTCAAGGAGTAGCGTGCCATGCCCACCTCCGTGCCAGCCTCATACGAGGTATTCCTGAAGCGCCTGGGTAACGCGAAGCGCCTGGGCTACGGCGCGCTGCGGGCGAGGATCTCCGGCGCCGAGAGTTTCGGTACCCACGCGGATATGCGGGGCAAGGTCAGCCTCGACCTGAGGGGCCGGGCCGTCTTCGGCAGCAATTTCGCGGCCAATGGCCGCGCGGGCATGGTGTCCATCAAGGTCGGCCGGGACGGCACCCTGATCGTCGGCGATGGCGTTAGCATGAGCGCATCCGTGACGATTGAGGCCTGGCATGAGGTGCGGATCGGCAATGATGTCATGATGGCGCCGCTGGTCTCGATCATCGACGACAACCGGCATGAGGTCGAGCCCGGCGCCGCTGGCTTTAAGGGTCCCGTCGTCATCGGGAACAACGTGTGGCTCACCAGGAACGTCGCGGTCCTGCCCGGGGTGAGCATCGGCGACGGATGCGTGATCGCCGCCAACTCGGTGGTCTCCAAGGACATCCCGGCGCACTCCCTCGCGGCCGGCGCGCCCGCGCGCGTCCTCCGCACGCTGGAGATGCCCGACGACTGGGTCCGTTTCTGACCGGAATGCGCGACCCCCGGCTGGAGCCCGGCCGGAGTCAGCCCTGAAGCTCAGGCAGCCGCCGCAGGTTGCGGCGGCCCTTCAGGTACAGCCAGGGTCCTTCGATGAACCCGCCGACCTCTCGCTTGATCAGCCCCGACGGAAGCGTCGGATTATGCCGCACGGCGCTGCTGAGGTTCAGCATGCGGGCCATGCCGCTCATGACCTTGAGCGGCAACTCCCGCCGGGCCCGGCGGTCCGCCAGGGCGATCGCGAACAGGGCGGCGGTACACCCGGAGCCGTAGGCCCGCATCTGCTGGGTCAGCTCCGCGAGGTCCGTCCGGTGCACGTGCGAGACGACGGCCGACGGCTCGTACACGAGCCGGTGCCCGGCGAGGACGATGCGCAGGAACATGTTGAGGTCCTCCCCGCCGCCCGACGGCGTGCCGGCCCCGAGCGCCTCGTTGAAGCCGCCGACGTCCCTGAGGGCGGCGCGGGAGACGGAGAAGTTGGCACCGACGCCGAAGACGCCGGCCGAGTAGGGGTAAAGCGGGGACTCGTCGCGGTGCTCGGTCAGGTCGAAGACCCGGCGCTCGCAGCTCGCACCCCATCCTTCACGCAGGTGGAAGTAGAGCTGCGCCGCGTTGCCGAGCTCGGCGGTGGCGATGAGCCCGGTGACGCAGGCCACATCGGACGCCGCCCGGAACCCGCGGGCGAGCCCGTTGAGCCACCACTGGTCGACGCGGACATCGTCGTCGGTGAAGGCCACGATGTCCGCGCCGGCCTCGGCGAGCCCCCGGTTGCGGGCGCACGACAGGCCCGGCCTTGGCTCGCGCACATACCTGATCCGGGAGTCACCGCCGAACTCGCGCAGCACGGCGTCCTTGGTGGCATCGGAACTCGGCGCGTTGTCGACGACCACGACGTCGAACGACCGGTAGCACATGGCGGCAAGACCACGCAGGGTCACCAGGACGCTGGCCGGGCGGTTCCGCGTGCAGACGACGACGGTCATCGGCGGGGTGTCGGCCGGCTCATCGGCCATCGTCTGCTCGACCGGGATTCCGTCGGCGGGGAGGGCGTCGAGGGCCGGCAGTCCGGCGCGGGATCGCTTCTCGTTGACCGCGGGCGCGAGCTCGTCCCAGACCTGACGGCCGATCGCCTCGGCGCCGAGGCCGCCGGGCCCAACGAGCACGTAGCCCACGGGCATGTGCTGCGCCCGCACGAGCAGCTGGACACCCTGGTAAGCCGCACCGTCTTCGCGTACCGGCAGCTCAATGCCGGTAATCGGCTCGGTGAGCTCCAGCTCACCGATCAGGATCGGAGCCTGCATCAGTATCGTCCCCCTCAAGCAATGCCTAACTACTAGTAATCGTCTAGTTACCCATAGTACTCTTCGTAGTCACATCAGTTAGCTTGAGTCTCACTAGTTCAAGTGCTGAGGAGCGCGGCAGCACCCGGGCCGAGAGGATGCACAATCGTCGCCTTCAACGTGAGCAATCAGGCACCGACCGCTTCCGGGGAGTCGCGCCCAGGGAGGCCGCTGGCCGTCGCGCGGGTGGCCCTCCTCCCGCTCGGCCTCATGCTGTGGGCGATCGGGGTCGCCGAGACGAACACCAGCAATCTCGACCCCTACGGCCTGCCAGCCGACCTTCCCGTGATTTTCTACGCTGGCCTGGCGGTGCTGATCGTGTCGGCCGGCATCGAGTTCAGCCGGCCCCGGCTGCACGAGTTCCGGCTCGCCCTGCACGCCGTCGCGCTGGTCGTGATCCTCTACGGAACCGCGCCCCTCCTTTACCGGGAAGGGCGTTACTCCTGGCTGTACAAGACCATCGGGGTCGTCCGGTACGTCAGCGCCCACGGAGCGCTCAACCGGTCCATCGACATCTACCAGGAGTGGCCGGGGTTCTTCGCGCTCGCCGCGTGGTTCGACAAGGTGGCGGGCGCGGGAAGCCCGCTCGGCTACGCCAAGTGGGCACAGCTGGCGTTCGAGCTCGCCGCCATCCCGCTGCTCTACACCATCTACCACGCCATCGGGCTACCGGTCTGGCACCGCTGGCTGGCGATCATGCTGTACGCGGGCAGCAACTGGATCGCCCAGGACTACTTCTCGCCGCAGGGCATGTCGACTCTGCTCAGCCTCGGCGTCATGGCCGTGGCGGCCCGCTGGATGTTCGTGATCAACGCGGAGGCCCGCGAAGCCCACTCTCGGGACAGGATGGCGGTGCTGCGAAGCTCGGGTCCGTTCCTCCTCATCCTTCTTCTTCTTTTCGCGGTGCTGACGGCGAGCCACGAGCTCTCGCCCTACATCGTCACGATCCAGCTAGCGTCGCTGGCCATCACCGGCCTGGCCCGGCCGCGCTGGATAGCGCTGGCCATGGCGGCGATCGCGATCGCCTACCTGCTGCCCAGCTTCTCCAGCGTGAACAGCCACTACGGGCTGACGTCGTCGCTCGGCAGCTTCTTCAGCAACGTCCAGCCGCCCGCGTCAACGGGCACGACCGTGCCGGAAAGCCACAAGTTCATCTCGGACTGCAGCCTTGCCCTCTCCGGTGGAATATGGCTGCTCGCGCTGGTCGGCGCCTGGCGTCGGCGCAAGTCCGGCCGGATGGTGACCGCGCTCCTGCTGCTGACCTTCGCGCCGGTTCTCGTGCTGGTCGCCGGCGCGTACGGGAACGAAGGGATCCTGCGCGTCTATCTCTTCTCGCTGCCGTGGGCGGTCACGCTGGCGGCCTGTGCCCTGGCACCCATGCGAGACCGGGCCGAGGGGGCCGGCCACGGCGCGCTCCGCGCCGTGGTCCCGCTGACGCTCGCGCTCGCGCTGTTCTTCCCCGCCTTCTTCGGGAATGACGGGTCCAACGTCATGACGCCGAGCGAGGTGAACACCATTCTTTCCTTCCTGGAATCGGCGAAGCCCGGCCCGGTGCTTACCGTCGTCGGCAACGCGCCGGCCTCAGATACCGCGAACTACAACGAGTTCCCGACCGGCTCGATCCTCGGCGACGGCGGCATCGTCCCGGGCGGCCAGGCGATCGGCGACCTGGCCGGCTATGTGGCCCGGACGATGGTGCGTTACTACCCCGATCAGCCGGCCTACATCGTGATGACGCCGAGCATGTCCGCGTACAACGCGGCGTATGGCATTATCGCGCCGAGCGAGATCACCGCGTTGCTCGCCGGGCTGGCGAAGTCGCCCTACTGGACGCTGGTCGCCAGCAACGACGGCACCGAGATCTACCAGATAACGGCGGCCGCCCGCACCATGCCGTCGGGCACCTACTCAGACAACGTCGTCCTCGGTGTTCCGTGACCAGACGATTCCATATGTCTGGTCCAAGCACCTCCGCGGTGATCCGTGTCTGGGTCGCCATTGCCATCCCGGCAGGCATCGCCTGCGGCCTGCTCGCGTGCGCGTCCCGGGGCGGTGCCCCGCCGACGCCGACAGGCTCGGCGACCGCGACAGGCTCGGCGACCGCGACGGTAAACCCGCCGAAGTCCTGGCGGCTGGCCTTTAGCTCCAGCTTCTCAGGGAGCAGACTGAACAGCGCCACCTGGGCGACCTGCTACCCCTGGGCACCCAAGGGCTGCACGAACTTTGGCAATGACGACGAGGAAAAGGAGTGGTACCTCGCCTCCCAGGCCCGGGTGGAGAACGGAGTGCTGAACCTGATCGCGCAGCGGGAGCCAACGTCCGGGCTCGCCCAGGACGGCAAGCCCCTCGAGTACGACTGCCGGTCCGGGATGGTGACCACCTATCCAGGCTTCCGCTTCGAGTACGGCTTCGTTCAGGTAACCGCGCGCATCCCGTTCGCTACCAGCCTGTGGCCGGCCTTCTGGCTGGCGGCGGCCAACAAGGTGTGGCCGCCGGAAATCGATCTCCTTGAGCACTGGGATTCCCAGTCCTACGGCAGTGTGTACCTGCACCCCACGAGCGGAATACGGCAGGGCGGCCGAGTCGCGACGCCGGACCTCGCGAAGGGCTGGCATACGTTCGCGCTCTCCTGGACCAAGTCGCGCCTCACCTGGTACTACGACGGACAGCAGGTCCTGACGACGACGACGGGGATCCCGCGGCAGGCGATGTACTTCATCGCTGACCTCGCCGTTTACAGTGCCACTCCAGGTCACTGCTCAGGCTCGCTGCTCGTCAAGTCCGTCGACGTGTGGCAGCCGACGAGCTGAGGGCGGCCGACCAGCCGAGGGCAGCCAAACGGGCGATCGGGCGCAAACCCGCCGTCAGCCGGCGAGCGAGCGGATACCCTTGGGTCTGCAGGGGGCGGCATTACTACTAAAAGTGTTTTTTATGCCACTGAATGTCGCTATCTAGGTCGACGTCGCCACTGGTAGTCATGGGAGGGGAAGACCATGACAACTGCAGTTCAGCCCCGTTCCGGACTAATGGGCACACTGCGGGATGTCTGGGCACGCAACCACGACTTGCTGCGTAACGCGGGCAGTCTGGTCGCGACAACCGGCCTTACCTCCTTGTTCGGTGTCGTCTACTGGATCGTCGCGGCCAAGGATTTCAAGCCGGCCGCGGTCGGCTACGGCGCGGCGACCGTCTCGGCGATGACGCTGGTCGGCACGATCGGCATGTTCGGCCTGGGCACGATGCTGATCGGCGAGCTCCCCCGGCGCCGCGAGCGCGGCGGCCTGGTCGCCGCCACCGTTCTCGCCTCCGGGATCGGGTCGCTCGTACTCGGCCTCGGCTACCCGCTGGTGATCTTCCTGGGCGGCGGCCATACCCCCCAGATCAGCGGAACGCCGGGACGGCTGGCGCTGTTCGCGGTCGGCGCGGCCCTGACCGGGGCGACCTTCGTCCTCGACGAGGGCACGATCGGCCTGATGCGCGGCGGCGTGCAGCTCTGGCGCAACATGATGGCGTCGGGCATCAAGCTGGCCGCGCTGCCGGTCGCCGCCCTGGTGCTGCACGACGCGTTCGGCGTGGGGCTCGTTCTCGCCTGGGTGCTCGGGACGCTGCTGTCCCTGATCCCCACCGTCATCATGCTCAAGCGCGGCGGTTCCCGTATCTTCTACCGCCCCGACTGGAAGCTGCTGCGCCGGCTGGGCAAGGTGGCGCTGGCCCACAACTGGCTCAACCTGGCGATCGCGACGCCGCCCAAGCTCATCCCGGTCATCGTGCTCGCGGTCGTGAGCCCCGCGTCGACCGCCGTGTTCTACATCGCCTGGATGATGGCCGGCTTCCTGTTCATGGTGCCGGCCAGCCTGTCGACCGTGCTCTTCGCGATCGCGTCCGCCGCCCCTGAGCTGATCGCGGAGAAGCTGCGCTTCGTGCTCCGGCTGTCGGTCCTGATCGGGCTGCCTGCGATGGCCGTCCTCGCGATCGGCGCGCACCTGGCGCTGAACCTCTTCGGTCACGACTACGCCCAGCTCGGAACCGTCCCGCTGCTGCTGCTCATCCTCACCTACATCCCGGGTCTCCCCAAGCAGCAGTACATTGCGGTGTGCCGGGCGACCGGCAAGGTGTCCAAGGCCGCTATCGTCCTGGCGATCGCCGCCTCCTGCGAAATGGCCTCGGTGGCGATCGGCGGCAAGCTCCACGGCCTCGACGGGCTGTCCGTCGCCTATCTCGGCGTCTGCATCGTCGAAGGCTTCGTGACGGCGCCGACGGTCTGGCGCGCCGCCTACGGCCGGATACAGCAGCGGAAGACCGAGACCGGGGCCATGCCGGTGCTCAGGGACACGGTCGGCGCGACCACCGAGTTCAGCGCCGGCTACCTCGATCGCCAGGAGACCGGCCTGGCCACGCTCCTCGCTCTGGCCTCGGCGGCGGTGGTGGAGGGGCACACCCTGGACGCCGTGGCCGAGGTCTGGCGCACCGGGGCGTTCCCGGTCAGCACCGGGTCGTTCCCGGCGGTCACGGGGGCGTTCCGGGCCGTCCCCGATTCGGCCTCGTCCGCCGGGCTGGCCAACCAGCGGCGGCGGCACCGGCGCACCGCGGCCCCGGCCACGCGGGCGGACCTGTTCGGCGCCCGGATCGACGGGACCGATTCGGAGGGCCCGGAGCCGCCCGGCTACCACCGCAATCAGCACGCGGGCCTGGACGCGCTGATCTCGATGGCCACGCCGCTGACGCCGGATGCCTACACCCCGGAGGACCAGAGCCGCTACGAGCGCCGGCCGAACGGACGCGGCCCGAACGGCTACGCCCCGAGCGGGAACGGGCAGAACGGCAACGGGCAGAACGGCTACGCCTCGAACGGCTACGCCTCGAACGGCTACGCCCCGAACGGGCGCGGTCCGAACGGTAATGGGCAGAACAGCAACGGGCAGAACGGGCGCACCGCGAACGGCAACGGGCAGAACGGCTACGCCCCGTACGGCAACGGCCAGTACGGCCGCAACCCGAACAGCGGCCCGAACAGTCATGCCCCGAGCGGCAGCCGCCAGAACGGCAACGGCCAGAACGGCCGCGCCCCGAACAGCGGCCCGAACGGCTGGCGGCCGGACGACTGGAACCCCAACGCGCGGCCCCGGAACCGGCGTAATCCCAACGTCGTTTTCCAGAACGGCAACAGCCAGAACGGTCGTAGCTCGAACGACAACGGCCAGAACGGCCGCAGCCCGAACGGCAACGGCTCGAACGACAACGGCCAGAACGGCCGCGGCTCGAACGGCCGCGGCTCGAACGGCCGCAACCCGAAAGCCCAGGACCAGGACAGAGATTCCCGGAAGTGACGCGGTCCGCCGTCCCGTCCGCGGCGCCGCTGGCCTAAGCGGTGCCCGAGGGCAGCCGCCGGAGGTCCCGGCGGCCCTTGAGGTAGAGCCAGGGGCCGGCGATGAGGCCGCCGATCTCCCGCTTGAGCATCCCTGACGGGAGCGTCGGGTTGCCGCGCACGCCGCTGCTTCGCCTGCGCATGTGGGCCACCCCGCTGATGATCTTGGGCGGCAGCTCGCGCCTGGCCCTGGCCTCCCCCATAACGATCGCGGTCAGCGCGGCCGTGCAGCCCGAGCCGTAGGCCCGCATCTGCAGCGCGAGCTGCGCCAGGCCGGTCCGGTGCACGTGGGCGACGATCGCCGACGGCTCGTACACGATGCGGTGGCCGGCCAGGATGAGGCGCATGAAGATGTTCAGGTCCTCGCCCCCACCGGAGGGCGTTCCCGCGCCGAGCGCCTCGTTGAATCCGCCGATTTCCGCCAGGACGACGCGGGACACGGCGAAGTTGGCCCCCGAGCCGAAGATGCCCACCGTGTACGGGTACAGCGGGGACTCGTCGCGGTTCTCCGTCAGGTCGTAGACCCGGCGCTCGCAGCTCGCCCCCCATCCCTCCCGCAGGTGGAAGTAGAGCTGGGCCGGGGTGTCGATCTCAGCGGTGGCGATGAGCCCGGTGACGCACGCGACACCCGGCGCCGACCGCAATCCCCTGACGATCCCGGTGAGCCACCACGGATCCACCCGCACGTCATCATCGGTGAAGGCCACGATCTCCCCGGTGGCCTCCGCGAGCCCGCGATTGCGCGCGCGGGACAGGCCCGGCCGAACCTCGCGCACGTACCTGATCCGGCGATCGTCGCCGAACTCGGCCAGCACGGCATCCTTGGTGGCGTCTGAGCTCGGCGCGTTGTCGACGACCACGACCTCGAACGGCCGGTAGTGCATGGCCGCGAGGCCGCGCAGCGTCACCATGACGCCCGCCGGGCGGTTCCGGGTGCAGACGACCACCGTCACCAGCGGAGGGTCGGCCGGCTCGTCGGCCAGCTCCGGCTCGACCGGGATGCCGCCGGCCGGGAGCGCGTCAAGTGCGGGCAGCCCGGCGCGGGACCGCTGGCCGTTGATAACGCCGCCGAGCTCGCGCCAGACCCGCCGGGAGACCGACTCGGCGTCGAGCTCTCCGGGCCCGAGCAGAACGTAGCCCACCGGTATGTGCTGCAGCCGGACAAAGAGCTGGGCTCCGTGATAGGTCGTCCCGTCTTCGCGCGCGGGCAGACGAATGTCTATGATCGCCCGGGTAAGCTCCAGCTCGCCGATTAGGATCGGTGCTTGCACCCGTATCGCCGTCCCTTTGAACGATGCTTACCGCTTGTAACCCAGTACACCGCGTGTATCGTACTCTCCTACCATCTCACTAGTTGAGCACGATCAGACGCACAGACATGGCCCGCCGAACCGCGGGCCGACCGCATGGGGACCCAGTCACGGGGGAGGACGTGGCGAAGCCCTCGCGGGCCGAGAGGATTTATGGACGTCGCCGACAACGTGAGCAGCCAGGCACCGGTTGATGCGTGCGCGAGTACGCTTGATCCTGCTGCTTCGAGTGTAAGCGCGCCCGAATCATGCGGCCCCGGAGAGGGAGGTCACGTGATGAGTAGCCCGAGCTTCTCCGTAGTGATCTGCGTCTACACGGAGGATCGGTGGGAACGGATCATCGCCGCGATCGACTCGGTGCGAGCGCAGACGCTGCCCTGCGCGGAGACGATCATCGTCGTCGACCACAACCCCGCGCTTTACAAGCGCCTGCTCAGCGCCGCCCCGGATGCGACAGTGCTGGAGAACCGCGAGGCGGTCGGCCTGTCCGGCGGGCGCAATACCGGCGCCGCAGTGGCTCGCGGCGATATCGTCGCGTTCCTCGACGACGACGCGGTCGCCCACCCGGACTGGCTGAAGTACCTCGCGCAGGCGTACGCCAACCCGGACGTCAAGGGGGTCGGCGGCATGACCGTGCCGGTCTGGGAGTCCGCGCGGCCCTTGTGGATGCCGGAAGAGTTCTACTGGGTGGTCGGGTGCAACTACCGGGGGCTGCCGCCCTCGGGCGCTCCGGTCAGGAACCTGCTCGGCGCGAACATGTCGTTCCGCCGGGAGATGTTCGGACTCGTCGACGGGTTCCAGACCGGCATCGGGCGCTCCTCGAGCAAGCGGCCGCTCGGTGGCGAGGAAACCGAGTTCTGCATCCGGCTCACCCAGCGCTGCCCCGGCTCGCTCCTGGTGATGGAGCATCGCGCGCGGGTCTGGCACTACGTGCCCGACGGCCGCTCGCGGTTCTCCTACTTCCTGTCGCGCTGCTACGCCGAGGGACTCTCCAAGGCGCAGGTGACGGCGAGCGTCGGCCGGGGCGACGGCCTGTCCTCCGAGCACCCCTACACCACGCGGACGCTCCCCCTCGGAGTGGCCAGGGGCATCGCCGACCTCTTCCGCGGCGACCCGACGGGCCTGCGCCGGGCCGGGGCGATCGTCGCCGGGCTGAGCGTGACGACGGCGGGCTACCTGCGGGCCACGCTCGAGCGCGAGCCGCGGCCGCGCCCCACCTGACCGCGCCACCTGACCGCCGCCGATCCGGTCCGTTGCCGCGGCGAGCGACGGCTGTGCGGACCCGCTCGATAAAGCCTGCGGGCAAAGGCCGATATATCGGGACAACAGCCGCTGAGCGCCCATCTGGCCACCGTAAATGTGCGGAAGTGGTAACCTAGGTGCCTTGCCCCCAGGACACTCATCTCACCTAACTTCCTGGGTTTGGGGAAAAACCATGCTGGAAGAAGAGCAAGAACGTCGGCATGGCCCGACGCGTAGAACCGGACGAACCGGCCGCAAGAGCGCGATAATAACGATGTCAGTCGCCGTTGCCGCCGTTGCCGTCATCGTCAGCGGCCTGCTCATGCGAGCGAATGCGGGCACCGACCAGACAACGGCGGACAAGCTGGACAACACCGCCGACAAGACGGCGACGGTGGCGACGCTCGAGCCGCCGGCGGGCTGGAAGCTGGCTTTTAATTCCAGCTTTTCTGGAAGTAAGCTGAAGACGTCCACCTGGGCGACTTGCTACCCGTGGGCGGCGCAGAGCGGCTGTACCAATTTTGGCAATGACGGCGAGGAAAAAGAGTGGTACATGCCCGCGCAGGACAAGGTAAAGGACGGCGTCCTTGACCTTGTCGCGAAGCGCGGCGCGACTTCCGGAACCAACGCGAGCGGCAAGCAGAAGGAGTACGAGTGCCGCTCCGGAATGGTCACCACTTTCCCTGGATTCAAATTCAAGTATGGCTTTGTCCAGGTAACCGCCAAGATCCCGTTCAAGAAGAGCCTCTGGCCGGCCTTCTGGCTGGCGGCGTCGAACGAGAAGTGGCCACCAGAGATCGACCTCATGGAGCACTGGGACGCCGACATCGACGCGCGGGTCTACCTGCATCCCGATAGCGGGATCAGGCAGGGCGGTACCGTCCCGACGCCGGGTCTTTCCAGCGGCTGGCACACGTTCACGGTCGACTGGACCAAGACCAGGATCACCTGGTACTACGACGGCAAGCAGCTGCTGACGACCAAGGTGGGCGTCCCGCAGCAGAGCATGTACTTCATCGCCAACCTGGCCGTCACGAGCACCAGCGCCTCGAGCAGTTGCACGGGCACGCTGCAGATCAAGTCGGTCAAGGTGTGGCAGCCAAAGAGCTGACCAAGCGAATAAGCGAAGATGCCCGGGCTGGCGATTGATCGTTAGCCCGGGCATCATGCTTTTACCGCATTGAGCGCCGACCGCGGCGCTCGGCCTGATCCGAGAGGTCAGGCGTACTTCTGCACCATGGCGCCGAGGTTCGGCAGCGCCGCCTCGATGTTCTTGCCGGCCCCGCCGCGCACTGCCTTGTAGGCCTTCACGATCGTGGGCCGCTGCGACTCGTTCGCCAGGTGGTCGGTCACCGCGAGCAGTGCCTCGGCCACTTCCTCCGGCCGCTTGGACAGGTAGTCGCCGAACACGGCGCTGCCCGACGCGTTGAAGTCCGCCCAGAACGGCTCAAGCTGCTGAATCATGTAGGGGATCATGTTCGTAAGCGAGTCCTGGTAGTAACCCGGCGCGAACGCGGTTACCGCCTTGTAAGCGACCTTGACGCCGGTCGCGGAGATCCCTGACTTGCTCTTAAGCTCCGTCTCGACCAGCGCCTGGCAGTCGGCGACCACCAGCGGCAGGGTGTCGGGGCCAAGCAGCATCTGCTGGAGTGTGGCGGTCATAGAGATAGGTCTCCTCAGAATCACTTATAGGGATTTGTTCCTACGGTACTAAGGAACCAAGATCGACTTGACCCATTTCATCAGACAGTTACCGAATGTCCGGCTTCCGCCCAGCGAGCCGTCCCGGTTAGACCGCGGCCGAGTCCGCGTCGACCATGATCCGCGCCAGTTCCGGTGTCAGGACCTTGGGCTTCCAGCCGAGGACCGATTCGGCCCGCGAGGCGTCCCCGATCAGCGAATCGACCTCGCTTGGCCGCAGGTAGCGCTCGTCGAACTTCACGTACTTCTCCCAGTCGAGCCCGACATGGCCGAACGCGAATCCGAGGAAGTCCCTGATGCTGTAGGCGGTACCCGTGGCCAGGACATAGTCGTCCGGCTCATCATGCTGCAGCATCGCCCACATGCCGGCCACGTACTCGGGCGCATAGCCCCAGTCCCGTACCGCGTCCAGATTCCCGAGATAGAGAGAGTCCTGCTTGCCCGCCGCGATCTCCGCGACCGCCCGGGTAATCTTTTTTGTGACGAATGTCTCGCCTCGCCGCGGGCTCTCATGATTAAACAGGATGCCGTTAACGGCGAACATCCCGTAAGCCTCCCGATAGTTTCGGGTCAGCCAGTAGGAGTAGACCTTCGCGACCCCGTAAGGGCTTCTCGGCCAGAATGGCGTCTGCTCGTTCTGCGGCGGTGACGACGCGCCAAACATCTCGGAACTGCTCGCCTGGTAGTACCGGCAGTTCAGGCCGATCATCCGGATGGCCTCGAGGAGCCTGGTCGATCCCAATCCGGTGGTCATGCCGGTGTACTCGGGCTCGTCGAACGAGACCCGCACATGGCTCTGAGCACCAAGGTTGTACACCTCGTCCGGCCTGGTCCGCTCGAGCAGCGTCACCAGCCGGGAGCCGTCGGTCAGATCGCCATAGTGCAAGAACAGCCGCGGGTCGGGCTCATGCGGATCCTGGTACAGATGCTCGATGCGCCCGGTATTGAAGCTGCTCGCCCGGCGCAGCAGGCCGTGCACCGTGTAGCCCTTCGACAAGAGCAACTCGGCAAGATACGAGCCGTCCTGACCGGTTATCCCGGTAACTAGCGCAACCTTCGACATTGTTTAGTCCCTTCAAGCCGGCGGCATGCACCCGCCGCCACGTTCCCCGAGGTTACAATTTATCAGACGGGCCGCTCCGCGACCCTGCGAGTAGACCGGCAGGCGGCACTCAGCTTATCCTCATATTTGCCCGATATACTGCCGTTAGTAACTGAGTGGAGACCAATCATGACGGAGCGGAATGAAATACCGCGCGACGCGCTCATCTACGTCGCCGGCCATCAAGGCCTGGTCGGGTCGGCCATCTGGCGTCGGCTCGAACTCGCCGGCTTTACGCGATTGATGGGTTTCAGCTCCAAGGAAGTCGACTTGCGTGACCGCGCCGCGGTCGATCAGGTGTTCACTGAGCGCATTCCCGACGTGGTCATTCTGGCCGCCGCCCGGGTGGGCGGGATCCTGGCCAACGCGACCATGCCGGCCGACTTCATCGAAGACAATCTCCGGATTCAGCTTAACGTCATGGGCGCGGCCCAGCGGGCCGGGGTCGAGCGCCTCCTGTTCCTTGGCTCCAGTTGCATATACCCGAAGTTCGCGAAGCAGCCGATCAGCGAGTCAAGCCTCATGACTGGCGAGCTCGAGCCCACTAACGACGCTTACGCGGTCGCCAAGATCGCCGGAATCATGCAGGTCCAGGCTCTGCGCAGGCAGCACGGCGTGAATTACATCTCCGCGATGCCGACCAACCTGTACGGCACCGGCGATAACTTCAGCCCGACGCATTCGCACGTGCTGCCCGCGCTTATACGCCGCATCCACGAAGCGAAAGCGGAGAACGCCGAGACGGTCACCATCTGGGGATCAGGCATGCCCCGCCGTGAGTTCCTCTTCGTGGACGATCTGGCCGACGCGCTGCTGTTCCTCCTTGAGCACTACGATTCCCCCGACCCCATCAACGTCGGCGTCGGTACCGACGTGACTATTCGCGAACTCGCCGAGACCATCGCCAGCGTGGTGGGCTGGCAGGGCGAGTTCGAATTCGACTCCACCAAGCCGGACGGCACCCCGCGCAAGCTGCTCGACGTTTCCCGTCTCACGGCTCTCGGCTGGGAAGCGAGCACGTCGCTCGAAGCCGGGATTAAGCGAACCTATGAGTGGTTCCTCGCCAATCAGGGCAGCGTCCGCGAGAAATGAGCCGGTGCCTACAGGAGGTCGGTCACTTCAGTTGCGGCACGTCCTGCTGTGGCGCGATCTCCTGGGGCGCATCCGGTTCCGGAACGTTTTCCTGCGGGATATCAAGCAGGGTTACATCGCGGGGGTTCGTCATCGCCCGGTGCAGCCGCTTCCACAGGCTCTCTGAGTTCCCGTTTTCCGCGAAGCCGAATCGCCGGTTCCATCCATCCGGTATTTCGAGCTTCTTGCCCACGCGGGCCGGCGAGCCCGACGCGAATGAATTCGGCGGGATATTCCGGGACACCACCGAGTTCGGCGCGATCACCGAGCCGGCCCCGACGGTCACACCGGGGAGAATGGTGACATTGCGCGTCAGCCACACATTGTCTTCGATGATCGTCGGCCCCTTGTAGAGGGAACCGATATCGCCCGGCTCGCTCAGGTGGCGATTGTCATCGATGATCGAGCAGTACGCCCCGACCATGACGTTGTTCCCGATCGTCACCTCGTGCCAGACCTCGATGGACGCGCCGCCGCCCATGCCGGAGCCGTTGCCGACCCGCAGGATGCCGCCCCTGGCGACGTCTATGTTCGGCTTCGGCGCCTGCGGCATCGTCATGAAGCGCTCGCCGATGACCGCGTCCCCGCGAATATGGAATCGCACCCCGCCGAGGACAATCGGGTACCGCCCGAACTTGGCGCCAGAGAACTTAGTGAGTACGTAGCCCCGGGCAATCCTCGCCAGGAATTCCAGCGGATCAAGCATCGCGCGGCCCCGTCGCACTGTGTCGTGCATCATCGGCCTCCCCCCACCGTCATGCCATCACTCATCGCTTGCTTCCCTTCTCTATCCAGGCCATAGAAATTGCGGTCAAGCGTCAGCCAGTCAGGCGGCAGCAGGTCACGCGTGTCTGCCCCTGCCTGGGTGAACCATGGACGAGGAGCGATGACCACGCGGCCGGGCCGCTCCCCGATGAAGCCCGCCCACCAGCTGAACGAGCTGTTCGCGATGACCAGCCCGTCCACCCGGGACAGGAGCAGGACGACCTCGAACGGGTTGACGCCGCGGGGCGGGTCGATGGGGAGGAACTCGCCCATGCCCGCGAACTCCTCACGGACGCTCTCGGGCGAATCGGTGGCCAGGTACACGGGCCCGTCGAAGCCCATCCTGCGCAGGTCCGTGAGCGACCGCTCGTAGTAGGCCCGGGTGGCGAGCCCCTGGATCTTCTGCTGCTCCGGCAGCACGTAGTCGCCCCGCCGGACGTGCAGCCCGATACTCCCCGAACCGGGCTTGATCTTCTCGCACATCTCGAGGTACCAGTCGGACGGCTTCGTCAGGCGGCTCATCCGCTCGCGGAGCTCGGGACCGCAGTCGTCGAAGTACCGCCACGACTGGAACATGCCGATCGCGGTCGTTCCCGGCTGGATGTCCCGCAGCCGGGGATCGTAGGCGAACGAATCCTCCATGAAAACCGCTTTGCTCGTCCCGGGCAGGACCGGCGGCACCCGGTTGTGCCAAAAACGGGCCGTGGGGATCGTCGGAAACCCGAGGTAGATCGGAAGGTGGTAGGAGCTGTCGCTCGGCACCACGAGGCCGTTGTCGAACACGTCGAGCTCATACTCGTAGTGGTACGTCCGTTCCGGGCGGACGTGCTCGAAGAAACCCTTATTGACGTAGCAGGGCACCGACATCCGGCGAGCTTGCGCGAACACCGCGGCGTAGGTGAACAGCTGGTTGCCGAGCCGCTCGATCGGATACACGGTGACGCCGTCGGCGTGGGCCTGCCGTCCGCGGGGTACCGGAGTCCAAGGTTTCATCAATAGTTCCTGTCGTTCTCAACCGGCGCGTAGCGCCTTAAAAGATGGATAGTGAGACCGCGAAGGCGGCCCGGCCGCCGGGTCCCGCCGCGCTGCGGGACCCCGGGGCGATCACGTACGGTCGGCGCGCCAGCTCCGGAACCGGCCGCGCAGGTAGAGCCATGGCCCGGCGACCATTCCCCGGCGGTTCTCGGCGAGCAGGTCCCGCGGGAAGTCGTCTTCCAGGGTCGCTACCCGGAGGCTGTCCGGCGAGTACAGGTCGCGGAGCGCCCGCGGAGCCAGGCGGAGGAGTTCCACGATGGTGGACGGCCCGCTCAGGACCGACGCGGTGTAGAAGGCGGTCAGGCCCGCTCCGTACCCGCGCATCTGCCGGCGCAGCCCTTCGAGGTCACGGCGGTGGTAATGCCTGGTCACGGCGGACGGCCAGTAGGCGACCGAGCCGCCCGACCGCAGCAGGTCGGTGAACATCTTGGTGTCCTCGCACCCCTGGGCGAGGGTGCCGGCACCGAGCGCCTCGTCAAAGGGCCCCAGCCGCCGGAGCGCCGCGATCCGGACCGCCATGTTCGCGCCGACGCCGAAGGGCGGCAGCGGGTAGAGCGGGTCCTGCCGGGCGCGCGTCCGCGGCGAGAACAGGTCGGGAGTGAACCCGCGGCCCTTGCTGTGGCCGCCGAACTGCTCGAACCACAGCTGGGCCTGAGTGCTCAGCTCGGCCGGGACGACGACGCCGGAGGCGGCAACGACCTCGGGACGCCCGTCGAAGGCCCGGGTCAGCTCGGTGAGCCAGGACGGGTCCGCGACCTCGTCGTCATCCAGCCAGGCGACGATGTCGCCGTCGAGGCTGTTCTTCATCGCCCGGTTGCGCGCGCGGGACAGGCCCGGCCGCTTCTCTTCCAGGTAGTTGATCTTCATGTCGGCGGCGAAGGACTCGACGACCTGGCGGGTGGCGCCGTTCGCGGGGGCGTTGTCGACGACCCACACGGCGAAGTCCGGGTGGTCCTGGACCACCAGGCTGGCCAGGCACCGCCGCAGGTCGTCCGGCCGGTCGCGGGTGCAGATCACCACCGAGCACCGCGGAGCCCGAGCCTTGAACTCGTCGTGAGCCCGGCTGAGGGTCGTGCCGTCCGCGGCCGCGAGGGCGGCGCGCACGGTCTCGCGGCTGGCTCCGGCGGCCTCAATCCCGAGAGCCTGGCTCAACTGCGGCAGCCGCCGGTCAAGCACGATCTCCTCGACCTCCTCGGCACCGAGGCCAGCCGGGGGGATGTCAAGCACCTCCAGGCCGAAGGGCTCCCCGAACAGCCGGACCAGCGCCCAGGCCCGATCGGCGTGCCGGCCATCGGCCGTCGTCCGCTGCAGCCCGGCAACCGGCTCCGACAGCTCGATGTCAAAGACGTGGGCGAAAACCCGGGTTCCCGCTTCGCCCTCCGCACCGGCGGCCTGCGTCAGCGGCTGCCCTGAGCCGGCCGCCTCATGCTTCTCCACGTTCTGGTGCATGCCCCACTCACCCCGTCGTCGTCTTCTTAGCGCTGCTCTTGCTCTGCGTCGCCTTCGCCGCGGGCTTCTTCACCGCGGACGTCCCCTGCGGCACGGCCTGGAAAATTACTGTTCCGCCCTTGTTGTAAAAAACCTTCCAGTAGGGCGACTTCATCAGCCGGGCCTGCACGGTCGGCAAGGTGCCGGGCGCGTAGGTGCCGAAGTATTCGACCAGCGGGATATCGGTCGGCGCGAAAACCAGGAATGCCGAGCCGTGGACGAGCCCGGTGACATCCGCCGACAGGTCCTTCGCGCTGATGCTTTCGAGCCCCTTGCCCTCGTACATCGGCAGCGTGTCGAGGCCGGGGTCGTTTGGCTGTTCACCCGGGTTATGCAGCACGTATCTGCCGGTGCCGCGCGAGGGGAAGTTCGACGCGGCCATCACCAGGGTGGAGTTAACCGGGGCGTGATTAAGGAAGTACGTGCTCGCCGTGATTTCCTCGGTCGGCATCTCCAGCATGCCGAACTGGCCGAAGTTGCCGGCCTGAGCGCTGCCGAAGGAGGCGATGACGGCCCATGTTCCCATCGCCACCAGCCTGAACACGGGCGCACGGACCAGGTCGGCCACCCGCGTCGCGATGACGATTGAGCACCAGGGCGACGAGAACAGGAAGGCCCGGTAGATCCCTTCGCCTCCGTAGCTCGACCCCAGGACCAGCGAGAGCGGCATGAAGGAGAGGACAAGGGGGATGATCACGACGCCGAGGCGGCGCCAGTAGGAGAGGCCGGAGACGAGCGTCCCGCCCCAGAGCCCCACCGTGACCAGCTTGGCCAGCTCTCCCGCGAACTCCTGGGGCGGGGTCGCCTGCTCCAGCCCCTTGGTGCCGGTGGCGTTGGAGAAGTTGAGGCCGGTCAGGATCGAGTTCTGATTGACCGCCGTCAGGTGGAGCAGCGGATAGGCGACGATAATGGCGGTAATGCCGAGCAAGACCACGGGATGCCGCAGGACGCCGAGCAGCCACAGGGCGGCGACACCCGCGAAAATCATGTAGGGCGACAGCTGGTGGGTGACCGTGATCGCCGCCATGCAGGCGATGATCCCGATGACCCGCACCGTCACCCCGGCCCGTCCGGCTGGCGGCCCGGGAATGTCCAGCTTGGTAATCGGGGAAATGTGGAGCCAGCGCCGGTTGACGAACCACCGCCGCAGTCGCTCCGGCTCGATGAACGGCAGCAGGAGCAGCTGGAGCAGCAGGCACAGCTCGAACGCGAACGTCTGCGGCGAGAAATACTCCTGCCCCTCCCAGTTGACGACCAGGAAGAGCAGGACCGCGACGTAGGGAACGATGCGGCGCTTGCGCGCGAAACGCCGGGTGATGGCGAACAGGGTCACCGCGTTGAGCACGACGAAGAACAGCCCGGCCCAGTTCGCGTAGTCGTACGGCGTCTTGCCGCTCATGTGGACGAGCGCCGCCGCGACCGAGAAGAAGCCGGGCCACTGCTGGTAGACATCGAGCGGGTCGGTCAGCGGGCCGCCGTGGACCACGTAGTCGGTGACGCCGAAGTGCTTGTAGGCCCAGGACGCGACCGGGTTCGTCACGATCAGCATCATGCTGCCGTTGAGCTCGAAGGCGAGCAGCCCGAGCGCGGCGACGGCCACCGGCCAGGTGGTGCGGATGTAGCGGAGCGCGAGGATGGCGATGATGATGGTCAGCACGACCGCCGCGTAGAACGGGGCGCCGAAGACCGGCAGCAGCCCGTAGAGCCCGATCGGCTTGCCGTCCGCCTTGCGGATCGTGTACGCCATCAGCGCGACGACGACAAGCAGCGCGATGATCCCCAGGACCAGCGGCGTCCGGGACTCCCGGGGCGCGTCCGGCTTCCTGGCCGGCTCCCTCGGCCGGGCCGGAACCTCGCGCTCATCCCGGCCGCGATCCCGTCCGGGCGGGCCCTGCCGGTCGTCCCACCGGGTGTCACCGCGCGGGTCGCCCCGGCGCGGGTCGCCGCCCGGGCGGCCGTCCCAGCGCGGGTCGCCCGGCCGGTCGTTCCGCCGGGGGTCTCCCCTGGGGTCGCCCCGGCGGTCGTCCCAGCGCGGGTCGGGCCGTCCGTCGTTACCGCGCGGGTCGCCCCGGCGGTCGTCCCACCGGGGATCTCCCCGGCGGTCGTCATAGCCCTGGGGACCGCGGCGCTCGTCGTGCGGTGCCGGGGCCGGCGGGCTGCCCTTGCCCCGGCTGAGCTCGGCGATGAGGAAGGCGGCGCAGATG
>Ga0302314_10006568_pt1 | contig 21043 bp, 18 predicted proteins | sample III_Palsa_N2_3_FD_200533 | JGI IMG/M metagenome (GOLD analysis project Ga0302314, IMG submission 200533) | Peat permafrost microbial communities from Stordalen Mire near Abisko, Sweden - III_Palsa_N2_3 | ecosystem: Environmental > Terrestrial > Soil > Palsa > Peat permafrost | place: Sweden... | reverse complement strand
CGCGGATCACCTGGAGCAGCTGGGACAGCCGCTCGCGGCCCGAGGCCGCGTCGCAATCGTGCAGGATCACGGCGAATTCCTCGCCGCCGACACGGGCTGCAATGTCCAGCGGGCGCCGCGCGAACTCTGACAGGGCCAGCGCTACTTCGACCAGCACGCCGTCGCCGTACTCGTGGCCGTAGCTGTCGTTGATCAACTTGAAATGGTCGAGATCGATCAGGGCGAAAATCAGCTGTTTCTTGTTGCCGCGGGTGAGCGCCTGGCTCAGTACGTGGTAGTGGTCCTCCAGCGCGCGCCGGTTGGGCAGGCCGGTGAGGGAATCGCGATACGCCATCATTTCCAGCAGCAGGTTGGCGGCCCACTGGCGGCGGAAGGACAGCTTCGACCATGCGGCGGAGAGCAGGGCGATACACAGCAGCAGACACTCCAGCAGCCAGCCGGTGGGGGAGCGTACGTTGAGGTGATTCGGCCACAGCACGTTGGCGAGCACGACGATGAGCAGGTACAGCGAGACGAACAGCAGGCAGCGCACCATGCGCAACCGCGCCAGGATCATGACCGACACCGGGATGAGCAGGCTGAGCAGGGGCTCCAGGGCATAGCCGATACGGTCGGCGAGATGCATGATCAATTCGATGCAGGCCACCTCCAGCAGGAAGGCGGCGAACAGCAGCCACTCGGACCAGCCCCTGGCGATATAGCGGGCCTGGACCAGGCAGACGATGGCGAAAAACGGGGTCATCACCCCCAGTTCGATCCAGCGCATCGGGCCGCTCATCCGCTCCGGCTCGCCCAGGGTCAGCGGCACCCAGGCCGGCGCGCTGGCGAACAGGATGAAGGTGATCAGGGTGATGCAGATGCGGGCGGTGCGGGAGGCGGAGCGGACATCGTTCTGGAATTCGTCCTCGAGCACCTTCGGAAAACGAAAGCGGCGGGTGGCGGCGGTGGCGATGCGCTCCAGCAGCTGCACCTCCGCGGGCGTCAGGTCACGCTGCGCACGGGCCTGCTTCGCGTTGGCCGCGATGGCCTGCCGCTGCAGCGTATTCTTCCTGATGCGTCCCCATGCTCTGCGGTAGGGGGACAGCTTCAACACTGGCATGTGAGGGGTGCCGCGTCAGTGAAACAGCACTATTCTGCGGTCAAGCTTACGTATTATGCGGACGCTTGGACAGGTCTTCCGTCCCGGACCGTTGTCGACGGGGCGGAATCCGGCATGCCGCACCGCCGCCCGGACCTCCCCCTGCCAGCCTGATCACCGCTACGGCAAAGAAAGCCAGCCTTCCGCCGGGAGGGCGGGAAGGCTGGCAACATCAGCGCTTCGGAGCCTTACTTCGCCGTTTCGAACTTGCCGCCGGCCTTGGCGCAATCGTCCTTGGTGGTGGCGGTGAAGCCTTTGCCCTTGCACGAGTTCTGGCCCTTGCACGAGTTGCTGGCGCTCTTGCATGCGCTCTGTCCCTTGCAGGAATTGGCGCCCACGCAGTGCCCGACCGAGGCGGCGGCGCTGTCGTCGGCGTTGGCCATCGGTGCGCCGAGGAACATCACGGCAGCGGCGGCGGCCAGGGCGAAACCATTCACTTTCGTCGTCAGTTGCATTGCAAACTCCTTGAGGGCTTTGATCGCCCGGTTCAAATTCAGGGGATAGGTAGCCGGGGCGCTTGCCTGCAATGAATCCGCTCCGGCTGGGAAGCATCATCCGCGATGCGCCGCGCGCGGAATATCACCGCGCACCCGGAACTCATGTCCGAACGTCCGGACCGGCCGCGCCCCCGCTTGCGCCTGGGGCGGGTCGTTCCGGTGGATGGCCGTAAGCCAATCGACAGATTTGCGTCGGTTTCATGACATGTCTACTGTCGCTGCTCGGGAGTCGACCCGAGAGCAGCAAGATAAAAGGCAAAGTCATGAAAATGCAGCTGGCCGCGGCGGTGCTCGCCCTGGCCCTGGGCGCTGGCGGCGTTGTCGCGGCACCTGAAAAGCCCACTTTGGAGGAACCTTCTGTGGAAAAGGGCTACGGCCACTGGACCAAGGTCAACGGCCACCGCATGTATTACGAGCTGCGCGGCACCGGGCGGCCGCTGTTGCTGCTGCACGGCGGCGGCAGCACCATCGAGGACTCCTTCGGTTACCAGCTCGGCCCATTCGCGGCGGCGCACCGCATCATCGCGCCGGAGCAGGTTGGCCATGGCCACACGCCCGACGTGCCCGGCCCCCTGTCGTATACCCGGATGACCGAGGACACGGCGCGCCTGCTGCAGCAGCTGCATCTGTCCGAGGTCGACGTGATGGGCTTCAGCGACGGCGGCATCATTGCCCTGATGCTGGCGCTGCGCCATCCGGACCTGGTGCGGCGCCTGGTGGTAACCGGCGCCAACCTCGACCCCAGCGGCCTTACCGACGCGGGTCCTGAGGACACCCAGGCGCGGGAAGCCGATCTGCCGATGAACCCGCGGGCGCGGGCACATTATGCGGCGGAGTCGCCGGACGGCCCGGGTCACGCCGATGTGATGGACGACAAGCTGACGCAGCTCTGGCTGCACTACCCGGCGAAGGACGAGCTGAGCCCGGAGATGCTCAAGGGCCTGCACAAGCGCGTGCTGGTGATGTCCGGCGACCGCGACCAGATCAAGCTGGAGCACACCATGCTGATCTACCAGTCCCTGCCGGATGCGCAGCTGTGGATCCTGCCCGGCACCGAGCACGCCACCTTCAGCGCGCGGCCGCAGTGGGTCAATGCGGTGGTGTCGTCGTTCCTGGACGAGCCTTAGGCGCGCAGCGGACCTTGATGAGTATCCGGTTTCAGGATGCCAAAGTAGCGCGAGTGATTTCAGCTTACATTTGATCTCGGCCGAGATGTGTGTGCCGTCGCGGTAGCAACGCGCCGTATCAGCAGCGATAGCCCCAGCAGAAAGAACGTCAAGGTTCCATTACAGATTGTTGCGTCGGTAGGTAACGAGCGGGATGTTGTGCAGCTTGATTTTCCGGTACAAGGTATTGCGACTGATGCCAAGCTGGTGCGCGGCGGTGCTCATGTTCCAGTGGCTCTTTTCGATGACCTGCAGCAATGCGCCGCGCTCGGCAACCGCCAGAGGCATCGAATCGCCGCCACCGGGCGCCGGCGCCTGGCTTGTGGCAATGTCAGACGACTTCGCCGTTTCGGCGGCGGGCGCCGCCAGCGTCAAGATTGGGGCGTTGGGCATTCGATCGCGAATCTCCCGCGGCAGGTCGGCCATGCACACCAGGCCGCCTTCACAGATGGCCAGAGCAGTGCGGATGACATTGCGCAATTCTCGGATATTGCCCGGCCAGGAATAACACAACAGCAGCCGGAATGCTTCGATCTCAATCGCTACGGGGCGCCCGTCGCGAGTTTCGCAAGCGATGATCTGGCGGATCAGGCGTTCCTTGTCGCTGCGTTGCGCCAGGTAGGGCAGTTCCAGGGTGATGCCATTGAGCCGGTAATAGAGGTCTTCACGGAAGCTGCCCTGCGCGATCATGTCGAGCAGATTGCGATGGGAGGCGGAGATGACGCGCAGGTCGGCTGCGATCGGCGTTTCGCTGCCAAGCTGGACTACTTCGCGCTCTTCCAGGACGCGCAGCAGACGTGTTTGCAGCAGTAGCGGCATGTCGCCGATTTCGTCGAGGAACAGGGTGCCGCCGTCGGCTTGCAGGATCTTGCCACGCATGCCTTCCTTGCGCGCCCCGGTAAAGGCGCCCGACTTTTAGCCGAACAGCTCGCTTTCGATCAGGGATTCCGGAATCGCCGCGCAGTTTACCGCGACAAAAGCCTTGCTGGCGCGATCGCTGGCCAGATGCAGGGCCTTGGCGAAGGCTTCCTTGCCGGAGCCGGTAGGTCCGCGGATCAGGACGGATACATTGCTTTTGGCGATGCGATGGGCGCTACGGATGTTGCGCAGCATCTGCGGATCTTCGCCGGCGACGTCTTCCAGGGTCATTGGGCCGCCGGAGCTGGACACGGGGGCTGCGGCCACCTCGACTACGGTATGGGCTTCGCGCGCCGGCATTGGCGAATCGTAGTGGGCGCCCTGGGTCAGGCTGGCGAAAAAGCACTGCCCATTGTGGCGATCTCGGATCTGCCAGATGGCATTGCACAGCGCCCAGTTGGCCGACGCCTGCTCGGGCACGCCGGTCTCGAAAATTTCGAATGCGGAGCGGCTCACCAGATCCGAGCGATTGCCTACACCTAGCAGTTTTGCGGCGGTGATATCGGCGGCCAGCACGGTGCCGTCTTCGGCCAGGGCCAGGGCCCCATCGTCCAGCAGGTTGACCAGATCGTGCCGGAGATGGAAGCGCAATATCGCCCGGCCCTGATGGCGGTGCAGGAACAGGCATTTCTCGATCAGGTGTGCAGACATGTTTACCAGCGCCATGGTGTGAGACTGGCTGGACCGGCTGCCGAGCGCATCGACGCTTGTAGCACACAGCACCGCGATCAATGCGCCGCGCGCATCGTGGATCGGGGCAGCCGAGCAGATCAGGCCGATATGGCGGGCGCGGAAGTGGTCGGCGCGATAGATGGTCATCGGCCGGTCCTCGGTGATGCAGGTGCCGATGCCATTGGTTCCTTCGTGCCGCTCACTCCAGTCCGTTCCCGCCGAAAGACCCGAGCTACGGAACATCTGTAGCAGTTCGGGGTTGAGCTTTTTGCGGAGAATGAATCCGCTGGCATCGGCCAGCAAAAGTACGTGGCCGGATCCGGAAATATGCTCATACAGCGCGTCCATTTCGGCGTTCGCGATCTCGACCAGATCGGCGTGCTGCTCCAGCCGCTGACTCAGAAGCTGGCGATCGACCGCTAAAGACGAATACAGTCTCGACGGATCCAGATGGAACTGGTTGACGCAGCGGGCCCATGAGCAATCGATTGCCGTTGGTACTGCGGAACTGCTTGGCAGGCGGATTTCATGCACTGAACGTAAAATATCTTCAGCGTGCTTGACGATGAGCGAATTAACCATTTTCTCCACTCCTCCGGTATCGCTTCCCCGACTATCAGCGGGAAGAGCCGGTTGTTCCGGCTTCTGCGATGACGCCAGCCAGCACCGAATGTGCCAAGCGGGCAGGTTATAACTTGTGCATATTCAGGAATATCCAGTTTCATCCGTCGCGTTGATGCGGATCAACTGCGTGCCCGCATCAGGCTGCGAACCGCCGGTGACTTCAGCCGGTGTCAGACTTGGCGCTGTATTGGCTACCATACTCCTTTGGAGGGCTGGCCTGATGCGGGGATTTGCGGCTACCCGATCAAGTCAGGTGGCCCAACCAGCTTAACGCTTGATGCGGGAAATCTTGGTGCCCTCGATGCTCAGGCTGGCCATCAGACCCTGCTGGTCGAAGACGAAGGCGTAGGCATCATCCTTCAGGGTCGAGGTGGACAGATTCTTGGCGGCGCCTTCGTTGACGACGACCACGGTCGGGCCGACGCCGATTTCCCAGCCATCGGACTTGTTGATGTACTTCTCCGCCTTGCGGGTCATCAGGAACACCACGTAGCCGTAGGACTGGGCGCCGGCCTGCAGGCCCCAGGAGGCGGAAATGGAGTTGTAGTAGTTGTCCACATTGCCGTTCGTGGTGAGGACGCCTTCGCCGTAGCTGCCGCCGAACACCAGGCCGGCCTTGACGATGTTGGGGAACACCAGGATGGCGCGGGCGTGCTTGGAAATGTCCAGGGCGACCGGGTTGGTCTTGTAGAGATTCTGCAAGGCCTGGGCGGCATCGCGGTTGAGGTCGGCCGCGGAGGATTCGCTGGCGCCACTGGCCATTGCGCTGAGCGGAAGGGCGGGCACGGTCGCGAGAACCAGGGCCAGGGCAATATGTCGTAACTTGATCATCGTATATTCCTTGAAGCTGCTTTGAGCATCGATACCGCCCGCGATGCGGGCGGTTATGTGCACGGGTTTCCGCGAGATCCGCCATCGGCGTTGGCCGTAGGGTGAGTCTCGCCCCGCTTGCATCCTGTAGCGGTCGGTTGGTGCAAGCCACCGTCCCTGGCAGCCCGCATTTCCAGAGCACACCGTAATGGCTTGGCGCGGAGTGGTCTGTTCGATCGCACACATTCACCCCGGACACTCGTCATCGCACCCGCGGCCCTGTGGATTTTCGGGCCTATGTCTTCGAGGGTGATGATTGGCGTCACTGCGGGCGCAACGGCCGCGGGCTAGGGCTGGTACCGCAGCGCGTGGAGCACGGCGGCGGCGAATTCCACCGCCTCGCCCGTGCTCAGGCATTCGCAGCTGCGCGGAGTGCGCCGGCGATCCGGCGGGCTCTCGCCCAGGCGCACACGGGTGTGTTCGGGATCGTGGACCAGGGCCAGGTCGCCTTGCTGCAGCATCGGTCCGAGCTGCTCGAACAATATCTGGGCGGAAAAGTGCCGTGCCATCCAGCCTGATACCAGCGCATCCAGAGTAATCGATACGCCGCCGCTACTGACCATTCCACGCACCAGGCCCCGGGTGTACGGCAAGCGGTCCGGCTGGGAGGCAATCATCGGTGGGGGCTCGATTCTGTGAAAAGTCGCTGTGGAAGCCGCGCGGGAAGTAGTTCGCAGCTGCGACTATCGCTCAGGATGCGCCCACCGTCTGTACGATTGCATACACAGGAGAAGCCGCCGGTCGCGTGTGCCAGCGTACCGACAGTGGTGGCCGGCGCCCGCACCATGGACAGCCCCTTTTCCAACCAAGGAAGATTCCATGTCGCGAGTCAAGAATGCGCTGCACAACGAATACCAGCTCCTGGAGCTTCTGCATGATGAGCTGTCCTTGCAGGCGCACCTGTTCAAGGCGGACATGAAAAGCACCTGGGAAACACTGGAAATCAAGTGGAGCGAGTTGAAGGAGCACCTCGGCCGGGCCGAGGTCGCGGCCGCTGATGCCGGGCGCGATATCGACGCCGCCTCGAAGGCGCTGGCCGAATCCCTCAAGGCCGGCTATACCGAAATCAGGAACGCGTTCAAGCACTGAGCGCGTCGCCGATCCTCCCGGCAGCGCGGCGCTGGCTCAGCCCCGCCGGGCGCCGGGAGCCGGCTTGCCGAAGGCTTCGGCGAGACGCAGCGCGATGTTGCGGAACACCTCGTCGACCGCGCCGCTGCCGGGCACCGCGATCAGCTTGCCCTGGGCGGCGTAGTAATCCAGCAGCGGCCGGGTTTCCTCCCCGTACAGGCGGATGCGGTTGCGGATCACCTCTTCCCGGTCGTCGGCGCGGCCCTGTTGCTGGGCGCGCAGCAGCAGGCGCCGCAACAGCTCCGCATCCTTCACCTCGAGATCCAGGGCCGCGTCGAGCGGCGGCGTGCCGTGCCGTTGCAGCATCGCGTCGAGCGCCGCGGCTTGCGCCGTGGTGCGCGGAAAGCCGTCAAGGATGAAGCCGGCGGCGGTGTCCTGCTGCGCCAGCCGGCTCTCGACAATGGCGAGAACAATCTCGTCGGCGACCAGGCCGCCGGACTCCATCACCGGCCTGGCCTTGCGGCCCAGCTCGGTGTCGCCCTTTACCGCGGCACGCAAGGCATCGCCGGTGGAAAGGCGTGGCACGCCGAATTTCCGCGCCAGCATTTCGCCTTGCGTACCCTTGCCCGAACCGGGCCCACCCAGCAGGATCATGCGCATCGTGGCCCCCAGTCTCCGTTGTCCGCCGCGGTAATGCCAGCGGATGATTGCGGAGGCCGGGCGCAAGAGCAAGATGCAGGCCTGAAACAAGCAGCCTTCCCCGGGTAACCCCGATCCGTTTGCGCTATTGCTTCATGCCACCCGCGCGGCTGCGGCGAATGGCGTCACCCGATCATGGCGGGCCGCCGCCGGACGCTGCTGCGCCGCGGACAGGCTGCCATACAGCTTGACGTAGTTCTCGGCCATGCGATGCGCGGTGAAACGGCGCTCGAATTCGGCGCGGATGCGCTTGCGGTCGAGCTGGCCGATTCGCTCCGCGGCCCTGGCCGCGGCCACCTCGCTGTCGGCGACGTAGCCTGTGACCCCGTTCTCCAGCACCTCCGGCACCGAGCCGTGGCGGAAGGCGATTACCGGCGTGCCGCAAGCCATGGCCTCGATCATCACCAGGCCGAAGGGTTCACGCCAGGCGATGGGGAACAGCAACCCGGCGGCGTTGCCGAGGAAGTCGTTCTTCTCGTGCTCGTTGATCTCGCCGATGTATTCGACATGCGGCTGCGCCAGCAGCGGCTCGATCTTTTCCTCAAAGTATTTCTGGTCGGCTTTGTCCACCTTGGCGGCGATGACCAGCTTCATGCCGGCCATGGCGGCGATGCGGATGGCCGCGTCCGGCGCCTTCTCCGGAGAGATGCGGCCGAGGAAGGCGAGATAGCCGCCGGAGCCGCTGCCCGCGGCCAGCAGATCCTGCGGCAGGCCGTGATGGATCGTGGCAACGTAGTTCGCATGCGGCAGCGGCACGCGCTGCGCATCCGAGATGGACACCACCGACACCTCGTTGTAGAGGCGGTACAGCGGTTGCAGCTCCGGCATGTCGAGGCGGCCGTGCAGGGTCGTCACCGAGGGCACGCCGAGCCGGCCCAGCACCGGATAACCGAAATAGTCCAGGTGCGAGTGGATCACGTCGAACTCGCCGGCGCGCCGCGCCATCACTTCCATCAGCATGAACAGCGGCGCCATGTGGTCGCGCACGCTCGGGTCCAGGCGCAGGGCGCGCGGCCAGATCGCTTCCAGTTTCGCCTTGGTGAGGCTGTCGCCGGAGGCGAACAGCGTCACTTCGTGGCCGAGTTCGACCAGGGCATCGGAGAGATAGGCGACGACACGTTCGGTGCCGCCATACAGCTTCGGCGGCACGGCTTCGGTAAGGGGTGCGACTTGTGCAATTCTCATACTTTGCTCGCTCTCGGCTTGAAGGGAGCAACCCGGCGTGCCGGGTCCCTGTGTGTGGCGTCCCGTACCGTACGCACCGCGCAACAGCACCGCTGCGCACCGCTTCGGGACTCGCATTCCATTGCTGCCGATCCTGGCCCGGCCGCTGCCGCGAATTTGATTTGCGCGGGTTTCGGTGGCTTTCTCCCGTCCTGGGTGGAACGGATCGTGTAATAACGACTCTATATTGCCAAGGAAAGTTCCTTAAGGAGATCAGTCGATGTCGTTTGAGGCACAGTCAGGCGCGCCCGCGCAGCCCGCGCCGGATGAGCACGCGCTTCCCGATTTCCATATCGCCACCAGCGTTTCCTTGCAGGAGCGGCAGCCGCATACGCTGAAGCATGGCGATACCTTCGCGGTGTTCGATCATCGCGGCGACATCGGCGCCGATCCGCGTAGCCCGGAAGGGATCTACCATCTCGATACGCGCATCCTGTCGCGCCTGGAGCTGTTGCTGGAGGGTTATCCGCCTCTGCTGCTCAGCTCGATGAATCAGGACGACAACGCGGTGTTTACCGCCGACCTGTCCAATCCCGACCTGCTGGCCGGCGGCAGGATCGTGCTGCGCCGCGAGCAGATCCACCTGCACCGCATCAAATTCATCTGGAATGCCGCCTGCTACGAGCGTCTGCTGCTGCGCAACTTCAGTGAGGAGCCGTGCCGCTTGCGGCTGAAACTGTGCTTTGCCGCCGATTTCGCGGATTTGTTCGAGGTGCGCGGCGAGAAGCGCCTGCGGCGCGGCGTCGCCTCGGCGCAGCGCGACACCGCCGCGGCGGTGACGCTGCGCTACATGGGCCTGGACGACATCGAGCGGATTACCACGCTGAATTTCGATCCGGCGCCGCAGCGGCTGGACACGGCCACGGCGGAATTCGAAGTGAATCTTCAGCCGCACGAGTCGCGGCGCCTGTTCATCCGCATCGGCGTGCCTGCGCCCGCCGGCGAGGCCTGGAACGGTCTCGGCTTCTACCGCCAGATGCACGCGGCGCGCAGGGCCCTGAGCCGCTCGGCCGGCCGCGCCGCCAGCGTCGACAGCTCCAATTCGCTGTTCAACGAAGTGATGCGCCGCTCGGTGTCTGACTTGTATATGCTGATCACCGACACCAAATACGGACCGTATCCCTACGCCGGCACGCCCTGGTTCAGCACGCCGTTCGGCCGCGACGGCATCATCACCGCGCTGATGACCTTGTGGATGGATCCCGGTATCGCCAAGGGCGTGCTGCAATTCCTCGCCGCGACGCAGGCCACCCGCACCGAGCCGGAACGCGACGCCGAGCCGGGCAAGATCCTGCACGAGATGCGGCATGGCGAGATGGCGCACCTGCGCGAGGTGCCGTTCGAACGCTATTACGGCAGCATCGATGCCACGCCGCTATTCGTGCTGCTGCTCGGCGAATACTATCGCCGCAGCGGCGATCTCGACACGGTGCGCGCGCTGTGGCCCAACGCCGAAGCGGCCCTGCACTGGATGGATACCTGCGGCGACCGCGATGGAGACGGCTTCGTCGAGTATCACCGCATGACCGACAGCGGCCTGGCCAACCAGGGCTGGAAGGATTCGCAGGACGCCATTTTCCACCAGGACGGCAGCGCCGCCAGTGGGCCGATCGCGCTGTGCGAGGTGCAGGGCTATGTCTTCGGCGCACGGCACTGCGCCTCGGAAATGGCCGCCGCGCTGGGCCTGGAGGCGCGGGCGATGGAGCTGCGGCGTCAGGCCGAAGCCCTGCGCCAGAAGTTCGAGGCGGCGTTCTGGTGCGAGGAGCTGTCGTGTTACGCGCTGGCGCTCGACGGCGACAAGCAGCCCTGCCGGGTGATTTCGTCGAACGCCGGGCAGGCCCTGCTCAGCGGCATCGCCGATCCGCAACGCGCGCGCCGCGTGGCGCAAACCCTGCTGGGTCATGACTGCTATTCCGGCTGGGGCATCCGCACCGTGGCGCTGTCGGCGCAGCGCTACAACCCGATGTCTTATCACAACGGCTCGGTGTGGCCGCACGACAACGCTCTTATTGCCCTGGGTTTCGCCCGCTATGGCCTGAAGGAGGCGGTGCTGCCCGTGTTCAAGGGCCTGTTCGACGCCGCCGCCTACATGGAGCAGCGGCGCCTGCCGGAACTGTTCTGCGGTTTCCCCCGGCGCCGGCGCAATGCACCGACGCAGTACCCGGTCGCCTGCGCCCCGCAGGCCTGGGCCAGTGCCGCCATGATGGCGTTGCTGCAAGCCTGCACCGGCCTGGAGATGCGTGCCGGCGCCGGCGAAATCAGCTTCAACCGCCCCCAGCTGCCGGACTTTCTCGACGAGCTGTGTCTGCGGCGCCTGCGCCTGGGCGGCGGCACCGCGGACGTGGTGCTGCGCCGCAATGGCAACGATGTCGCGGTGACGGTGATCGCGCTGAGCGGAGAGGTGAAGGTGGTGGCGCGCTACTGATGGCCCGCCTATGTAAGTGGTCCGCGGATATCTGCGCAAGGGGTATGTGTAGTGACAAGGATGTGCCGAGCAAAGCGAAGCGCATCAATCGAGTGCGGTCCCGCGGTAAACGATGCGCTTCCCCCGGATCAAGTCCGGGGTCAGCACGTCCTTGCTGGCGCGCGTGGTGGAAGTGCGGTATGCGCTAGCTAGGGGATGTGCAGCAATCGCACAGGCGCGGCATCCAGTGCGGCGTCACCGCTGGCGGCTACACCACCGGGAAGCTGCGGTGGCCGCGTCTCCGGCATCAGGGTCAACAAAAGCAGTGTCGCCGCCAGGCCGACGCCGGCCAAGCCGAGAAAAGCGATCTGGCTGCCGAAGTGATCCGCCACCCAGCCGGCGGCGGTGGTGCTGACGGTGGCGCCGATGCCGATGGCGAAGCCGACCACGCCGAGCGACAGGGTGTAGTGGCCGGAGCGGCCGGCGACGTCGCTGGTGATCAGCGGCACCATGATGCCGAAGCAGGCGGCGGCGACGCCGTCGAGCGCCTGGATCAGCACCACCAGGGTGGGTGAGGGCAGCGTGGCGAACAGCAGGCCGCGCAGCGGCAGCATGCTGAAACCCAGCAGCAACAACGGCCGGCGCCCGCGCAGGTCGGCGAAGCGTCCCACCGCGGGCGAGGCCAGCGCGACGATCAGCTGCGGCAGCACGATGCAGGCGCCGATCAGCAGGCTGGCCAGATGGCCGACGCGAGCGGTCAGGGTGCTCGCCGCCAGCGGCAGCATCGGCGCGTTGGCGAAGGTGAAGAGCATGGCGCAGGCGCTGAAAATCAGCAGACGCCGGTCCAGCAGCACACTCATCACCGCGGCGCGCCTTGCGCCGGGCGGCGCGGCGTCGATGGTGGCGGGTGTCGCGTCTGAAGCCGGGCTGGTTGTCGCCGGCGCAAGGGCGCCGATGCGGCGCAAGGGCAGCAGGGCGAACACCGCCGGCAGCGTCACCGCCGCGGTGAGGAAGAACACCGCGCGTTCGGACACATAGGAGCCGCAGGCGCCCATCAGCGCGGCGCCGACGCCGTTGCCGATGGAGGCATAGCGGGCGTTGCGGCCGAGCCGCGTTCCCATGGCGGCGCGTCCGACCAGGGCCAGGCTGATGGCGGCCACCGCCGGTCCCAGCGTGCAGCTGGAGAAGCCGTGCAGGATTTCCGCGAGATAGACGAACAGCGGGATCGGATAGATCGCGAACATCAGGGCGCTGGCGGTGAAGGCCAGCACGCTGATCGCGGCTACGGCGGCCTTGCTGCGCAGTGCGTCGACCAGGGCGCCGGCCGGCACCTGGCTTGCCATGGCGGTGATGGTGCCGATGCTGAGCGCGATGCCGATGGCGGTCTGGGTCCAGCCCTGGCTGACCAGATAGACCGCGACGAACGGACCGAAACCGGTCTGGATGTTGGCGACGCACAGGTTGAACCAGTCCAGGCCGCGGTTGGCGGCATGGTCGGATTCTTCGGCGATGGCGCCGGTCTGGGCGGTCTGGAGCAAGTCCTGGTCCCGGTCACTGCTGAGGAGCCGGCGCGCGGGCGGAGGGATCGGTGACGATGGCCTGTTCCGGATGCGCCGATTCCTTGAACTCCGGAGCCGCGTTCACCTGTCCGCGGCTGAGGCTGAGGATCACCGGCTTGTCGGCATTCGACGGATTGATCTGCAGGGAACGCCAGTCCACGGCAACTCTGCGGTTGCCCACGCCGAGGAAGCCGCCGAAGTCGATGACGGCGGCGCGCGCATGGCCGTCGCTGTCGGCCAGCACGTCGACCACCCGCCCCATGTCCTCACCGTCACGGCCAAACACTTTCTTGCCCAGGATCGAGATCACCGCCGAGCTGGACGGTTTCTGATCCGCGGAGCTGGTCACCGGCGCGGGTGGTGCTGGCGCAGTTTGCGGTGTGTCCTTGCGTACGGCCTTGCGCGGCGGTTTGGGCCGGTCGTCGTAAGGGACGCAGACGAAGGCATAGGGCCTGCCCTGGGTAACCGGTGGCGTGGATGACACGGCGGGGGGCTGCGCATCGGACGGCGCCGGCGCTTCCGCGCTGGCGCCGCCGCCGGCTTCTGCCTCCGGCGGACCCGCTGGCTGGACCGCCGGCGCTGGCGGAGCCTGGGTCATGGCAGGGCTGGTATCCGCGTCATTGCGCACCGGCCGCTGCGCACAAGCCGACAGTGTCATGAGCAGCGCCATCGCGCAGGCGACGGGCATCGGGACGGACTTCATCTTCCGCGTGTTGGGTTCGTGTTTCATCCGAGCACCTGTTGCTCCATCGGGGTGAGCTGGCGCGAATACATGCGCGCATAGACACCGCCCTTGCGCCGCAGCAGCATGGTGGGCGAGCCGTCCTCGACGATGCGGCCCTGGTCCAGCACCACGATGCGGTCGAATGAATCGAGGGTCGACAGGCGATGCGCGATGGCGATCACCGTGCGTCCCTTGAACAGCCGCGCCAGGGCTTCCTGGATCGACTGCTCGGATTCGGTGTCGAGCGAGGAGGTGGCTTCGTCGAGCAGCACGATCGGCGCATCGCGCAGGAAGGCGCGGGCGATGGCCAGGCGCTGGCGCTGGCCGCCGGAGAGCTTCATGCCGCGTTCGCCGACGATGGTGTCGAAGCCCTGTGGAAGCCGGTTGATGAACTCGGTGCAGCGCGAGGCCTCGACCGCGCGGAACACTTCCTCGTCGCTGGCCTCGGGCCGGCCGTAGCGCAGGTTCTCCAGCAGCGAGCGATGGAACAGGGAGATGTCCTGCTGCACTACCGCGATCGAGTTGCGCAGGCTTTCCTGCGTCACCCCCGCGATGTCCTGGCCGTCGATCAGTAACTGGCCGCCGCCGGGATCGTAGTGCCGCTGCAGCAGCGCCAGGATGGTCGACTTGCCGGCGCCGGAGCGGCCGACCAGGCCGATCTTCTGCCCCGCCGGGACTTCCAGGTTGAACCGCTTCAGCACCGGCTGGCCGCTGGGATAGCTGAACGAGACCTGGCGGAAGGCGATGGCGCCCCCGGCGACCTCAAGCGGCCGCGCGTTCTCGGCATCCTGCATCTCGTGCGGCAGGCCCAGCACCTGCACCGCCTCGCCCAGCTTGGCGAACTGCTGCACCAGGTCGACCAGGGCCATGGCGAAGTCGCGCGAGGCGTGCAGCACGGTGAAACCCAGCGTGGTGGTCAGCACCACGTCGCCGGTGCTGATCTGGCCCCTGCGCCACAGCTCGACCGACCAGCCCAGCACGCCGGCGGTGACGGCGAACACGGTGAAGGCGTGAAACAGCCGCAGACGCTCCAGCGAGCGCAGGCTGGCGCGCTGCGCCTGCATTTCGTTTTCGATCTTGTGCGACAGGCGTGCCTGTTCCCGTGCCGCCGCGCCGAAGGCGCGCACCAGCCCGATATTGGAGACGATGTCGGTGAGATCGCCGCTGACGCTGGCGGCCTGGCCGGCGAAAGCCTGGTGCAGATCGCGGCCGCCGGCGGCAAGCTTGCCGATGATGACGCCGAGGATCAGCACCACCACCACCAGCACCGCGGTCAGTTTCCAGTTGATGATGCTGAGCAGGCCGATGCTGGAAAGCACCGCGATGCCCGGCGGAATGGTGTTCCAGGTGAGCGAGCTTTCGATGGTCCAGGCGGCGGTGGCGGCAACGGTGATGCGTCCGGCCAGGGCGCCGGGGAAGCGCTCGACGAAATAGCGCGTGCCGTGACCGGATAGGTGGTTGAATAACTCCAGCCGGATGTCGCCGCCGACCACCACGAAGGCGTAGGTGGAAACCCAGCCGGCCAGGCGCCACAGCAGGTTGTCGCCGGCCACCAGACCGAGCAGCAGGCCCACCGCGCTCCATAGCGCGAAGTCGCTGGGCTTGCCCGAGCCGAGCGTGTCGACCAGCAGCTTGACCGCGTATTGAGAACCTACCGCGCAACCCACTGCCGCCAGCACCGAGACCAGCACGATGGAATGGCTGATGGCCCTGCGACCGACATAGTGGAGCAGGAAGCGGATCGGGCCGCGGGAGGCGTAGCGCGGGAGCGACACGCGGTCAGCGCCCGGCCGCGCGCGCATCGCTACCCGCGGCGCACCCGCTGTCGGCACGGTGTCCGCCGTCGGCGTGGCTGATCCCCGGCCAAGCGCCAGCGGCGCCGGGCGGCAACGTCCGGTGTGGATTCATCGTGTTCTTCCTTGAGCACTGTGCCCTTGGACAAGTCCGAGGCGCCGAAGTTTTACGGCGCGGCGCCGGATCCCGCGGTATTCGTCCAAAGAGGCGCGAATGCCGTGGAGGGCCGTGCTCGGGTTGCCGCCGCTGTTCTCGCCAGCCGCTCCGCAGTCCTGGCTGTTGCAGCGCACCAGAGGGATTCAATCTGAACTAAGCGTCAGGCTGGGGGTCGGAATTCAGTAAGGAGACCAGGCGCACTGATGGCGCCACTCGATAACCAAGCCTCTCCTCCCTCATACGCTCAAGGACGAACATCATGAAAAAGCTCTTATTCGGAGTTGCACTGGGCCTCTGCACCGTGCCCGCGATGGCGGCCACGGTCGCGACTGCTCATCCCCTGGAGACTCTGAGCCATGCATCGGCCACCGGCAGCAAGCTGCCGGACCTGCCATTGCCGCCGCTTCAGGCCGAAAGCTCCCTGACCCTTGCGGGCTTCGGCAAGGGCGCCGCGCCGACGACCAGGGTCATCGCTTTGCCGGGCTTGGGCAGCATCACCAGGACCAACGATAATCCGGGCGCGGGCAACGGTCAGGCCACGTTTACGCGGCAGCTGAATATCGATCCGACCTCGACCAAGACGCCCACCGACGTGGCAGCTGACTTCTCGGTTCCGCAGAAGGGCCAGCTTGCGGCCAACTACACCCTCCAGGGCGCGGGCTTTGGCACGGCTTCGAATCCCATGTTGAAGCCGGTGAGCCTGCCGCTGGGCGGCACGCTGACGCCGTCCTATGACAATCAGGGCAAGGGCCAGCCGCTCACCGCCAGCCTGGATTACCTGTCGCCGGCGCCCAAGAACTAGCGCGCCGCCGCTGCGGCATCGATTGGCGCCCGACTGGCGGAGCGCTTCAAGCGCTCCGCCCTGGGGCCATGTCACGGAATGGTTGAGCTGAAGCCGGATTCGCCGCTCGCGATCCCGGCTGCCGGAAGCTGCCTACGCTTCGATCGCGTCGGGCAGCATTGCCCCATCGTCTGATTCGGGCTGGGGTGGGTCAAGGTTGAAGTGGCGCCGGCGCAGCGTTTCCTGGCCCAGCCCGGTGATAGTGACTGATGGGTCGTGGTAGCGCGCGGCGACATACTGCATCTCGACGAGCTTTTTCCGGCAGGCTTCCGGTACCACGGTTCGCGGCCTGCCTTCCTCCACGGTGCTCAGCCACTTCCAATCCATTGCGGTCATTTTATTCAAGCGCGATTCCTTATCTGATCGGTGCGGTGTTGTGGCTGCGGAATGGAAAATGCCATCCGGCATTTTTTCGTTCTGTGCGCGTCGGATGCCATGACGCCCCCATGCTTCCCGATATTGATCGCCTTCGAGTGGGATTGTCGGTGTCGTAGCGAACATTCACCGCCTGTGTTCGCTCCAGCCATGGCGGTCGGCGAGTCGGCTGAGTGGCTTCAATGCCGCGCTTTTCTGTCGGCAATACCGGAAAAAGGTAATGTTGGCGGCAGATCGGCAAAATGACCGCGAGGAGCCAGTCTGGTGAATGGATTCACGCTGAAGCGCGGCGCCGGGATGGCGCTGGGTATTCTGGGGCTGGCTTGCGGCAGCGCGCGGGCGGCGCAGGCTGGCGACAACGTGGTGCAGGTCGGCTGGCTGCACATCTTTCCGGAATCGAGCAGCGTGCCGCTGCATACCCAGTTGCAGCCCAGCCTGGTCGGCTCCCTGCTCGGCGTGCAGAGCTCGTTCGATTCGCCGGGGACTTCGGCCAAGGTGGGGCAGGCGGACACTTTCGGCCTGATCACGACGCGCTTCCTGACCGATCACTTCGCGACGCAGTTCGTCGCCGGCATTCCGGCGCGGGTGGATATCTCCGGTTCCGGCGTGGTCAGGCCGACCGGCCTGCTCGGGCAGTTCCTCAACGTCAATCTCGGCGCCCCGCAAAACAATCCGCTGGTGTCGGTGCAGGAGTGGACGCCGGTGGGACTGCTGCAATATTACTTTGGACACCGCACCGACAAGTGGCATCCGTATCTCGGCGTGGGCATCAGCTATGCCTGGTTCAGCGGCTATTCGCTCAACGGCGATTTCCAGAAAAGCCTGGAATCGAATTTCGGCAGTGTGCTGAGCCTGGCGACGGGGCATTTCGGCGCGACCCATGTCACCGCCTCGGCTTCGCGCTCCTGGAACCCGGTCTACAACGCCGGGCTGTCGTATGACCTGTCGAAGCACTGGAGCCTGGCCACCTCGGTGACCTATTCACCGCTGGCCAGCGTCGCCACCATCAATGTGCTGGCGCAAGACGGCACCCTGCTGGCGAACAGCAAGACCCGGCTCAGCCAGAACGCGCTGGTCACCGCCCTGCTGGTCAACTACCGCTTCCGTTTCCTCTCCGGAACGGCGCGCTGAATCTCCGGTCCAAATTCCGGTGGGCGCCCGCGCCCGCACGGAATGCGCCGCAACGACGGCGCGGAATTCCGCTGCCGCGATATGGAGGATGCAGACATGGATGACAGGAATGCAGGAAGGCGTTTGGCCGCGGCGCTGCTGCTGATGCTGGCGAGCACGCAGGCGCTGGCGGCAACGGTTTCGGGCGTGAAGCTGGAAGACCAGGTGACGGTGAACGGCGGCAGCCTGGTGCTGAACGGCGCCGGCCTGCGCACCAAATACCTGCTGGCCGATGTCTATGTCGCCGCGCTGTATCTGCCGCAGAAGAGCGGTGATGCCGATGGCATCATTGGCGCCGCGGAGCCGCGCCGCATCAGCCTGACGATGAAGCGCGACATCGGCACCGCGACCATGACCAAGGCTTTTCACGAGGGCGTCTCGAACAATCTCTCCGCCGCCGAGTTGACGGCGCTGAAACCCAAGCTGGATCAGCTCGACCAGAGCTTCCGCAAGGTGACGGCGTTGAAGAGCGGCGATGTGATCGATCTGGATTTCGGCGCCGACGGCACCACCCGGGTCAGCTACAACGGGCAGTTGCAGGACTCCATCAACGGAGCCGACCTGTCGGCGGCCCTGCTCAAGATCTGGCTTGGCGGCAAGCCGGTGCAGGACGATCTGAAGCGTGCGTTGCTGGGGGCTGCTTCCGCGGCCTGAGCCGCGCCGCTGCGCTGAATCTCCGTAGTTTCCGGGACCGGCGGCAGCCTTAGGGGCCGCCCTTGGCCGGGTATTGCACTTGTTCCTACGCTGGCGTATAAATATTATTCATGAGCGTAGGAAAGAGCGTGCGGGAGCGAGTCCGGGCCGCGCATCTGGGCCCGGAGCGGCGGCGGCCGCAGGTGCTGGATGCGGCGCTGAAGATCGCGGTGGAGCGGGGCAGCCATGCCGTGTCGATGGAGGCGGTGGCGCAGGGCATGGGGGTGACCAAGCCGGTGGTCTATGCCTGCTTCGCCTCACGAGAGGAGTTGCTGACGGCCTTGCTGGCACGCGAGGAGCAGCGCCTGTTCGGCGGCGTCATCGCCGCCCTGCCGGAACGTCCCAGCTTCGACAAGCCGGAGCGCCTGCTGGTCGAAGGCTTCCAGGCCTTGCTCAAGGGGGTCGCCAGCCATGCGGATTCCTGGCAGCTGGTGTTCGCCGCCAATCCCGATCCCGCGGTGGCGGATCGCTACAAGCAGGCGCGCGCCCTGGTGGCAAAGCAGGTGGGTACCTTGATGGCGCCGGGCCTGCACGCCTGGGGCGTCAAGGAGGTGCCGCGCAAGCTGCCGGTGCTGGTCGAATTCTTCATGTCCGCCGGCGATGGCGCCGTGCGCACGCTGATCAGCGGCGAGGGCGGCTGGTCCGCCGACGAACTCGGCGCCCTGGTGGGCCGCATCGTCTACGGCGCCTTGCGCAAGGCCTGAACCGGGCCCCAGCAATTTCATCTCCCCATTTCATTTTCCGCTACACCGACAGGGATCAATCATGAGCGCAATCGGACCCGCCAGGCGGATCAGCAAAACCAGGCCGCGCGAGGACTGGGGGCTGTTCGGCCCGGATTCGCCGACCTGGCGCGTGTGGAGCCACCCGACCGCGATCCTGGCATTCCAGCGCTCGGTGGTGGTGGAGACGTTCGATCCCTTCCTGGCGGCGGCGGTGCACCAGCAGAACAAGGTGCGCTACAACGCCGCCGGCCGCTTCGACAAGACCATCCAGTACTTCCTGACGGTGGCGGTGGGCGACTCGCGCGCCGCCATCGAGGCCTCGGAGATCCTGATGCGGGTGCATGCCAAGGCGGCCGGCACGGAGCCGGTCAGCGGGCTGCCCTACAGCGCCAACGATCCCGCTTCGCAGCTGTGGATTCACGTCACCGGCTGGCAGTCGAACCTGTTGTGCTATGAGCGTTATGGGCCGGGGCCGCTGTCGGCGGCGGACGAGAAGCGTTACTGGGAGGAATGCGTGATCGCGGCGGAGTTGCAAACCTGCAATCCGGCGGACGTGCCGCGCTCGCGCGCCGAGGTGCGGGAGTATTACGCGGCGATGCGTCCGCGCCTGTGCCTGTCGGAGAGCGCCGCGACGCTGGTCCATTACTTTCTGCGCACGCCGCGCAGCCAGGGCGCTGTGGGTCTGTGGGCCGGCAGTCATCTGATGTCGGCCGCCACCATCGCCACCATCCCGCGCTGGATGCGCCGCCTCGGCGGCTTCGACCAGCCGGCCGCGCTCGACGCTGCGGTGGTGCCGGCGGCACGGCTGGCGGTGCGCGCGGCGCGATGGCCCGCGGTGTCGCGCATGGTGCTTGCCGGCATGGCGCCGTCGGCGCTGCCGGTGATGAATCAGCTGCTCAGGGGCGAGCGGCCGCTGCGCGAGGAGACGCCCACGCCGGCCGAAGCGCGCCGGCGCTATGGCCGTGTGGCGCAGCCGGCCACGGGCGCGCCCGTGGCGCTGGCTGGTTGAGGGCCGCATCATAGGCAGGGCAAGCCTCGCCATGAGCGGGGCCAAAAAAAGATTCGTAGCGGAGGAGAATCGGCAATGTTGAGGAAACAGTGGTGGATCGCGCTCGCCGGCATCGCCGGCCTGGCCATGTCCTCGGCGGCCTGCGCCACCGCGACTGCGGAGGAAGCCTCGCACCTGGGCAAGGATCTCACGCCGATCGGGGCGGTGGCCGGGGGCAATGCCGATGGCACCATTCCGCCCTGGGCCAGCGTCCAGGATCTTGTCGGCGGCACCAACAAGGGCTACTTCGACGATGTGATCAAGCTGGCGACGCCGCAAAGCCTGGAAATCCTGCGCAAGGAGTTCGAGAAGCTGCGGGCGAAAAATCCGCAGGACTTCGACGCCCTGCTCAAGTACCTCGACAGCTTCACGCTGGCTGATTATCCGGCGATCTCCAAACAGGTCGACGTCATCATCTCCAAGCTGCCCCACCAGACCCTGGGCCAGTACGTCGCCGGCAACAAGGACGAGGCCGCGTTGGCCGCGCAGCTGCCCAAGGAGCTGCTCAACCAGGACATCCAGGACTTCGCGCGCAAGCAGCGCGCGGAAATCGGCGGCGGCAAGTTCGAAGCCCCGCAGTTCATCATCACCAAGGACAACCTGGCCAAGTATTCGGACCACCTGACGGTGGGCCAGAAGGCCATGTTCGCCAAGTACCCGGACTACAAGATGATCGTG
>Ga0302314_10006567_pt1 | contig 21046 bp, 22 predicted proteins | sample III_Palsa_N2_3_FD_200533 | JGI IMG/M metagenome (GOLD analysis project Ga0302314, IMG submission 200533) | Peat permafrost microbial communities from Stordalen Mire near Abisko, Sweden - III_Palsa_N2_3 | ecosystem: Environmental > Terrestrial > Soil > Palsa > Peat permafrost | place: Sweden... | reverse complement strand
TCGAGCATCGCCTGCACATAGGGGTCGATGGCCATGGTGGATTTCCCTGTACAGTTTGTGATTGGTCAAACGTCGGAGACCGATTTCTCTCCGTCACCCTCGGACTTGATCCGAGGGCCGAGTTATCCGCGGCGAGCCGCTGGCGCGGCTGCAGGCCGAACGCTCGGCCCTCGGATCAAGCCCGAGGGCGACGGGAGAATTAGGAGCGACCCGGGAAACTGGTCCCCGCCATTCCCCAACGGGAAGGAATGGCGGGGATATACTTTACTCCGCCGCTTGCGGCGGGGCGTAGCCGAGGACGGCCTTGATCTCCAGGAACTCGTTGAAGCCGTAGTCGCCCCACTCGCGCCCGTTGCCGCTCATCTTGTAGCCGCCGAACGGCGCCATCAGGTCGCCGCCGCCGCCGTTGATCGACACCTGGCCGGCGCGAAGCTTGGTCGCCACCTCGCGCGCCCGGTCGAGCGAACCCGAGACATAGGCCGCCAGGCCGTATTCGGTGTCGTTACCGACCTCGATCGCTTCTTCCTCGGTCGTGTAGCCCAGGATCGACACCACCGGCCCAAAGATCTCTTCCTTGGCGATGGTCATGTCGCTGGTGACGTTGGCGAAGACGGTGGGCTTTACGTAGTAGCCCTTGTCCAGGCCTTCCGGACGGCCGACGCCGCCGGCCACCAGGGTGGCGCCTTCGTCGATGCCCTTCTGGATCAGGCCCTGGATCTTCTTCCACTGCACCTCGGACACCACCGGACCCATCTGGGCGTTGCCCTTGGGATCGCCGACCGTGGTGGATTCCGCCGCCGCGCGGGCAATGGTGATCACCTCGTCCATCTTCTTGCCGGGGACCAGCATCCGGGTCGGCGCGTTGCACGACTGGCCGGAGTTCATCATCACGCTCTTGACCCCGCCGGTGACGGCGCGCTGCAGGTCGGCGTCTTCTAAGATGATGTTCGGCGACTTGCCGCCGAGCTCCTGCGCCACGCGCTTGACGGTGGGGGCGGCGGCCTTGGCCACCTCGATCCCCGCGCGGGTCGAGCCGGTGAACGACACCATGTCGACTTCAGGATGAGAGCTGATCGCCGCGCCGACCGAGGGGCCATCGCCGTTGACCATGTTGAACACGCCGGCCGGCACGCCCGCGGCGTGCAGGATCTCGGTCCAGATGTAGCCCGAGAACGGAGCGACTTCCGACGGCTTCAGCACCATGGTGCAGCCGGTGGCGAGCGCCGGGGCCACCTTGCAGGCGATCTGGTTCACCGGCCAGTTCCACGGCGTGATGAAGCCGCAGACGCCGATCGGCTCCTTGACGATCTTGGTCGGGCCGCGCTCTTCCTCGAACTTGTAGTCCTTGAGGATGGCGATCGCGGTCTGCATGTGGGCCATGCCCATGGCGGCCTGGGCGCGCTGGGAGAGCGAAGCGGGGGCGCCCATCTCCTCGGTGATGGCGTCGGCCATGTCGCCGTAGCGCTTCTGGTATTCCTCGACGATGCGCTGCATCACGTCCAGGCGCTCTTCGCGGCTGGTGGTCGACCAGGAGGCGAAGGCCTTGCGCGCCGCCTTGACGGCGGCGTCGACATCCGCGGCCGAGCCCATCGAGATGTGGCCCGCGACGGACTCGTCGGCCGGGTTGATCACGTCGAGCGACTTGGGCGTCACCGGATCGACCCATTGGCCGCCGATATAGAACTTCATGTATTCTCGCATGGCGCGCTCTCCCTGAGCTTGGCCTTCCGGCCTCGGCTCCATATTAGTGAACGGCGTTCAGGAGGAAAGAGGCAAGGCATGGCGCGTGGCGCCCGGATCGTGGTTTTCTTTGCGGCGCTGGCGGTTCTCGCCGGTTGCGGCCCCAAGCCGGGCGATCGTCCGTTCGGCCTGCACGACTATGTGAAGCATGGCCTGCGCGGCCAGTTCTACACCCTGAAGAAGGGCGCCGACCGGCTGCCGGACTTCGGCGCGCTGAACACCAAGGCCACGGTGTTCACCCCGGTGCTGAACGTGGTCCCGCAGAGTTCGGCCGACGGCTTCCCGGGCCTGACCGATCGCAACGAATGGTTCGCGCTCGACTATCGCAGCACGCTTTCGGTGGAGCGGGCCGGAACCTACGCCTTCCGCCTGGCCAGCCAGGACGGCTCGCGGCTGATCGTCGACGGCCGGACCGTGGTGGAGGACGACGGCGTCCACCCGCCGGTCGGCGCGACGGGCTCGGCTGCCCTGGCCGCCGGTCCACACCCGGTCGAGGTGCAGTACTTCAAGGGCCCCCACTGGCGCGCCGCGCTTCAGCTCTACTGCACCGCGCCGGGCGGCCACGAGGCCCTGTTCCCCGACTGCGGCGGCCTGCTGCTGGAGACGCCGACCAAGTTCTCCGACCATCTCTGGTGGGTCTGGCTGCTCGGCCTGCTCGCCGCCGCCGCCGGCTGGTGGCTGCTGCGGGGCCGGAAGGCGGCCTGAGGGGAGCGGCCTCAGCCGCTCCCTACCGCACCGCCTCTCCCACCAGCTTGCTCATGGCGTCGAGATAGCCGACGAAGGCGGTGCGGCCTTCGGGGGTGAGGCGGATCCGCGTCAGCGGCTTGCGGCCGACGAAGCTCTTGTCGACGGCCACATAGCCCGCCTCCTCCAGCTTCCGCAGGTGCACCGACAGATTGCCGTCCGTGGTCTGCAGCCGCCGCTTGATCTCGTTGAAGTCGGCCTCCTCGGCGGTAGACAGGAAGGCCATGACGCCCAGCCTGACCCGCCCGTGGATCACCTCGTCGATGGCGTCGATGTCGAAGCCGTCCATCACGGCCTCACTCACCGGTCCGCCGCGCCTCGAGCACGAACAGCACGCCGGGGACAAACGCCAACAGCATCAGCCCGCCCGCGTAGATCAGATAGCTGACCGGCTGGCCGATGAACCAGGCGGTGATCCCCGCCGCGACGAAGCCGCCCCAGCCGGTCACCTGCATCCAGGTCTGATGCATGGCCGCCCCGACCGAAATCCACGCCGCGCCGTAGAGCACGAAGATGATGCTGGGCGAGAACTCGATCAGCAGCGGGCTCTGGGTCCGCCAGCTGGCCAGGCCCAGCGCCACGAAGATGAAGAAGCAGCCCATGCCGATGCCTTGCCAGGCGAACCCGGCCGTGCCCGGCGAGGACCCGTCCGACCACCAGCGCAGCTTCACCGCGATCAGTACGGCGATGAAGGCGACGGTGGCGATCAGCCAGCCGAAGCTCGCGGTCTCCATGGTCATCGGAACCGCGCGCTGCATCGCCAGGTACTGGCCGATGCTGGCGGCGGCGAAGAACAGGCCGGCGCTCATCATCAGCACGCCGCCGCCCGCCCCGCGGCTGTTGTGGCCGCTGTCGGCCATGGCCTTCAGATAGGCGATGTCGTCTCTCAGGGATTGGATGTCGTCGGTCATGAGACCCTCCTCAGTCGCCGCACATCTACGCCAATCACTTTGTGATGTAAAGTACATTGCTTGAGCGCGCTTGCCGGACGCCCGGTTCGGGTTCATCCTCCGCGGCACTCTCGGGTAGACCCCATCTGGTCGGGTGAGTCCGATCGGATGGTAAGGTCCAGCGTCCAGGTTTAGAGCGTATCCGGGCGGCCAAACCGGATTCACCTTGGCCAGACACCCTCTTGGGGAGTTCCAGCCATGATTGTCCGATTGCTATTGATCAGCGGGTTTGCGGCCCTGGTCGCCACAGCCGCCTCGGCGCAGGTGACGGTGTTCAGCGGGGGCGCCAGCCAGGCGACGTCCTGCTCGCTGGCCGCGCGGCACGGCAACGCGACGCTGGAGTCGATCGGGACCTGCACCTTCGCCATCGAGCAGGAGTCCCTGGCCAACCGCGACCTCGCGGGCACCCACGTCAACCGCGGCGTGCTCTACATGCGCAACATGGACTGGGGCCGGGCGATGGACGACCTCAACATCGCCCTGTCGATCGACCCCCGCATGGGCGAGGCCATGGTCAACCGGGGCGCCCTGCTGATCGCCCAGAAACGGTTCGCCGAGGGCATCGCCGAGATCGATCGCGGCTTGGCCCTGCATCCGGAGGAGCCCGAGCGCGCCTACTACAACCGGGCGCTGGCCGAGGAGCGGCTCGATAACGTGAAAGGCGCCTACTACGACTATCTGCGCGCGTCCGAACTGGCCCCGACCTGGACCGCGCCGCAGGAAGAGCTGAAGCGGTTCAACGTCACCCCGAAGAGCTAATCCAGTCGGGCCCGGCGGGTCCGGGGTCTGCATTACTACCGTCTCTGGCCGATCCGCTCGATCTTGCCGGCGGCGCCGATGAAGCCGGAGGCGAACCAGCTGACCAGTCCGGTCACGATGGCGCCGCCGAGCGCGGCCAGGAAGCCGTGCACGACGAAGCCGCCGAGGAAGACGCTGACCAGCCAGAACATCGCCGCGTTGATCACCAGCAGGAACAGGCCGAGCGTGACCAGGGTCAGCGGCAGGGTGAGGAACACCACCACCGGCCGCACGATGGCGTTGACGAGGCCGAGCAGCAGGGCCGCCAGCAGCAGGGTCTCCACACCCCGGATGTGAATCCCCGGAACGATCCGCGAGGCCAGCCACAGCCCCAGCGCGCCTACGATCCACCTCAGGATAAAGCCGGTCATCGGCCGATCTCCCATCGTTCGGCCGAGCTTGGCCGCGGAACTATAGATCGGCGCCCGGGGCGCGGGTTCAAGCCATGTTTCGGACGCCCCCGCTGGACCCCGACTTTTCGGCGCGCAATAGTGAACTCAATCAGAAAACGTCCGGGAGGTCCGTCGCCGTGTCCAAACTCATCCTTGCGTCCGCCGCCCTGGCGCTCGGCCTCGCCGCCGCGCCGGTCCACGCTCAGGCGCCGGCCCAAGCCCCAGCCCAGGCCAGGAACGACTACGCGGACGGCAAGACCTGGCTGTGCAAGCCGGGCCGCCAGGACGCCTGCGCGATCAACCTCGACGCCACGGTGATCAAGGCCGACGGGGCCACCAGCCCCCATGCCTTCAAGCCGGCCGCCGATCCGCAGATCGACTGCTTCTACGTCTATCCGACCGTCTCCAACGACCCGACGCCCAACTCGGACATGAGCCCGGGACCGGAAGAGCTGTCGGTGATCAAGCAGCAGTTCGCCCGCTACGCCGCGGTCTGCCGCCCCTTTGCGCCGATGTACCGCCAGGTGACGCTGACGGCGCTGAAGGCGGGCATGCTCGGCAAGCCGATGGCCGTCGATCGGGCGCTTGGCTACAACGACGTGAAGGACGCCTGGACCTATTACCTCGAGCACGACAATCACGGTCGCGGCGTGGTGCTGATCGGGCATTCGCAGGGCTCGGGCGTGCTGATCCAGTTGGTCAAGAACGAGATCGACGGCAAGCCGGTCCAGGCCAAGATCGTCTCCATCATCCTCGGCGGCGCGCGCCTGCAGGTGCCGGTCGGCAAGGACGTGGGCGGCGACTTCAAGTCGATCCCGCTGTGCCACAACGCCGAACAGCTGCAGTGCGCGATCAACTTCGCCTCGTTCCGTTCGGATTTCCCGCCGCCCTCTGACAGCCTGTTCGGCGGTTCGTCGGGCGCGGGCCTGGAGGCGGCGTGCGTGAATCCGGCCGCGCTCGCGGGCGGGCGGGGGGCTCTGAAAGCCTACATGGCCTCGGGCGCCGAAAATATCGCCGCCGGCACGGATGCGGAAAAGCCGCGCGCCTGGACCAGCCCGCCGACCCCGATCACCACCCCGTTCGTCGAGGTCCCGGGCATGCTGAGCGCCGAGTGCGCGAAGGACGCCGCCGGCAGAACCTATCTGTCGATCGTCACCAACCCGAACCCCGGCGGCAAGCGCACCACCGAATACGCCGGCGACGTGGTCATCCTCGGCAAGGTCCAGCGCAACTGGGGCCTGCACCTGATCGACATGAACCTGACCATGGGCAATCTGATGGACGACATCCGCACCGAGACCGGCGCCTACGTCCGGTCGGCGCACTGATCGCAAGGCGAAGACTACCGCAGAGACCGCGCGGAGCGCGCAGAGACGGCCGACCGTGGGCCAAGGTTGTGAGTCCTGACCACATCACTCTGTGCGCTCCGCGCATCCCTCCGCGATCTCCGCGGTGAATCTTGTCCAGGCGCACCGCGGACCAGGTGAATCGATCAGAACAAGGCCAATGGCGCAGTTCACCGACGGACGCTAAATAGCCCCCATGGCCACAGGCAAGCCCGAGTCCCCGACCGAGCCGTTCAAGCGGGCGCTGGCGCATGCCGCGCGTTCGCTGGCCGAGCAGCCGGACCTGGAGGTTGTGTTCTCCGGCGACGGACCGTCGCTGGTCGGCAACCGGGCGACCCTGCCGCATCCGCCGCGCGACCTGAACAGCCGCGAGGCCGGGCGCATCCGCGGCCTCGCCGACCAGATGGCCCTGCGCCTCGCCCACCATGACGCGGTCGCCCATGCGCGCCTGCGCCCCTACGACACCCAGTCGGCCAGCGTATTCGAAGCGATCGAGCAGGCGCGGATCGAGGCCATCGGCGCCAACGCCCTCGGCGGCGTGCGCCAGAACCTGGCCACGGCGCTGGAAGCCAGTCTGGAGCGCAAGGGCTTCGCCCGCACCCCGGCCGAGGCCGCGCCCATGGCCGACGTGCTCGGCCTGATCGTGCGCGAGCGGCTGACCGGCGAGCCGGCGCCCGACGGCGCCCGCGCCATCGTCGACGCCCTGCGCCCTTCGATCGAGGCCAAGGCCGGCAAGGACCTCGACAAGTTGGTCGCCAGCGTCGAGGACCAGACCGCGTTCGGCCGCATCGCCCGTACCATTCTGCGCGACCTCGAGATGGGCGACGACAGCGCCGACAGCAGCGAAGATTCTTCGGACGACGACACCGAGCAGACCGACCCCTCCGACGATGGCGAATCCGACGACAGCGAGGGCGAAGGCGAAACGCCGGAAGGCTCGACCTCCGAACGCAGCGAAAGCTCGGACCAGGACAGCGAGGCGTCGGACGAGCAGGAGATGTCGGCCGAGGAGGCCGAGGACGCCGACATGTCGGACGAGGCGCCTGAGCTGGCCGAAGGGGCCCAGCCCTCGCGTCCCGACTTCAAGGACAAGGGCCAGCCCGAGCCGCCCTATCGCATCTTCTCCACCGCCGCCGACGAGGTGGTCACCGCCGAGGAGTTGTGCGACCCGGACGAGCTGACCCGGCTCAGGGCCTATCTCGACCAGCAGCTCTCGGCCCTGTCGAGCGTGGTTTCGCGCCTGGCCAACCGGCTGCAGCGGCGCCTGCTGGCGCAGCAGAACCGCTCGTGGAGCTTCGACCTCGAGGAGGGTCTGCTCGACGTGTCGCGCCTGACCCGGGTGATCATCGACCCTACCGCGCCCTTGTCGTTCAAGGAGGAGAAGGACACCGAGTTCAAGGACACGGTGGTCAGCCTGCTGATCGACAACTCCGGCTCCATGCGCGGGCGGCCGATCATGGTGGCGGCGATCTCGGCCGACATACTGGCGCGGACCCTGGAGCGGTGCGGCGTCAAGACCGAGATCCTCGGCTTCACCACTCGCGCCTGGAAGGGCGGACAGGCGCGCGAGGCGTGGATCAAGGCCGGCAAGCCCGGCCACCCCGGCCGGCTGAACGACCTCAGGCACATCATCTACAAGGCCGCCGACGCCCCCTGGCGGCGGGCGCGCAAGAACCTGGGCCTGATGATGCGGGAGGGCCTGCTGAAGGAGAACATCGACGGCGAGGCCCTGCTGTGGGCGCACCAGCGCCTGCTCGGCCGCTCCGAACAGCGCAAGATATTGATGGTGATCTCCGACGGCGCGCCGGTGGACGACTCCACCCTGTCGGTCAACGCCGGCCACTATCTGGAACGGCACCTCAGGACCGTGATCGGCGAGATCGAAGCCAAGAGCCCGGTGGAGCTGATCGCCATCGGCATCGGCCATGACGTGACCCGCTACTACCGCCGCGCGGTGACGATCGTCGATGTCGAGCAGCTCGGCGGCGCCATCACCGAACAGCTGGCCAGCCTGTTCGACGCCGAACCCAAGGTCGCCGTCGGCGGCCCCTCCCCCGCCCTGCAGCCGCCGCCGGTGGTGCAGCCGCGAACCACGCCGGAACGGGCGCGGGTTCCAGTTTAGTAGGGCTTCGTCCCCGCCACGGTCACCCGCAACCCCGAGCGGGTCTGCGGGAAATAGTCCCACACCGCCAGGTGCTGGGTGCAGCGGTTGTCCCAGAACGCGATCGAGTTCGGGCGCCAGCGGAAGCGGACCTGGAAGTTCGGGTTGGTCACGTGCTGGTAGAGGAAGTTCAGCACCGCGTCGCTCTCGGGCCGGGGGACCTCCATGATCCGGGTGGTGTAGGAGCTGTTGACGAACAGCGACTTGCGCCCGGTCACCGGATGGGTGCGCACCACCGGATGGATGTTGCAGGGGTAGCGTTTGTCCACATCGGGAAACAGCGGCCGGTAGACGGGATTGGCGTCGTGCTCGGCGGTGAGCCCCTCGAGATAGACCTTCATCCGCGGCGAGAGCGCCTCGTAGGCGTCGTACATGCTGGCGAACAAGGTGTCGCCGCCGACCTCCGGAACCGTGTGCAGCCACAGCACGCTGCCCATCGGCGGTTCGGCGTCGCAGGTCAGGTCCGAATGCCAGTCCTCGCCGGCTACGTATTTGGACTCGGCGTCTGCATGGATGGCGACGATCTCGGGATGGTCGTCGAGGCCCGGCACGGCGCTGTGGATGGCAAGATCGCCGAACAGCCGGCCGAACGCCTTCAGCTGGTCGCAGCTCGGCTGCTGGTCGCGGAAGAAGATCACCTGATGATCGGCGATGGCGCGGTGCAGGTCGCTGACCTGGGCGTTGGTGAGCGGCCCGGCGATGTCGACACCCGCGATCTCGGCGCCGATCCTGAGGGTCAGCGGGCGAACCTCGATGGTCTGGTAGCTCATGGGCCTTACCGCGCTCAGGCTTTCGGCCAGGCCAGGATAACCTCGGCGCTCGGGACTAGCATGGCGAAATTGGCCTCGAGGCTCGCCAGAGCCGCATCGTGGACGCCCTGATTGTAGGACGCGCACGCATCGGCGGCGATGAACACCTGGTAGTCGAGGTGGAAGGCGTCGCGCACCGTCGAGTCCACGCAGCATTCGGTGGTCACGCCGCAGACGACCAGGGTGTCGATCCCGCGCGCCTTCAGCAGCCGATCGAGATCCGTGCGGAAGAAGCCACTGTAGCGGGTCTTGTGGACTACGAGATCGTCGGGCGTGGGCCGCGGCCCATAAAAATCGGCGCCCGGCGTGCCGGCGCGGCACAGGGCCAGCTCTTCCTCAGGCGCCTTGCCGAAGCGCTGAAGCCGCTCGGCCCAGGCGGGGGAATCGTCCTCCGCGCAGGTGCTCAGGCCGACGAATACGATGGCGACGCTCACCGCGCGGGCGACATCGGCCAGCCCGGACGCGGCGGACAGGGCGGCGGGAACGGCGCCGAGATCCGCGCCGGCTTGTCCCACCACGCCGTGGGGCGCCGCGAAATCCACCTGCATGTCGACGATCACCAGCGCCGTCCGCGCCGGATCGATCCAGTCTCGGAGGCTAGCCATCGGCCATGGCTCCGGCGGCGTCGATCATGGCCAGCACCTCGTCGGTGGCGCGGACGTCGGCGAAATCGAGCCTGAGGTTCAGAAGGGCCGCGTTGTGCTCGGCGTCCGTGATCGCCGCCGTCGCGTCGGCGACGACGATGACCTTGTAGCCGGCCATATGCGCCTCGCGCGCCGTGCTCTCGCAGCAGCAGTTGGTCCGCACGCCAGTGATCACCACCATGCCGGCCCCGAGCGCGTCCAGCGTCCGCCGGAGCTGACCGCCCGGGCATGACAGGGCCCCGTAGCGGTATTTGTCGATGACGATGTCGGCGGACGCGACCTCCATCGCCTCGGCCAAGGCCTGCCCGCGAGCGCCGGCCTGAAGCGCCGCGACACCGGCGGCGACCTCGGGATGCGACAGGTCGTAATGCCAGGCGGCCGGGGCGCACGGCCCCTCGACGGTATGGGTCTGCCGCGTCCAGATCACCGGCGCGCCGATCCCGCGCACGGCGCGCGACAGGGCGTTCACGTTGGCGACGATGTCCCGCGCGTGGGCGGTGGCGTACAGGCCGTCCTCGGCGAGGAAGACGTTCTGCATGTCGATGTTGACCAGCGCCGTGCGGCCCCGGTCCAGCGCCGGGAAATCATTCATCGCCCTGCCCCGCTCGCGGGCCCAGTCGGGCAGGTCGATCCGATGCATGGACGCTCTCAACGCGGGCCGAACAGCCCGCGCTGCCGACGACCATGCACTCTATGCATGGCCGCCGGGAACCGGAAGGGCTCAGATATCGACCAGGCCGCCGTCGACGAACAGCTCGGCGCCGGTGGTGAAGGTCGCATCCGCCGCCAGGAAGAGCGCGGCCTTGGCCACCTCGTCGGGCTGACCGGCGCGGCCGAGCGGGATGCGGGTCTTGGCGCCTTCTAGGAACGCGTCCGCGGCCGCCTGCGGATAGCCGTTCTTGAGGAAGATCGGCGTATCGATCGGGCCCGGGCTGACGGTGTTGACCCGGATGCCGCGCGGCGCCAGCTCCTTGGCGAAGGTGCGGCCGAACGAGCGCAGGGCCGCCTTGGTCGCGCTGTAGACGCTGGCCCCCGGCAGGCCGCCGGTCGAGCCGGCCACCGAGGCGGTGAGGATCACCGCGCCGCCGTCGACGATCACCGGCGCCGCGTGCTTCAGCAGGAAGAACACGCCGCGGACGTTGGTGTTGAATTGATGGTCGAAGAAGGCCTCGTCGATCTGGTCGACCGGCGCGAACTGGGCCCGGCCGGCGTTGGCGAACAGGACGTCGATGCGGCCGTGCCTGGCCTTGACCAGGTCGACCAGGGCCTTGGCGGCGGCGGTGTCCGACGCGTCGGAGACGACCAGTTCGATGCCGGGCAGATCGGCCTTGGCCGCATCCACCGAGGCCTGGCTGGAGCCGGTGGCGATCACCGTCGCGCCTTCGGCCTGGAACAATTTCGCCGTCGCGGCGCCGATCCCCGACGTACCGCCCGTGATCAGGGCGATCTTACCTTGTAGCTTGGCCATGGTGGCCCTTCCTTCTGTTGGTTCACCGCGTCCGATGCGGAGCGGCATGGGCGAAAGATAGAATGTCGATCATCATATAAAAGCTACGGGTCGGCCGACATCTTCAACGGCGCCGCTCAGAAAATCTGCGGCCCTGTGTGTTGAACGATTTACCGCAGAGGACGCAGAGAAGAGAGGCGCGGAGCGCGCGGAGTCCGATCGATGACGGCTCGCGGCATGGCCAAGCCCGCATTCTTCTCTGCGCGCTCCGCGCCTCTCTCCGCGTCCTCCGCGGTAAAAAACCCTGCTAAACCAGAAGCGCACCGGCCAAGGCCTGTTCGATCAGGGCGATGGTGCGCTCCAGCCCGAAGATGGCGGCGAAGGAGCCGAACCGGGGCCCCTGGCTCTGGCCCAGCAGCACCTCGTAGAGCGCCTGGAACCAGGCCCTTAGCGGTTCGAACCCGGCCGCCTTGCCCGCTTCGTAGACCTCGCCCTGGATAAGCTCCGCATCCTGACAATCGGCCGGCAGGGCGCGGAACCGGGCCAGGAGATCTTCCATCGCCGCCCGCTCCTGATCGCTCGGCGCCCGGAAGGTCTTGGTCGGGGCGACGAAGTCCTCGTAGTAGTGCAGCGCGAAGCCGGCCAGCCGGTCGAGCAGGGGCTGGCTCTCGGGCGTGGCCCCCGGCAGATAGCGCGACAGGAACCCCCACAGGATCGCCTTGCTCGAGGCGTTGGCGGCCGAAACCAGGTTCAGCATCAGGCTGAACGAGATCGGCGAGTTGGTCGCCGGCGGATGACCGCCGTGCACATGCCAGACCGGATTGTCGAGCGGACGCGGCGGCGGCGCGCCTTCTGGTCGTTCGTCCGCAGGCCGATTATAGGCCTCCAGCTGCTGCAGGTATTCGTCGGTCGCCTTGGGGATGACGTCGAAATACAGCTTCTTGGCCGACTTCGGCGACTGGAACACATAGTAGGCCAGGCTCTCGGGCGCGCCGTAGCGCAGCCACTCCTCCATGGTCAGGCCGTTGCCCTTGGTCTTGGAGATCTTCTGGCCCTGCTCGTCGAGGAACAGTTCGTAGTTGAACCCCTCGGGCGGGACCCCGCCCAGCGCCCGGCAGATCTGCGAGGAGGCCTTGACGCTGTCGATCAGGTCCTTGCCCGCCATCTCGTAGTCGATGCCGAGCGCGGTCCAGCGCATGGCCCAGTCGGGCTTCCACTGCAGCTTGGCCAGGCCGCCGGTGACGCGCTGCTCGACCCTGGTCCCGTCCTCGTCCTCGAACACGATGGTCCCGCGCTCGGGAAAACGCTCCAGCGTCGGGACCTGCAGCACCCGGCCCGTGGTGGGCGAGATCGGCAGGAACGGCGAATAGGTCGCGCGCCGCTCTTCACCCAGCGTCGGCAGCATCACCTTCTGGATGGCGTCGAACCGCTCCAGCGCCAGCAACAGGGCCGTGTCGAACCGGCCCGAATGATAACAGTCGGTGGAGGAGACGAACTCATAGTCGAAGCCGAAGCCGTCGAGGAAGGCGCGCAGGCGGGCGTTGTTGTGGGCGCCGAAGCTGTCGTGCGTGCCGAACGGGTCGCGCACCTTGGTCAGGGGCTTGCCCATGTCCTCGGCCAGCATGTCCTGGTTCGGCAGGTTGGGCGCCACCTTGCGCAGGCCGTCCATGTCGTCGCTGAACGAGATCAGCCGGGTCGGGATGGCGTCGTCGGTCAGCGCGCGGAAGGCGTTCCGCACCATGGTGGTGCGCGCCACCTCCTGGAAGGTGCCCACGTGCGGCAGGCCCGAGGGGCCGTAACCGGTCTCCAGCACCACCGCCGTGTCGGCCAGCGCCGGCAGCTGCCGCACCGCCTCGTCGGCCTTGCCCGCCGCGATCAGCTCGGCCGCCAGGGTGCGCTCGCCGTCGGCAAGCCGCACCTTGAGCACCCGCGCGAGCAGGTTCTTCGCCTGCTCGAACGGCCAGCTGCGCGCCTGCTGCGCTTCTCCCGACAATCCCTGGAACATGCCCGGGGTTTAGGGGAGTGGGCGCGGGAGGGCAATTACCCCGGAACGCCGATGTCCTTGATGAAGAAGCTGTAGGTCTCGGGCTCTTCGCAGGCGCAGCCGCGCAGGCGGCCCTTGGAGTCCTGCCAGATCAGGGTCGGGTAGTGCATGGGCAGGCCGTTTTCGGCCAGCAGCGGGCTCAGGTCGTCGATGAACTTGCGGCCGCGCTCGACCAGGGCCGCGCGGGCCGGGTCGGTGTCGCCCGACGCCATGCCCTCGCCGGTGAAGGCCTCGACCGGGATCGACGTCCAGCCCTCGTATGTCTTCCAGTCGCGCTTGGCCCAGAGTTCGCCCACGCCCGTGCGCTCGGCCGGCGTCGACTTGGAGCGGCGGGCGACGACGATCACCCGGGTGTCGATCTTGGCCTGGTGCAGGGCGTCGAACTGCTCCTTCTCGAAGCGGATGCAGTCGGGGCAGGAGCGGAACGAGATCATCCACAGAGCCTTGCCCTTGAGGTGCGGCGAGACCCAGCCGGAGTCCTTGAGCAGGGCCAGGATCTTGGCCTTGTCCTTGGTGATGGTGTGGATGCCGCCGGGATCGCCGCCCGGATAGGGATCGGTGGCGAAGGCCGAGGTCCCGAGGACCAGGGCGCCGAGCGCGCCAGCGGCGAAGGCGAGTAGATGGGGCAGACGCATCGAGCAAGGCTCCGGCGTGTAGGATCGCAGGAAGGTAGGAGCAATTTCCCCCGCTCGCCAGCCAGGGAAACTGATGGCGCTTTGAGCGGCATGCTGAGGGTCCGGATGCGGGCGAACCTTGCACTTCGCCCGCGCGGCGCCGCATCCTGAAGCGATGGCGACGCTTTCCCCCGTGCTTGACCCGCCCCCCGTGCCGGACCCGGGCAATGTACACGGCCACGTGGTCGACCAGCTGATCGCCGAGCGGGCGCCGAAGATGGCCGGCTCCGTGGCGTGGCCCCTGCTGCGTCCGATCCTCTACCGGCTGCTCGACTACCGGAAGGCGCGGGGCATGGCCGACACCATCGCCCCGATGAGCGGCCAGGATGCGCTCGACTATGTGTCGGATCTGCTGGCGCTCCAGGTAGCGGCGGAGGGATTGGAGCGCATCCCCCGCGCCGGCGCCATCGTCACCGTCTCCAATCATCCGACCGGCATCGCCGACGGCGTCGCGGTCTACGACGCGCTGAAGACCGTGCGGCGCGACCTGGTGTTCTATGCCAACGCCGACGCCAATCGGGTGGTCCCGCGCTTCGGCGACGTGCTGATCCCCGTCGAGCTGAACGCCGCCAAGCGCTCGCGCGAGGCCACGCGGGTGACCCTGCAGATGACCAACCAGACGCTGCAGGCCGGCAAGGCGCTGGTCACCTTCCCGTCGGGGCGGCTGGCGCGGGTGCGGGACAAAGTGATGACCGACGATCCCTGGCAGCCGACGCCTGTCTCCCTGGCGCGGAAGTTCTCGGCGCCGCTGATCCCGATCCACGTGGCTGGCCCCTGGTCGTCCCTGTTCCACTTCTTTGACCGCTTCTCGGGCGAGCTGCGCGACATCACCCTGTTCCACGAACTCCTGAACAAGCGCGGGCAGGCCTTCTGCCTGGTCGTCGGCGAGCCGATCGACGCCGAGGCCATCCCCGGTGACCCGGCCGAGGCGGTCAAGGCGCTGAAGGCCTATGTGGAGTTCGAGCTGCCCAAGGGGCGGCTCCACTTCCCGTGACCCCGTTCGCGGCGGCGCTGCAGCGGCGGCTGGATCCAGGCTCCCGCGCGCCGCTGGCCGTGGCCCTGTCGGGCGGCGGCGATTCCCTGGCCCTGCTGCATCTGACCCTGGATTGGGCCCAGGCCCACGGCCGGCCGGTGCTGGCCCTGACCGTCGACCACGGCCTGAACCCAGACAGCGCGGCGTGGACCACGGCGGCCGGCGCCAAGGCGCGGGCGCTCGGCGCAGACTGGCGGGCGCTGGCCTGGGAGGGTCCCAAGCCCACGACCGGCGTCCAGGCGCGGGCGCGGGCGGCGCGCCACGCCCTGCTGGCCGAAGCGGCGCGCGCGGCGGGCGCCCGCGTGCTGCTGATGGGCCATACCGCTGACGACATCGCCGAGGGTGAGGCCATGCGGGCGGCCGATACGCCGGGCCTCGGCCGGTTGCGCGAATGGTCGCCCTCGCCCGCATGGCCGGAGGGACGCGGCGTCTTCCTGCTGAGGCCGATGTTGCAGGTCCGCCGAACCGAGCTGCGGGCCTTTCTGGACGCGCGCGGGGCCGACTGGCTGGACGATCCGGCCAACGCCGATCCCCGCTTCGCCCGGGTGCGCGCCCGCCAGGCCCTGGCTGGAGGCGTGGCGACACCATCGCCGGCCACGGACCTCGACCCCGCGGTTCCCGCCCTCGCACACCGGCTGAGCTTCACCGCCGCCGGCGCCGAAGCGCCACGCGCCGTCCTGGCCGCCGCACCGGGGCCCGTGTTGAAGCCGGTGCTGGCCGCAGCCTTGCTGAGCGTGGCGGGCGGCTCGCGTCCGCCCCGCGGGCCGGAGCTGGAGCGGTTGATCGGTGTGATCGCCGCCGGCGGCGTCGCCACCCTGGCCGGCGCCCGCCTCGACGCCCGGACCGAGCGGATCCACATCGCCCGCGCTCTGCCTCGCCGTGGTGCGGCGCCCGCCCCCAAGGGGCCCTGGAGCTGGGCCGGCGACCGGTTCGCGGCCGCCTGCGGCCTTCTTCCCGACGAGGCGTCGATCCAGGCCCTCCCGGACTGAGGGCGCGCACGCTTCGGCCGGCGCCGAAACATCGACGGGGTCTTGGCGTTACCCTGCCTGTCCCTCCATGAAACGAAAAGGACGCTCCGATGAACGGCCGCGACGGCGCGCGCGTGGGCTGGACGGTGACGGCCGCCAGCTTCGGCTTCGCCCTGATCCAGCTCGACGTGACCGTGGTCAACGTCGCCCTGCCGAGCCTAGCGCGGAGCCTCCACGCCGGCACCGCCGGCCTGCAGTGGGTAGTGGACGCCTATGCTGTGAGCTTCGCCGCCCTGCTGCTCACCGCCGGCTTCCTGGGCGACCGGTTCGGCGCGCGGCGCGTCTACCTGGCGGGGCTGACCCTGTTCGCCATCGCCTCGGCCGCTTGCGGCTTTTCGGCCAGTGCGGGCTGGCTGATCGCCGCGCGCGCTCTGCAGGGCGTGGGGGCGGCCGCCATGCTTCCGTGCTCGCTGACCCTGATCAACCACGCGGCCGGCCACGACCGGGCTTTGCGCGCCCGCGCGGTGGGCTGGTGGACCGCCGCAGGCGGGATCGCAATCGCCGCCGGGCCGATTGTCGGCGGCCTTTTGCTCGGCGTGTCCGGCTGGCGCAGCCTGTTCCTGGTCAACCTGCCTGTCTGCATTGTGGGCGGGCTGTTGATGCTGAAGGTCGAGGAGGCCGAAACGCCGGTCACCGACCGCGGACTGGACCCGCTGGGCCAGATCCTGGCCATTGTCGCCATGGTCGGCCTGACCGCGGCGGTGATCGAAGCCGGTCCGCTGGGGCTGGGCAATCCATGGCTTTGGGGCCTTGCCGGTGGCGGCCTCGCCGCCGCCGCGGGTTTCGTGCTGGCCGAGCGGCGCAATCCCACGCCCATGCTGCCGCCGGGCCTGTTCGCCCGGCCCGGTTTCACCCCTGCCGTGCTCTATGGGACGATCGTCAACCTGACCTACTACGGCATGGTGTTCGTGCTGAGCCTCTACCTGCAGGAGGTGCTGGCCTATTCGCCGATCCGCGCGGGTCTGGCTTATCTGCCGCTGACGGCGACCTTCTTCGTGGTCAATGTGGTTAGCGGCTGGTGGGTCGGCCGCAGCGGCTCGCGCGCACCCATGATCGTCGGCGCCCTGATCGACGCGCTGGGATTCGCCCTCCTGCTCCTGTTGGGCGCGGCGACTCCCTACTGGGCCATCCTGCCGGCGTTCGCCCTGATGCCGGCCGGCATGGGCCTGGGCGTGCCGGCCATGACCACCGCGGTCCTGGCCGGCGTCGATCCGGCCCAGACCGGCGTCGCCTCAGGCTTCCTCAACGCCGCGCGGCAGGCCGGCGGAGCCCTGGGCGTGGCCCTGTTCGGCGCCATCGCCACCAGCGATCCGGGCCGGATCACGGCCGGCCTGCACGTCTCGGCGCTGATCGCCATCGGCCTGCTGATCCTCGCTGCCCTGACCGGCGCCGCAGGCGCGCGGAAGGCCGCGCCCCGTCTGGCCTGAGCGACGGCGCTCCGCAGCCGGCTTGCCGGACAAGGGGGTGCGGCGCGGCGCTGGGCGCGCTAGAAGGCCCGGCAAGGAGATCCTGCATGGCCACGGACAAGATCGGCGCGGAGGCGGCCCTGAAACGCCTCGACGGCTGGATGAAGGCCGCGGGCGAGCGCGACTCCATTGCGAAAACCTACAAGTTCAAGGACTTCAACGCCGCCTTCGGCTTCATGACCCGCGTCGCCCTGTGGGCCGACAAGGCCGACCACCACCCCGAATGGTTCAACGTCTACAACCGGATCGAGGTGACGCTGACCACCCACGACGCCGACGGCGTCAGCGAGAAGGACGTGGCCCTGGCCATGTTCATGGACCAGATCGCAGGAGGCCTGTGATGGCGAAGAAACCCAAGGGACCGCGCCCACTGGCGCTGATCACCGGCGCCTCGGGCGGCATCGGCGAGGCGCTGGCGCATGAGTTCGCCAAGGGCGGCTACGACCTCGTGCTGGTGGCGCGCTCGGAAGGCAAATTGGCCGAGGTGGCCAGGGCGCTGGAGGCCAAGGGCGCGGCGGCGCAGGTGATCGCCCTCGATCTCGAAGCGCGCGGCGCCGGCGCGGACCTGGAGGCGATGATGGCCGAGCGCGGCCTGGTGGTCGACGCCTTGGTCAACAACGCCGGCTATGGCGTCACCGGCGCGGTGCTGGATGCGGACCTCGCCGGCCAGCTCGGCTCGATCGACCTGAACGTCCGGGTGCTGACGGAGCTGTCGGCCCGCTTCGGCGGACCCATGCGCGCGCGGGGCCGCGGCGGGATATTGAACGTCGCCTCCACCGCCGCCTTCCAGCCAGGCCCGTATATGGCGGTCTACTACGCCACCAAGGCCTTCGTGCTGAGCTTCACCGAAGCGCTGAACCGCGAGCTGAAGGACACCGGCGTGCACGCCACCGCCCTCTGCCCGGGGCCCGTCGCCACCGGCTTCCAGGCTCGGGCGGAGTTCGACTCCTCCATGGGCCTGACCAAGCTGCCGATGCAGACCGCCGAGCAGGTGGCGCATACCGGCTTCGCCGCCTTCCGCCGCCGCCAGCCGGTGGTGATCCCCGGCGGGATGAACTTCCTCATGGCCAAGAGCGCCGGCCTCACGCCCCGCGGCGTGCTGCTGTCGCTGGTCGAGGGCATGCAGAAGAAGCGCCAGGACGGATCGCATGTCGGACACTAGGGGCGGCGCGCCAAAAGGCAGGGTCTCCGGCAAGAAGGCCTTCATCACCGGCGGAGCGCAGGGCCTGGGCGCTGCGGCGGCGCGCAAGCTGGCGTCCGAGGGCGCCAAGGTGGCGCTGGCCGACATCAACCTGGCGGGCGCCCAAGCGGTGGCCGACGAGATCAACGCCCAACACGGCGCGGAGACCGCGTTCGCCTTCGCTCTCGACGTGCGCGACGAAGCGCAATGGATTTACGCCCTGGAGGAGGCCGACGCGGCCATGAGCGGGATCAGCGTCCTGCTCAACAACGCCGGCATCTCGGTCGGCGGCAATATCGAGCAGCTGTCGTTCGCAGACTGGAAGCGGGTGATGGACGTCAACGTCGATAGCGTCTTCCTCGGCGCCAAGCACGCGCTGAAGTACATGAAGGCCAACCAGCCGGGCTCGATCGTCAACATCTCCTCGATCGCCGGCCTGATCGCGGGCCACAACACCCCCGCCTACAACGCCTCCAAGGCCGCGGTCTGGCTGCTGTCGAAGAACATCGCCCTGCACTGCGCCAAGCAGGGCTACGACATCCGCTCCAACTCGATCCACCCGACCTTCATCGACACGCCGATCCTCGACCGGCTGCGCGACATGCTGGGCAAGGAGACGGCGGAGGCCAAGCTGTCGCGGCAGATCCCCCTCGGCCACATCGGCGAGCCCGACGACATCGCCAATGCGGTGCTCTACCTCGCCTCGGACGAGAGCAAGTTCATGACCGGCGCCGAGCTGAAGCTCGACGGCGGCATTTCGGCGATGTGATGCCGGAAGAGACCCCACCGGATGTGACTGGGGCCGGGCACGGCCCGATCCGCAGCTTCGGCCGCACGCGCTCGCGCACCATCAAGCCGAAGCAGGCGGCGCTGATCGACACCCTCCTGCCCGGGATCGCCCTCGATCTTTCGGCCGGGCCGATCGACCCTGGCGCGCTGATGCCGGAGGCGGCGGAGGTGTGGCTGGAGATCGGCTTCGGCGGCGGCGAGCACATGGCGGCGCAGGCGGGGAGACGGCCCGAGGCGCTGGTGCTGGGCGCCGAACCGTTCTGGAACGGCGCGGCCAGCGCGCTGCGCCACATCGACGAGGCCCATCTTTCCAACGTGCGGCTGCACGTGGGGGACGCGCGCGACCTCCTGGCCGCGCTGCCGGATTCCGCGCTGGATCGGGTGTTCATCCTGTTCCCCGACCCCTGGCCCAAGATCCGCCATCACAAGCGCCGGCTGATCCAGGCCGAGACCGTGACAGAGCTGGCGCGGGTGCTGAAGCCGGGCGGGCGGCTGCGTTTCGCCAGCGACTGGGCCGACTACGTCGACTGGACGCTGGAGCGGTTCGCCGCTTCCCCGGCCTTCCGCTGGGGCGCCGAACGCGCCGACGACTGGCGCCTGCTCCCCGCCGACCACATCACCACCCGCTACGAAGAAAAACGCCTCGGCGACATCGCCCCCGTCTGGCTGGACTTCGAGCGGGTTTAGGGAAATTCCTTCTCCCCTCGCGGGAGAGGGGATCGCAGCTGGCCCACCCTCACCACCACACACTGCTCGCCAGGAACAGCACGAACGCGCTCACCGCGGCCCAGGTGCGGGCGGTGTCGAGCCGTTCCCAGCGGGCGATCTGCAGCCGCCAGTCATCCGGCGGGGCGTCGGCGTTCCAGGCCAGCGCCGCTCGGTTGATCGGGACCGTGCCGGCCAGGGTGATGGTGATGAAGGCCAGGAGGGCGAACAGGCCAGCCAGGCGCCAGGACTTCTCGGCCGCCGCCCCAGACAGCAGGAAGGCCGTGGCGGCCGAGCCCAGCGCCAGGAAGAAGATCGCCGGGACCAGAATGCGGAGCCGGCGGATCAACGCCTGGCGCAGCCGGATCTGCGGCTCGGGCTCGAGCCCCCGCAGCGCGTCCCGCACGCCATAGCGGATCACCAGCTCTTCACCGGCCAGCAGGCCCGAGAACAGCAGGGTGGCGAGACCGGGAAAGTCGGAGAGCGGAAAGGCGTTCGGCATCCGCCGAGGTTAGCGGAGATGGCGCGGAGGCTCTACGCCACAGCCACCAGCGCCTCGTCCCCCTGACCGGACAGCCGACCGAGCTCGGCGAGGATGGCGGCGGGGTTCAGCGGCTTGGCGATCGCGCCGTCCATGCCGGCGGCAAGGTATTCGTTGATCTGGTGCTTCATCACATTGGCGGTCATGGCCACGATCGGCACCTCGGCCGCCGGCCCCTCCAGCCGGCGGATCCGTCGGGTCGCCTCGACGCCGTCCATCACCGGCATCTGGATGTCCATGAAGATCAGGTCGAAGCCGGCGCGCGTGGCCGCCTCGACGCCCTCGACCCCGTCGTGCACCAGCTCCACCGCCGCGCCCAGGCTCTCCAGCATGCGGCTGGCGATCAGCCGGTTGGTGGGATTGTCCTCGACCACCAGGACGCGCAGGCCCTCGAGCCAGCCGCCGGCCTCGTTCGGCGTGTGGGCGCCGCGGTCGACGATGGGCGCCGCGACCTCGAACCAGAAGGTCGAGCCCTGGCCGATCTCGCTGGTGGCGTCCACCTCGCCGCCCATCTGCTCGATCAGGCTGCGGGTGATGGCGAGGCCGAGGCCGGTG
>Ga0302314_10006564_pt1 | contig 21053 bp, 15 predicted proteins | sample III_Palsa_N2_3_FD_200533 | JGI IMG/M metagenome (GOLD analysis project Ga0302314, IMG submission 200533) | Peat permafrost microbial communities from Stordalen Mire near Abisko, Sweden - III_Palsa_N2_3 | ecosystem: Environmental > Terrestrial > Soil > Palsa > Peat permafrost | place: Sweden... | reverse complement strand
CGGGGCGGATGCGGCCGGCGCGGGTGCGGCCGGCTCGGCCGGTTCGGACGCTGCCGCCGTCGGCTCGGTCCTGGCCGAGGCGGGGGAGGGCGTGGCCGTCTGGCCGGACGACGCGGCCTCCACCGGGATCTCCCTGACGGTGGTCGTGCCGCCGCCGCAGCCGGCCACGGCGCCGACCGAGACGAGGGCGATGGCGCCAGCCGAGATGACCTTGTTCATGCCGGCTCCCCTCAGCCGTTGGGATCTTGCATCGGTATGTACGTGTTGGTCGACGGACAGTAGCCCTCGCCCATCTTCACGTAGTAGCAGCCCTGGGCGTTCGTGGACGTGCCGGGCGCGGGGCCGCCGGGGTTCTCGATGTACTGCTGCTCGGTCTCGCCGGTGGGGTTGCAGTCGCCGACCTGGTAGCCGCTGGCGAAGTTGCAGGGGTTGCCGGCGCCGCCGCCGAAGATGTCCCCGAGATAGCCGGGAGCGGGGGCCGCCGCTGGCGTTGAGGCCGCGGGCGCGGGCGTGCTCGCGGCCGGCGTCGGCGTGGAGGCGGCTGGCGTCGGTGTCTGCGTGATCGTTTTGGTGACGGTCGGCTTGGGCTGCACGCTCTTGATCACGGCCGGCGTGGGCTTTACGGTCGCGGCTCTGGTCGACGTCGACTTGGGCGCCGGCGCGTGAACGACCGTCGTCGTGCTGCTGCACGCCGTGACGGCAGCGATCACGGCAACGGCGCCAACCAGCTTCCGCATGAACCCCCGCCTCTCCTGCCCGAACACCCTCCCGCCGCTTGGATCCCGCCGTCTCGACCCCGAAGGCCATGCCCGCAAACGCGCGGAAGGACACCGGAACTGGCGCATTTTCATGATGTTTTCCCAGTTCAATGACCGTCTGGCGATTCGCTCCTCTATACACAGCTAAACCGATAGGCATAATAGGCAATAGGATTGCCGCGCGTTCGAGAGCAAGGTGCACCATGCCAGACCGACCAACCCCCACCGTTACCGGCCTGCTGGCCGAGCTGCACGCGTACCGCGTGCAGACGATGGCGCCGGAGGCGCTTGCGGCCAACATCGACCAGCGACGGCTGCTCGAGGAGACCGCCGACCGCGACGCGTTCGTGAAGCCGGGCGACGTCGTCGAGCCGTTCACGCTGCCGGAGGTGCTCGGCGGCGTCGTCGACCTTGACCGGCTGCTCGCCGTCGGCCCGGTGGTGCTGCTGTTCTTCCGCTTCGCGGGCTGCCCGGCCTGCAACATCTCGCTCCGCCACTACCAGCAGGAGCTGTACCCGGCGCTGGCCGAGCTCGGCGCCACGCTGGTCGCGGTCAGCCCGCAGGTTCCGGGCAAGCTGGCCGCGATCAAGAACCGCTACGGCTTCCTGTTCCCGGTCGCCTCCGACACCGGCAGCGAGCTCGGCCGCCGGTTCGGCATCACCTTCGCCCCGACCCCCGACGCCCAGGCTCGGGCCCTGGCCAAGGGCAGCGACCTGGGGACGGAGCTCGGCACCGGCACGTGGGAGCTGCCGATGCCCGCCGTCGTCGTCATCGACGCCGACCGGGTGGTCCGGTTCGCCGACGTGCACCCGGACTGGCTCGTCAGGACCGAGGCAGGCCCGGTCATCGACGCCGTCCGCGCCCTGGTCCAGGTCCCGGCCTGACGGCCGGACGCTCCGCCCCCGCACCGCCAGATCACCACGCAAGGAGAGTTCTCGTGCCCGTCGAGTTCATCGGCATCGCCCACACCAGTGACTACTCGGAGACGAACGCCCCCGCGGGACCGGTCGTCCAGCCCGATTACCTGCACCGCATCGCGCGCGTGCACGAGCAGTCCGGCTTCGACCGGGTGCTCATCGCGCACAGCTCGTCCATGCCCGACGGGTTCATCGTGGCGAGCCAGATTCTGAACGCGACCGAGCGGCTCGGCGTCCTGCTCGCGCACCGGCCCGGCTTCATCGCCCCCACGATCGCGGCCCGCGCGTACGCCACGATCGACGCCTTCCACCCCGGCCGGATCGCCCTGCACGTGATCTCCGGCGGCGACGACGCCGACCAGGCTCGCGACGGCGACTTCACCGACAAGCCGACCAGGTACCGGCGCACCGACGAGTTCCTCGACATCGTCGAGCGCGAGTGGTCGTCGGCCGACCCCTTCGACTACGAGGGCGAGTTCTACCGGGTGAAGGGCGCGCTGTCCTCCGTCCGTCCCGCCGCCGGCCACCTCCCGGTCTACTTCGGCGGCGCCTCCGACGACGCGGTCCGGGTGGGCGGCAGGCACGCCGACGTCTACGCGTTCTGGGGAGAACCGCTCGACGGCATCAGGCAGCGCATCTCCGAGGTCCAGGCCTCGGCCCGGGCGGCCGGCCGCACGGTCGACCGGTTCTCGGTCAGCCTCCGGCCGATCGCCGCCGACACCGAGGAGGCGGCCTGGGAGCGGGCCAACGAGATCCTCGAGCGCACCCAGGAGCGCGCCGCCGACTACGTCGGCCTGCGCAGCACCGCCGGGTCCGAGGGGTCGCAGCGGCTGCTCCGCTACGCCGGGCAGAAGGACCTGCACGACAAGCGGCTGTGGACCGCGCTCTCGAAGGCCACCGGGGCGGCCGGCAACTCCACCGCCCTGGTCGGCAGCTACGAGCAGGTCGCGGAGTCGCTGCTCGACTACGTGGCCGTCGGCGCCACGACGCTGCTGATCCGCGGCTACGACCCGGTCGGGGACGCCGCCGCGTACGCGAACCTCGTCCGGCTGGTCCACGAGAAGGTCGGCCACGACGTCGGCGACTTCCGCGCCGCCGCCGTTTCGCATTGATAGCGATTCAGAATCAGTCGCAATTATCGCCGCGATTGATGCTAATTCGAAATCAAATGTTGACACTGCCGAAACCTGCTCCTAAATTACATATTACCGGTCTAATTAGTAGACATTAGGAGTCGCGATGACCGCAGTGACCGAGCACGTCGTCCAGGGCGGGACCCTCACCATCAGCCCGCTTCAGCCCACGATCGGCGCGGAGATCAGCGGGGTGGACCTCACCCGCCCGCTCAGCGACGCGGAGCGGGACCAGATCAAGGCCGCCATCCTCCAGTACAAGGTCGTCTTCTTCCGCGATCAGCATCTCGACCAGGACCAGCACGCGGCGTTCGCGCGCCGGTTCGGCCCGCTCTACACCCACCCGAGCACGAGCAAGGCGTACGCGGACGCGGTGCCGGCCATCCACAAGATCTCCGCCACCGAGGCCAAGGAGAGGTACAAGAAGCTGCTGGACCGGCAGGAGGCCGAGGGCTGGGACCCGTACCACAGCGACACGAGCTGGCGGCTGGTGCCGACCTGGGGCGCGGTGCTCCGCGCGGTGACGCTGCCCGACGTCGGCGGCGACACGATCTGGGTGGACGCCGGCCTCGCCTACGACCGGCTGCCGCAGGAGGTCAAGGAGCGCCTCGATGGACTGCACGTCACCCACGACTACCGGGACGCGCTGGCCGGCGCCGGGCACGATTACCCGATCGTGGCTCACCCGATCGTCCTCACCCATCGCGAGACCGGCAAGAAGATCCTCTTCGTCAACTTCACCGAGCACCCGTGGATCGTCGGGCTCGACCGGGCGGAGAGCAGGGAACTGCTCTCGATCGTGCACGACCAGTACCGCAAGCCCGAGCTTCAGGTCCGGTTCAGCTGGCGTCCCGGGTCGATCGCGTTCTGGGATAACCGGGCCGCGGTGCACTACGCGGTGCGGAACTACGGCGACTTCCCCCGCCTGCTCGAGCGCATCCTGATCGCCGACGAACCCCAGTACGCAGACCTCTAACCCCATCGGGGCGCCGGCACCGTACTAGTAGCGAGGGCATGGTGCCCCGACGCGAATGTGCCATCGGCGCCCTGGGCAGGCGCGCCGGTGGCACATTCGCCCACCAGGCAGGGCACGCACACTCTTCATCAAGCGCGAGTCGCGGCGGAGCGAACATCGTGGACCTACTTCTCAGCGGAAAGCGGGCGGTCGTAACCGGCGGCAGCCGCGGCATCGGATTCGCCATCGCCGAGGCGCTGTCGGCCGAGGGGGTGGAGATCGCCCTGCTGGCCCGCGATCCCGACCGGCTCGCGGCGGCGGCCGCGCGGCTGCGCGAACGCGGCGGCCGGGTGCTGGCCCTGAGCGCCGACACCACCGACGACAAGGCCGTGCGAACCGCGATCGCGCACGTCGCCGAGGAGCTCGGCGGGGTCGACATCCTGGTCAACAACGCCGCCACGCCGGCCGGGGCGACCTCGCCGCGCGATCTGGCCGACCTGGTCGATGACGACATCCTGGCCGCGTTCGACACCAAGGTGCTCGGCTACCTGCGCACCGCCCGGGCGGCCGCCCCGTCACCGCCGCCGAGCTGGCCGACGTCGTCACGTTCCTCTCCTCACCGCGCAGCGTCGCCGTCAACGGCGACGCCATCGCCGCCGGCGGCGGCGCCCGCGGCCCCATCCACTACTGAGAACCAACCCGCGGTAGACGAGCCCGGATCACTCGTCGCCGATATCGGCCAGCACCTCGCGCAGCTCGATGACCAGCGGATCGTGGCGGGGCAGGATGCGCTCCAGGCGGTCGACGGTGTCGCGCAGCAGCGCGCGAGCGTCGCCGTACCGCCCGAGCTGGCGGTAGACCAGGGCAAGCTCCGCGCGATTGCGCAGCGTATCAGGGTGCCGGGGACCGAGTACCCGCTCGAAGCCGGCCTGGGCCTGCTCGTACGCCCGCTCGGCCGCGACCGCCTTGCCCGTCCGCAGATAGGCGGCGCCGAGGCTGTAGCGCGCCCGGGTGGTGTCCAGGTGATCAGGACCGAGAGCTCGCTCCCGGTCGGCGACCACCCGCCGGTAGGCCGCCACCGCCTCTTTCGAAAGGCCCCTGGCCAGGTACGAATCGGCCATGGAGCGGCGCGTGGTCATCGTCTCCGGGTGCAGGGGTCCCTGGACGCGCTCCCGGGTGGCCAGCGTGCGCCGGTAGATCGAGATGGCGTCGGAGTGCCGCCCGGCGGCCTGGTAGGCGGCGGCGAGCTCGTCCCGCGCGCCGAGCGCCTCGATGTGCTCGGGGCCGAGGGCCCGCTCGGCATCGGACACCACCTGCTCGAGGAGGGAGACCGCCCGGTCGGGCTGGCGCGCCGCCACCAGGGCGTGGCAGAAGCGCAGCCGCGTTCTGATCAGATCGGGGTTATCGGCCCCGAGCTGCACGGTCTGGGTATCGATAATCCGGCGGAACCAGCTGACGGCGTCTTCCGCGCGGCCGGCCGCCAGGCAGGCCTCGGCCAGCCGCTGCTCGGCCACAATCGTCTGCGGGTGCCCCGCGCCGAGGAGCCGGTCGGCGGTCGTTGCCAGGTCACGCCAGTGCTCCGCGGCCGGCCCGGTCAGGCGAGCGTGATCCAGGCTGTCGCCGGCCCGTTGCAGCACCGGATGGCAGCTATCGGTGGTCCACAGCCGGCTTCCCGCCGCCTGCTGGAGGGCGGCGGTGCAGGACCGCAGACCGGAAGCGGGCCAGCCGAGCGGTTCCGGTTCAGGCCAGGCCTGCAGCAGCGCGTCCGCGGCGACCTGCGCCGCCTGATCAAGCAGGGCTTCCGGTATGGCGTCGCGCAACGCCGCCTGCAGCACCGGGTTCATCCGCACGGTCGGCGGTGCCGACGCCGGCTCGACCGTCAGCAAGCCGACCCGTTCGAGCGCCGACAGCGCGGTCAGGGCCGGCTCGGCGTCTTCGGCGGCCTCGCCGCCCGTGAGGTAGCGGACGGCGGCCGGGGCGGTCAGCACGGTTGCGGGAATGCCGTGCCCGTCAAGCAGCGCGGCCAGGGCCAGCAGCGAGCGGACCGACCCTCCGGGGGCAAACGCGTTGGCGCTCTCGAGCGAGACCGGCCAGGTGACCGCGCTTGCCAGCGGCAGCGCCTGCTCTGGATCGGCCAGGTAGTCGCGCCAGCGTACGAAATACTCCTGGTAGCTCTGGCAGGACATCGCGGAGCTGGCGATGACCGCGCTGGCCTGAGCCAGCGCGGCCGGCTCCACGCCCATGGCGTTGACCAGGTCGATCGCGCCGAGCCGCTGGCCCCGGTTGGCCGACAACCGCTCGGTCAGGTAGCTGAGGGCCTCGCGCGAGTTGAACGGCCCGATCGGCATCACCCGCATGCCGCGGGGCACGGCCGCGGCGTCGGCGCAGGTCACCAGCGTCCGGCCCGCTGGGCCGGCCGGGCAGAGGCCGTCCAGGTCCGCCTCACCGGTCAGGTCGTCGAGGACGATCAGCCAGGAATGGCTGGTCTCCGCCAGCCAGCTCAGGAACTGGGCGGCCACTGACTCGCAACTGGTCGCCTGATCCCGGCCGGTCACCAGGGCCGTTGCCGCCGCGTAGCCGGACAGCACCGAGGCCCGGCTACTGGCGTCGATCCAGAGCAGCAGGTCCAGCTCGCGCGCGTGCCATAGCGACTCGGCCGCGGCAACCGCGATCTGGGTCTTGCCCGAGGACCTCAGCCAGTCCCGCGCGGTCGAGCCTGCCGTCCGCCCCTGGTCTGCTGCCCGGTGACTGACCAGCGCGACCATGCTGCCTGGGCGCAGGGCGGCGGTCAGGTCGGGGGCCGTCTCGAGCCGGTCGATGTAACCGTCGGCTATCGCCGGGACCGTCCCCGATCGGACCGGCCAGGACGGCGACCGGGCGGGCGCCGTGCCCGCCGCGCCGTCCAGCGGGGCTGCGCTGCTCATGGTCCAGCCCCCCGACTCAGAGTTCCATTTCCGGAATTCGCACCGGGGTGGCCCGGGAGAGGGTCTGCCGACGGAAGAACGCGGGGGCGGTGACGCGCATGTAGACGAAGCTGGCCAGTCCGAACAGCGCGGCCAGCGCGGCGATCACGAAGATCCCGCCGATCTGCCACTGCAGGCCGGGCACCGTCCAGCTCGTGTAGCTGTTGGACGCCACCCAGTCGCTCTGCAGGCTGTAGATGCCGGCCGCGAACATGATCAGACCGCCGAGCAGCGGCAGGATGACGCGCATCCACAGGTCACGGGCGCTGCCGCGGACCGTGGATCGGTAGTACCAGGCGCAGGAAAAGGCGGTCAGCCCGTAGTAGAAGGCGATGTAGAGCCCGATCGCGGTCACGGCGTCGCCAATCGGGTTGCCGTCGGAGATGAAGTTGAGCGGGACGTACAGCGCGACCGAGACGACCCCGACCACGATCGTCGACACCGTCGGGGTCAGGTAGCGGGGATTGATCTTGGCGAACTGCTGCGGCAGCGCCCGGTAGGCGGCCATGGAGAGAGTGGTCCTGGCGGCGGGCAGGATCGTCGTCTGGGTGGACGCGGCGGCCGAGCTGAGCACCATCAGGATCAGCAGCCGGGACAGGACCGTGCCGAATCCCGAGGTTCCGAAGATCGCGCTGCCGGTCACCGACAGGACGTCGAACTGGTGGGCCGGGTTGGTCAGCCCGACCCCGTTGCCGCCGACTCCGGCGAACGACATCACCGCGATGATGACGATCGCGTAGGTGACCAGCAGCAGCACGGTCGAGATGATGCCGGCCCGGCCGGGCGTCCTGGCCTTGTCCGCCGTCTCCTCGTTGACCGACAGGGCGGTGTCCCAGCCCCAGTAGATGAACAGCATCAAGACGAGGCCGGTCACGAACGCCGACAAGGGCAGGTGCGCAGGCGACAGCCAGGACAGGCTCGGGTGCAGTGATCCTGCCGGATGGCCGGCGTACACCCTGACCAGCGCGGTCACCGACATCACCATCAGCATGACGACCTCGATGGTGAGCAGGATCCGCTGGAACCGGGCCGACAGCTCGATGCCGCGGTAGCAGATGTAGGTCATCGCGACGATCCACAGGATCCCGACCAGCAGCACCCAGCCGCCGGAGGCGTTGGCCCCGATCGAGCTGTTGGGTCCCTGGAACAAGAAGAAGAGGTACTGGCCGGCGACCTGGGCGAGACTGCCCATGACCAGGAGGTCGGCCGCCACGGTGGCCCAGCCGCCCACCCAGCCGACCGACGGCCCGAACGCCCTGGTACCCCAGATGAAGGTGGTGCCGCAGTCAGGGTCGGCCTTGTTCAGCTCGCTGAAGCCGATCGAGCAGAGCAGCATCGGCACGAACGCGAGCACGGCGACCAGCGGTGCCTTCAGGCCGACGGCGGCGACGACGAAGAACAGCGTCGCGGCCAGGCTGTAGGCGGGCGCCGTTGACGCGACCCCGATGACAATGCTCGACGCCAGGCCGAGGGCACCGGACTTGAGGCCCTTGTCCCTCTGCTCTTCCAGCGGTTGCTGTTGGACGCCTGGAGCGAATGTGGCCATGGTCCCCCCACGGATCGGCTTCTTCCGGGCGGAAAGCTGACAACGAAATCGCCCCCCGGCCGGTAAAACTGCAGCGTAACGGAAGACCATAAGGCAAACCCGCATAACGGGACAATAGCTCCGCATCCAAAAAAGACGGACCGGCGCTCGCGCCCCTCCTGCCTCAATCGCTCAGCCCAGTTTCTGCGGCAGAGGCCGGCCTGGCGCAGAATTAGCCCATGACCGAGGACCTCGCGGCGCGCATCGGCGCCCTGGTCGGCGCGCGGCTGCCCGGTGTCCGCGAGGTCGGGACGCGGCACGGGTTCCGGCACCTGACCGGGACGCTGGCCGACGGCCGGCGGATCTTCGTCAAGGCGGCCGTCGGCGCCGGGCCGCCGGGGGCGTTCGCAGCCGAGGCGAACGGGCTGCGCTGGCTCGCCTCGGCCGGCGCCGTCCCGGTGCCGTCGGTGCTCGGCGCGGACGAGAGCCTGCTGGTCATCGACCTGCTGCCGCCGGGCAGCCCGACGCCGGGCGCGGCCAGGGAGCTCGGCGCGGCGCTGGCCCGGCTGCACGCCGCCGGCGCGGCCGGGTTCGGGGCGCCGTGGCCCGGGTACATCGCGTCGCTGCCGCTTGACAACACGCCCCTCGGCCACGCCGCCGAGCCAGACTGGGGGAGTTGGTACGCGCAGCGACGGCTCGCTCCCTATCTGAAGAGAGCGCTGGACGCCGGGGCGCTGTCGGCGTCCGCCGCGCGCCCGGTGGAGGCCGTCATCGGCCGGATCGGCGAGCTGGCCGGGCCGCCCGAGGCGCCCAGCCGCACCCACGGTGACCTGTGGTCGGGCAACGTGCTGTGGCCGGGCGGGCGGCCGGCGCTGATCGACCCGGCCGCGCACGGCGGCCACCGGGAGACCGACCTGGCGATGCTCGCCCTGTTCGGCGCTCCCCACCTGGACGAGATCCTGCGCGCCTACGACGAGACGGTCCCGCTGGCCGACGGCTGGCGCTCCCGCGTCCCGCTGCACCAGCTGCACCCCCTCCTCGTGCACGCCTGCCTCTTCGGCCCCGAGTACGCCGCTCAGGTGACCGCCGCCGCCCGTCGGGCCCTCCTAGGCTGACCTGGGAAGTTGGCCGCGGCGGCCGTTCCGAACACGGTTACGCTCAGGCATTGAAGTGTGGCTCTGTGCCGGCATAGGACCGTTTGGCCCGGGATCGGGCCGGGTAGGGCTGGCGGTTGCCGGGCGTTCGTCCCCCGGGACGAGTGCCCCTGACGCCAACGACTGCCAGTCAGGAAATTGCACACCATGGCCTATGACCCATTCGGATCTGGCGACTTGGGCGCCAGTCCCTTCGATGACATTTTCGCGCGTTTCTTCGGCGGCGCGGCGCCGCAGCGGCCGGCTCAGCGGATCGACATCGGTCAGCTGATGACCGAGCAGGCTCGCGAGCTGATGCGGGACGCCGCCACCCAGGCGGCCCGGTGGGGCGACCCCGATCTGGACACCGATCACCTGCTCTGGGCGGCCACCCGCCAGGAGCCGGTCCGCCGGCTCCTCACCGCGGCGGGGGCCGACCCGGACCACATCGCCAGGACCATCGAGGCGGGCGCCAAGCGCGGCGAGCCCCGCGAGGAGGCGCCCAGCCTGACCCCGTCGGCCAAGCGGGCGCTGCTCGACGCGCGGCAGGTCTCGCGGGCGTTCGGCTCCTCCTACATCGGCCCCGAGCACCTGCTGTTCGCGCTGGCCGTCAACCCGGAATCGGCCGCCGGACGGCAGCTGCGGGATGCGCGGGTCACCCCGGAGACGCTGCAGCAGGCAGCCGCGGGCGGCGGCCCGGGGGCGGCCGGCGGGCAGCCGCCGTCGGACACCCCCACCCTCGACGAGTACAGCACCGATCTGACCGCGATGGCCCGCGATGACCGGATCGACCCGGTGATCGGCCGCGAGTCCGAGATCGAGCAGACGATCGAGGTGCTGTCGCGCCGGACGAAGAACAACCCGGTGCTCATCGGGGAGCCCGGCGTCGGCAAGACCGCGATCGCCGAGGGCATCGCCCAGCGCATCATCGACGGGGACGTGCCCGACACGCTCCGCGACAAGCGCCTGGTCCGGCTCGACCTGGCCGGACTGGTCGCCGGGACCCGCTACCGGGGCGACTTCGAGGAGCGGCTGAAGAAGGTCATCGACGAGATCACGGCGCACAGCGACGAGCTCATCGTGTTCATCGACGAGCTGCACACGGTGGTCGGCGCCGGCGCCGGCGAGGGCGCGATGAACGCGGGCAACATGCTCAAGCCCGCCCTTGCCCGCGGCGAGCTGCACATCGTCGGCGCCACCACGATCGACGAGTACCGCAAGGACATCGAGAAGGACGCCGCGCTTGAACGGCGCTTCCAGCCGATCCTGGTGCCGGAGCCGAGCGTCAGCGACACGATCGAGATCCTGCGCGGGCTGCGCGACCGGTACGAGGCGCACCATCAGGTCCGCTTCACCGACGAGGCGCTGGTGGCGGCCGCGCAGCTGTCCGACCGGTACATCACCGACCGGTTCCTGCCGGACAAGGCGATCGACCTCATCGACCAGGCCGGCGCCCGGGTCCGGCTGCGGACCAAACGGCCGGCCAAGGACCGCCGCGAGCTCGAGCAGCGCCTCGACCAGCTGCACCGGGAGAAGGACCAGGCGGTCGCGGCGGAGGACTACGACCGGGCCGGGTCGCTCAGGGACGAGATCGCCGAGCTGACCGACCGGGTGGACGGCGCCGCCGACGCGGCCGGCGACGAGGCCGGCCAGAAGAACGTGCCCGAGGTCGGCACGGCCGACATCGCCGAGGTCGTCTCCCGCTCGACCGGCATCCCGGTCGCGCAGCTGACCCAGGAGGAGCGGGAACGGCTCCTCGAGCTCGAGGTGAACCTGCACCAGCGGGTCATCGGCCAGGACGACGCGGTGACGGCGATCGCCGAGGCGGTCCGGCGCTCGCGGGCCGGGCTCGGCGACCCGAACCGGCCCATCGGCAGCTTCCTGTTCCTCGGGCCGACCGGCGTCGGCAAGACCGAGCTGGCGCGGGCGCTGGCCGAGGCGCTGTTCGGCAGCGAGGACCGGATGATCCGGATCGACATGAGCGAGTTCCAGGAGCGGCACACCGTCAGCCGCCTGGTCGGCGCGCCTCCCGGCTACGTCGGCTACGAGGAGGCGGGCCAGCTCACCGAGGCGGTCCGCCGGACCCCGTACGCGGTCCTGCTACTCGACGAGATCGAGAAGGCGAACGCGGATGTGTTCAACATCCTGCTGCAGGTGCTCGACGACGGCCGGCTGACCGACGGCCAGGGCCGCACGGTCGACTTCAAGAACACGGTCGTGATCATGACCAGCAACCTCGGCTCGGACGTGATCGGGCGGCGCAGGCTCGGCTTCGACAACGGCGACGGCGGGGGCCAGAGCGGGAGCCAGGACGCGCAGGCGCAGGACCGGATCATGAGCAGGCTGCGCGAGGCGTTCCGGCCGGAGTTCCTCAACCGGATCGACGAGATCATCGTCTTCCGGCAGCTCGATGAGACCCAGTTGCGCCAGATCACCAGCCTGCTACTCGAGGAGACCGTCCGGCGGCTGCACGCGCAGGACATCACGGTGGACTTCACCGACGGGGCGGTCGACTGGCTCGCCCGGCGCGGATTCCAGCCCGAGTTCGGCGCCCGGCCGATGCGCCGGACGATCCAGCGGGAGGTGGACAACCGGCTGTCCGCGATGCTGCTCGGCGGCGAGCTCAGCCCCGGGCAGCACGTCACCGTGGCCGAGGAGAACGACGCGCTCGAGTTCCGTGTCGGCGACCGTGACCAGGCCCAGGTGCCGCCCCAGGCCGGCCAGGCCGACCAGCAGACCGCCGGGCAGCGCGGGTAGCGAGATAGCCGCGCGCCGCCCGGAGGCCGGTCCTGGTTACCCGATCCGCAGCCAGACGGTAGTCTCGGGCGGCAGCAGTCCGGTGTCGAGCGGACCGCTGGCGAGCAGGGCGGACGCGTGCGGCGGGAGCGGGACCGGCTCGGCCGACAGGTTCGTCACGCACCGGAAAGACGCGCCGCGGTCGAAGGCGAGCACCCCGTCGGGAGAAGGCTGCCAGCTCATCCGGGCGTCGCCGAGCGACTCCTCGGAGTGCCGGATGCGCAGCGCGTCCTGGTAGAGCCGGAGCATCGAGTCGGCCCGGGCGGACTCGGCCGCGACCGTGAGGTCGCGCCACTCCTTCGGCTGGGGCAGCCACGGCACGGCCGACGCGCCGGGCGGCGTGAAGCCGAACGGCGGCTCGGTCCCCGACCACGGCAGCGGCACCCGGGCCCCGTCGCGGCCGGGGTCGTCGCCGTGCGTGCGGTAGAAGATCGGGTCCTGGCGGAGCTCGTCGGGGATGTCCTGCACCTCCCACAGCCCGAGTTCCTCGCCCTGGTAGATGTAAACGGCGCCGGGCAGCGCCATCGTCAGCAGCGCCGCCGCCCGCGCCCGGCGGGCGCCGAGCTGCAGGTCGGCCCCGAAGCCGTGGAAGTACCGCCGCCGCTGGAGGTCGAACGCGGTGTCCGCCCGGCCGTACCTGGTGACGATCCGGTCGACGTCGTGGTTGGACAGCACCCAGGTCGCCGGGGCCTCGCCCGGCAGGCTCAGCGTCTGGTCGATCACCTGGTGCAGCGCGGCCGCGTCCCACGGGCAGCTCAGGTACGGGAAGTTGAAGACCGTGTGCAGCTCGCCCGGGTTGACATAGCGCGCGAGCCGCGCCGCGTCGGGCAGCCAGACCTCGCCGACCAGGACCCGGCCCGGGTACTCGTCGGCGACGGCCCGCCAGGACCGGTAGATCTCGTGTACCTCGTCGAGGTCAGTGTACGGATTCGGGTCACCGGAGTCGTCTGAGTAGTCCGGCAGGGCCGGGTCCTTGGCCAGCAGCGCGGCCGAGTCGATCCTGATGCCGTCGACCCCGCGGTCGAACCAGAACCGGAGCACGTCCTCGAACTCGCGCCGGACGGCCGGGCTGTCCCAGTTGAAGTCCGGCTGCTCGGGCGCGAACAGGTGCAGGTACCACTCGCCGGGCGTGCCGTCGGGCTCGGTGATCCGGGTCCAGCCCGGGCCGCCGAAGATCGACTGCCAGTTGTTCGGCGGCTGGTCGCCGTCTGGTCCGGTACCCGGCCGAAACCAGAACCGGTCCCGCGCGGCCGACCCGGGCCCGGCCGCCAGCGCCTCGATGAACCACGGGTTCAGCGAGGAGCTGTGATTGGGGACCACGTCAATGATGATCTTTATGCCGAGCGCGTGCGCCTCGGTTATCAGCGCGTCCGCGTCCGCCAGCGTGCCAAACAGGGGGTCAATGCTTCGGTAGTCGGCAATGTCGTAGCCGGCGTCAAACTGCGGCGACGGGTACCAGGGGTTGAACCAGATCGCGTCGATGCCCAGCTCGGCCAGGTACGGGAGGTAGGCCCGCGCGCCGGCCAGGTCGCCGATCCCGTCTCCGCTGGCATCCGCGAAACTGCGCACGTACAGCTGGTAGATCGCGGCGCCGCGCCACCAGGTATCGCTCGAACCCGATGACGACGGCTCGGGTGATGTCGGCTTGTGCACGGTGAACCTGCTTTCTCCAGGGTTGGGGCAGCGGTCGATGACCGCGGCCGGCTGACGCGCATGCGGCGGGCGTGCTCGCACCCGGCGATCAGCCTCGGATGCCGCCGGCGGTGAGGCCGGACATGATGTTGCGCTGGAAGATCAGGAAGAACACGATCGTGGGGATCGCCGCCATCGCCGACGCGGCGATGATGAGGTTCTCCGGCGACCCGTAGGTCGCCTGCCAGATGCCGACGTTAAGCCCCTCTCTGGTCGGGGTGTAGCCGTACTCGACCAGCAGCGGCCACAGGAAGTCCTTCCACACCGCGACCGTGGCGAAGATCGAGACCACGCCGAGGATCGGCCGCGACATGGGCAGCACGATCTTCCAGAGGATCATCAGCCGGGACGCGCCATCCACCGAAGCGGCGTCGATGTAGTCCGTCGGTATGGAGTCGAAGAACCGCTTGAGCAGGAAGATGTTGAACGCGTTGGCCACCGACGGCAGCCAGATCGCCTCCGGCGTGCCAACCAGGTTCCAGTGCACCAACGGCATGTTGACGATGGTCACGTACTGCGGCACGACGAGCACGGTGGCGGGGATCATCAGCGTGGCGAGCATGAGGAACAGCACGACGTTGCCGAACACCGGGCGCAGCTTGGAGAGCGAGTAGGCGGCGGTCACGTCGAACACGAGCTGGAACGCCAGCGCGCCGGCCGCGTAGTAGAAGGAGTTCCACAGCATCCGCCCGACGTCCAGCCGGTTCCACGCCTGCACGTAGTTGCTGGGGTGCAGGGCATGCGGGTAGAGCGTGGGCGGGGTGGCGATCGCTTCCTGGGTGGACTTGAGCCCATCGGTGAACAGGAAGTACAGCGGCCCGATGAACACGAGCGTGAACCCCACGATTACCAGCGTCAGCACGACCCGGTACATGATCTTCCCGCTCCGCCGGTTGAGCTGCACCTCGGAGATCAGCGTCCGCGTCGTTGTCGTCTGGCGGCGCCGGGACGCCCGGGTCGTTCCGCTAGCGGTGATAAGGCTGGTCATGAGAAGTCAGAACCCCCTAGCCGCGCTCACGGGTGACCCACAGGAACCCGCCGGAGAACACGGCGAGGACCAGCATGAGGACCACGCCGAGGGCCGAGGCGCTGTTGTAGTTGCTCGCGCCGCTCATCGCGAACGCGTACTGATAGATGAGCATGACCACCGACTGCGTGTTGTCGCCCACGCCGCCGCCGCCGTTGGTCAGCACGAACGACTCGATGAACATCTGCATGGTGGCGACGACCTGCAGCATCAGCAGCAGGGTGAGGATCAGCCTGGTCTGCGGGATGGTCACGTGCCTGATCCGCCGCAGGATGCCCGCCCCCTCGAGCTCGGCCGCCTCGTACAGCTCGCCGGGGATGTTCTGCAGCGCGGCCAGGTAGATGAGCGTGGCGCTGCCCATGTTCATCCAGGTCGACGCGATCACCACCGACACCATCGCGATGCTGAAGAACCCGGTGCCCGGCTGGAACACCCACTGCGACGTCGGCAGGTGCAGGAAGTGCAGGATGTCGTCGAAGAGCCCGTACTGCGGGTTGTAGAAGTAGGCGAACAGCAGCAGCGCCGAGGCGGGCGTCAGCATCACCGGCAGGTAGACGAGCGCCCGCAGGTAGCCGCGCGCGTGCCGCAGCTCGTTGAGCACGATCGCCACGATGAACGGGAGCGCGAACCCGAGGATCAGCGCCAGCACGGTGAACTCGAGCGTGTTCCGCCAGGCCTGCCAGAAGGTCGGGTCACGGAATATCCGGAGGTAGTTCGACCACCCCGCAAACGCGTAGCCGCCACCGTAGACCGGCTTCTGGAAGCTCATGATGAATTCGCGGACGATCGGGTACCAGGAGAAGAAGGAAAAGCAGAGCACCGCGCCGATCAGGAATCCCCAGGCGGCGGTGTTTCGCCGCGCCCGCGGCAGCACCGCCCTCGGCCGTCGCCTGGCGGCGGCGGTCGCCGGCGGCATCGCGCGTCGCGCGCCGCGGGTCACAACATTCGCCATTCGCTTCTCCCGTCGGTTCCGGTCGCGGATCGACCGGGCCCGGGGCGGCCGGCTGAGATCGCCGCCCGCCCCGCGCTCGGCTGGTGGTTGAGATTAATGATGAGTCGCCCGAACGGTCCCGGGTTCCCCCTTATCCCGCACTGTTCGACAGGATGGTGTTGACGTTCGCCGCCGCGGACTTGAGCAGCGCCGGGATGTTGACGTTCTGCTCCGTCAGCACGGCCAGCATGACCGGGTCGAGCGTCTTGTAGACGGCCTGGGCGTCATACGGCTCGCCGTCGCCGGGCTCCTGCGCGTTGATGAACGACTGGTAGTACGACACGTTGATCGTGGCGGACGCGGTGCGGAGCTGGTTAATCTTGCTGCCGGTGGCACCGACGAAGAGTTCAGGCTCGGGGAAGCCGACGGGGAACCCGTCCGCCTTCTGCCGGGCGAAGTTGAACTGGCCGACGCCGGGGGTCAGGTCCTCGAAGTTGATCCACTTGACGCCGGCCGCGATCTGCGCCGGGCTGTCCTTCGGGGAGAACATGAAGTCGTTGCCGCCGGACAGTGAACCCGCCGGAGTGCCGGTCAGGCTGGGCAGCGGGGCCATCCCGATGTCGCTCAGGTCGCCCTTGTCGGTCGGCACGATCACGTTGTAGATGTCGTCCGGCGCGGCGATGTACATGCCGAGCTTGCCCGCGGCGAACTGCTGCTGCAGCGTGCCCCAGGCCAGGCCCTGGGTGGGGCTCATCGCCTTGTCGGTGAACCGTAGGGTGTGCAGCGCCTCAAGGATCGCGGTGCCGTCGGCGTTGTCGAAGTCCGCCGTCGGGGACGCGCCGCTGTTGTTGACCGTGCTGCCGCCCAGCGCGTCCATGTACGAGGAGAAGTGCCAGCCGCCGTTGTTGCCCGCGCTGTAGTCGCCCCAGCCCTCGATGCCGTTGCCGAGCTTGGCGATGGCGGTGGCGTCGGCCTCAACCTCGGTCCAGGTCGTCGGCGGGTCGTTCGGGTTCAGCCCGGCCTCGGTGAAGAGCTTCCTGTTGTAGATCAGCCCCTGGGTGTAGTTGGAGGTCGGCAGGCCGTAAAGGGTCGAGCCCGCCTCAACCGCCTTCATCGAGCTCGGCGCGATGTCGTTGAGGTCGGGCACGGTCGTTGTGTTCACGTACTTCGTGATGTTGGCCGCCTGGCCGGCCAGCAGCACCTGCGGCAGGTCAGTGAAGTAGGTGTAGTAGAGGTTGGTCTCGGTCCCGGCCCGCAGCATCGCGGTGAACGTCGCCGGCACCGCGTCGCACGGGTAGTTGTAGACGCTGTCGATGGTGATGTTGGGGTTGGCCTTCTCGAAGATGGCCACGTCCTCCAGCCACTCCTTGTTCTGCACCGGCTGCTGTGCCGCGGGCGGCGCACAGTCGATGCTGATCGTCACCTTGCCGGTCGTGCCAGCTGTGCTGCTGCCGCCGCCGCTGCTGCTGCTTCCGCAGGCTGCGGCGCCGAGAACAATTCCTGCTACGGCGGCGACCGCGACTACCGGGCGGTAGCGCAGTCCATAACGCTGTCTGCTCTTCATCGCTCCATCCCTTTCCTGGGGCTGAACGTCTGCGATGTGCGACCGCGCCGCTGCGATAAGTCGGGTTGGCGCCGTCGCCGTTGAGAGCACGATACGTTTCCGGACATCTGCTTGCAAGATGTTGATGATCTGATGAAAAGACACAACTTTATTACGGTGGCGCATAGCGAAGAAACCGGAGGAAGACGACTGTAACTTGCGGAAAAATGCCGTATCGTTTGCAGCATGACGCGAACTCCCGCCCGGCGGCTCGCAGACGTCGCCAAGAAGGTTGGGGTCAGTGAGGCGACCGTGAGCCGAGTGCTCAACGGTAAAGCAGGTGTGTCCGATAGCACGAGAGACGCGGTCCTCACCGCGCTCGACGTGCTCGGGTACGAACGCCCCAGCAAGCTGCGCGGGCAGCGTGCCCGGCTTGTCGGCCTCGTGCTGCCCGAACTGCAGAACCCCATTTTCCCCGCGCTGGCCGAGGTCATCGGCGGAGCGCTGGCCCAGCGTGGCTTCACCCCGGTGCTCTGCACCCGCACCGAGGGCGGGCTCTCCGAGGCCGACTACGTCGACATGCTGCTCGACCAGCACGCCTCGGGGGTGGTGTTCGCGGGCGGTAACTGCACCGAGGTCGCCGCCCCGCACGATCACTTCCGGATGCTGCGCACCAGGGGCGTGCCGGTGGTGATCGTCAACGCCGCCATCGAGAGCCTCGAGTTCCCCCGTGTCGCGTGCGACGACTTCGCCGCCGCGGGCCAGGCCTTCAACCACCTGGCCGCGCTCGGGCACGACCGCATCGGGCTGCTGCTCGGCCCGGAGGATCACATGCCCTCGCGCCGTCGGCTGGTCGGGTTCGAGGACCACGCCAAGCGCTCGGGCATCTCGGCCGCGCCGGTCGAGCACGCGCTATTCTCGCTCGAGGGCGGGCAGGCGGCGACGAGCCGGATGCTGCGCCAGGGCGTCACCGGCGTCATCTGCGGCAGCGACGTGCTCGCACTCGGCGCGATCAGGGCGGTGCGCCGGGCCGGCCTGACCGTGCCGGGCGACGTCTCCGTGGTCGGCTACGACGACTCCGCGTGGCTGAACTGCACCGACCCGCCGCTGACGACGGTCAGGCAGCCCATCGAGTCGATGGGCAAGTCCGCCGTCGCTCTGCTGGTCGGCCAGATGGAGACCACCGCCGGGCACGCCGAGGAGCTCCTGTTCGAGCCCGAGCTGGTCGTCCGCGGCTCAACCGGCCCCGCCCCCGCCCGAGTCTGAGGGCTCATCGACTCTCGCCCGGCTGCGCCCTAGCGCCAGGCCGCCGTCTCGGCCAGCAGCAGCTTCCCCCGACGCCTAACGCCGGGCGCGCGGCCGGACCCGACAGGTGGGCGGCCGGGTCGATGGCGTCGGCGACAGCCTCCGCGCTTGGCGAGCCGCGGTCCGGCGGCCGGGCACCGACGCACCGTCCTCACCGTCACCACGCACAACAAGCTGGACGGATACAGGGGTCATCGTGGGTACTTCGGGTCGCGGGGTGCCCCCGCCGGCACACGCTGACGCCCGCGGACGGAAAACGCGGACCCCAACGGCACACAAATCATGGCTCCCGCCCAGGGCGGCTCGACGGCCTCTCCTCAGCTGCCCCAGAACCCGCACCCGCCACCACGAGAACACCGCCTGGAGCCGCCGCCAGCAAACCCAGCCAGCCGCCGCTTGACAAGCCAGGCCCGGGGATGTCTAGCTCGCCACCCGGCGACAGCGCCATCCGCGAACCTGCCTGACCCCAGGCCGCCGCTACTGCCGGGCCGTCGCCCGGCTGATCCAGTCTAGGTAAGGAGCAGATCCGTCCTCGATCCTGAAGGCGGTGATCTCCGGGTTGTCCCAGGGGTGATTCTCGATCAGGCGTGCCTTCAGATCCGGATACCGATCGGCCTCGGTCTTGAGGAGAACCTGCCACTCCTCTCCCTCCCCGAACTCCCCCAAATGCCAGAACGCCGACAGCGCCGGGCCGAACACCTGGCCACTGGCCGCCAACCGCTCACGCACCGCCAACCGGAGCAGATCGGCAGCGCTCCCCCGGCTACCTGCGGTCGTGGACACAAGGAGATAGTCAGCCATAGGCCGATCGTACGGAACCGACCACTTGCGCCGCGTGCCATCGGCACGTCCGCTGGCGGGCCTCGAGAGCGGGGCTGCCGGCCGGGGCGGCGGTCAGTGCCAGGCGGGGCCCTGGGTGAGGGGGTGGGCGCGGAGGTAGTCCTCGTCGACCTCCACGCCTAGGCCGGGCCCCTCCAGGGGGAGCACCGTGCCGTCGGCCGCGAGCGTGTACGAAGCGGAGCAGGCGGCGGTGCGGAGCGGGTTGTCGGTCGAGCCGTCGGCCTCGAAGTACCAGGCGTTGTCGACGCTGGCCAGGTAGTGCACGCTGGCGGCGAAGTTCAGCCCGGTGTGGCAGCCGTGGGTGCAGACCGGCAGGCCCGCCGCCGACGCCAGCGCGGCGATCCGCAGCGCCTCGGTGACGCCGCCGCAGCGGGACAGGTCGGGCTGCACGACCGACACCGTGCCGCCGTCGAGCAGCCGCTGGAACTCGTACCGGGTGTACAGGTTCTCGCCCGCCGCCAGCGGCAGCACCGGGCGGGCGAGCGACGCCGCCTCCCGCCAGGATCGGTCCTGGTACGGCGGGAACGGCTCCTCGAGCCAGCCCGCCCCCGCCTCGGCCAGCACCGGCAGCATCGCCCGGACGTCATCGACCGAGTAGCGGCAGTTCGCGTCGGCCAGCAGCGCCACGTCCGGGCCGAGCTCGGAACGCAGCGCCCGGGACCGTTCGACATCACGGTTGAGGGTGTCGCCGAGCCGCAGCTTGACCGCGCGGTAACCACCGGCGACCTGTCTGGCCGCCTCCTCGGCCACCGCGGCGGGCTCGGCGTAGCCGAGCGCGAAACCGCCCGCGTAGGCGGGGACCGGGCGCGACGCCCCGCCCAGGAGCCGGTACAGCGGCTGGCCGAGCGCCTTGCCCTTGATGTCCCACAGCGCCATGTCGACGCCGCTCATCGCGCAGACGCAGGCCGCGCAGGTGCCGTGGTTGGCGAGCACGCGGCGCTCGAAGACGTCCCAGACCGCGGTCGGTGCGGCCGCGTCGAGGCCGGTGAGCAGGTCGCGGAGGGTGGTGTCGATCGTCGCGGCGACGGCCAGCGGCGCCCGGGCGTTGTAGGACTCGCCGTAGCCGACGAGGCCGTCGCCGGTGGTGACCTTGACGACCACCGTGTCCCGCTTGGTGACGGAGCCGAGGCCCTGGGTCACCGCCTGCTTGAGGGGAACCGAGCAGGCGATCGCCTCCACCGACGCGATCGTCAGGTCCTTCACCGGCCAACCCCCGCCGTCGCTCATCGCTACCTCCTCGGTGCCGCGTCTGTTTCGAGACTGGCAAAAGGAGGCGGCGGCGGGCAATGTGTCCCGCTCATGATCGCGGGCCGCTTACGGCGGATCTCGCCACAAACGGCCCGCGGCCATGCAACAGCCGGGCAGCCCTCGGCTAGCTGGCGACTCCGGCCGGCTCGCCCACCGTCAGCGGGTGGCCGATCGACTCGCCGCTGGCGGGGTCGAAGAAGTGCAGGCGGCTGGTGTCGATGGCGAGCTCGAGCGGCTGCCCGGACCGGACGCCGGAGCGGGAGGAGACGCGGGCGGTCCACAGCGTC
>Ga0302314_10006563_pt1 | contig 21053 bp, 21 predicted proteins | sample III_Palsa_N2_3_FD_200533 | JGI IMG/M metagenome (GOLD analysis project Ga0302314, IMG submission 200533) | Peat permafrost microbial communities from Stordalen Mire near Abisko, Sweden - III_Palsa_N2_3 | ecosystem: Environmental > Terrestrial > Soil > Palsa > Peat permafrost | place: Sweden... | reverse complement strand
GGGTCGACGAGGGCGCGCAGCGCCTGCACGTGGTCGACCTGGACGGCGCGGTGAAAGGCTCGCCGGTCAACCTGAAGGCGCTGGAGAAGATCGTCGCCGCCGTCGGCGACGTGCCGGTGCAGGCCGGCGGCGGCGTGCGCGACGAGGAAACGGTGCAGCATTACCTCGACGCCGGCGTCAGCTTCATCATCATCGGCACCAAGGCGGTGAATACGCCGCACTTCCTGCGCGATCTGTGCCTGGAATACCCGCGCCACATTTTCGTCGGCCTCGACGCCAAGGACGGGCGCGTCGCCATCGACGGCTGGAACAAGCTGTCGCACCACGACGTGGTGGAGATGGCGCAGCATTGCGAGCGCGACGGCGTCGAAGCGATCATCTACACCGACATCGGCCGCGACGGCATGATGCAGGGCTTCAACGTCGACGCCACGCGCGCGCTGGCCAAGGCGGTCAACACACCGGTCATCGCCTCCGGCGGCGTCTCCTCCCTGGACGACCTGCGCAGCCTCGGCAGCCTGCGCGAGGACGGCGTGATCGGCGCCGTGATCGGCCGCGCCCTCTACGAAGGCGGCCTGCAGTTCAAGGACTGTCTCAAGGCCGTCACCTCGGCCTGATTCTTCACAGCGAAGCTGCCCATGCTTGCCAAGCGCGTCATCCCCTGTCTCGACATCGACGCCGGCCGCGTGGTCAAGGGCGTCAAGTTCGAGCAGCTGCGCGATGCCGGCGACCCGGTGGAGGTGGCGCGGCGCTACGACCAGCAGGGCGCCGACGAGCTTGTATTTCTGGACATTACCGCCAGCTCCGACGAGCGCCCGACCCTGTTCAAGACGGTGGAGGCGGTGGCGCGCGAGATCTATATTCCGCTCACCGTGGGCGGCGGCGTGCGCACCTCGGCCGACGTCCGCGCCCTGCTCTCGGCCGGCGCCGACAAGGTAGCGATCAATACCGCCGCCGTGCTCAATCCCGATTTCGTGCACGAGGCCGGCCAGCGTTTCGGCGTGCAGTGCATCGTCGTCGCCATCGACGCCAAGCGCGTCAAGACGCGCAAGAAAGACGGGAATGAAACGCCGCAATGGCAGGTCTTTACCCATGGCGGGCGCAAGAGCACCGGGCTCGACGCGATCGAATGGGCCAGGACCATGGTTGAAAAAGGCGCGGGCGAACTGCTGGTGACCAGCATGGATCGAGACGGCACCAAGGCCGGCTACGACGTCGAGCTGCTGCGCGCGATCAGCGATGCGGTGCCGGTGCCGGTGGTGGCCAGCGGCGGCGTCGGCACCCTGGAGCACCTGTACCAGGGCTTCAGCGAAGGCGGCGCCGACGCGGTGCTCGCCGCCAGCATCTTCCATAACGGCACCTACACCGTGGCCCAGGCCAAGCAGTACCTGGCGGAGCGCGACGTGCGGGTGCGGCGGTGAGCGCGGCCGGCGCGGACGCGGTGCTGGCGCAGCTTTACGCCACCCTGCAGCAGCGCAAAAGCGCCGATCCGCAGCAGTCCTATGTCGCCGGCCTCTACGCCAAAGGCGTGGACGCCATTCTCAAGAAAATTGCCGAGGAAGCCGGCGAAACCCTGATCGCGGCCAAGAATCTGCCCCTGTCCGGCGGCACGCCGGAGGACCAGGCGGCCCTGGCGCACGAGCTGGCCGACCTGTGGTTTCACACCCTGGTGCTGCTGGCGGCGTATGATCTCCCCTTGAGCGTCCTGACCGACGAGCTGGCACGGCGTATGGGCCGTTCCGGCCTGGAAGAAAAGGCCGCCCGCCCCAATAACTAACTGACCCATACCCGGGCAGTAGCGAGGAATACAAATGTTTTCCGGTACTTTCAGCATCTGGCATTGGCTGATCCTGCTGGTCATCGTCATCGCGGTGTTCGGCACCAAGAAGCTGCGCAATGCCGGCGGCGACCTGGGCTCGGCGGTGAAGAACTTCAAGACCGCGATGCGCGAAGGCGAGGAAGAGGCCGCGCGTCCGGCCAAGGCGCCCGAGGTCATCGAAGGCGAAGCCCGGCCGGTTCCGCCGTCGTCCTCGACCTCGACGCACAGCGACAAGGTTTAGGCACCCGCACCGTTACCGGTCCGGCGGACCAGGCCCATGCTCGACTTCAGCTTTTCTGAGCTGCTGCTGGTTTTCGTGGTGGCGCTGGTGGTGCTCGGCCCCGAACGGATGCCGGCGGTGGCGCGCGCGGTCGGCCGCTGGACCGGCAAGGCGCGCGTCTACATGCGCAATCTCACCGCCGAACTCGAGCGCGAAACCCAGGTGGCCGAGCTGAAGAAGCAGATCGACGACGCCCAGCGCATCCTGCGCGAGCAGTCGCAGAGCTTTCAGAGCGAAACGCACAAGCTGGTCGAGGAGGCCAAGCCTACGACGACGGCGCTGAGCAAGCCGCCGGCCGAAAATGGCTGAACCACAACCCGCGCTGGGCCAGGACTCCGGCGATACGCCGGGCGGCGGCGAGCAGCCGCTGCTGGCGCACCTGATCGAGCTGCGCTCGCGCCTGATCCGCGCCCTGCTCGGGGTCTTCGTCGCCTTCCTGCCGCTGGCCTTCTTCGCCCGGCATCTCTACCACCTGCTGGCCGAGCCGATGCTGCGCCTGCTGCCGGCCGGCGGCACCATGATCGCCACCGAGGTGGCGGCGCCGTTTCTGGTGCCGTTCAAGCTGGCGGCGATGATGGCCTTCGTCGCGGCGCTGCCCTGGGTGCTGTACCAGATCTGGGCCTTCGTGGCGCCGGGCCTGTACCGCAACGAGCGCCGCCTGGTGGTACCGCTGCTGGTCTCGAGCACCGCCCTGTTCTACATCGGCATGGCCTTCGCCTATTTCCTGGTGCTGCCGGCGGTGTTCAAGTTCTTTGTCGGCGTCGCCCCCGAGGGCGTGTCGGTGATGACCGATGTGGGCAAGTACCTGGACTTCGTCATCAAGCTGTTCCTGGTGTTCGGCCTGACCTTCGAGACGCCGGCGGCGATCGTGCTGCTGTGCTGGACCGGCTTCGTCACGCCGCAACAGCTGGCGGCGCACCGCGACTACGTGTTTGTCGGCGTGTTCTGCGTGTCCGCCGTGCTGGCGCCGCCGGACGTGCTGTCGATGATCCTGCTGGCGATCCCCATGTACCTGCTGTTCGAGATGGGGCTGCTCGGCGCGCGCTGGCTGGTGAAGACCAAGGCCAAGGCCGCCGCGGAACAGGCTTCCTCGACGTCGGGCTGAGGCGGCGCCCGGCGGGCACCTGCCGCCACCGGTGTGCGTTCCGTCTCAGTACTTTCCAGTACTTGCATTAGACTGGCCGGACCTGTGAATCCGGATCAAGCCCCATGCCAAAGTACCTGCGGCCGGCCGCGCCGCTCGCCCCGATCCTGTTGCTGATGACGACTCTCGCCGGATGCGCGCACGACGACGACGCGCGCGTCACCGGCAGCGGCGGCAAGCACCTGCATTACAGCTCCACGCAGAAAGTGGTGGATCTGACGGCGGAGCAGCGCGCGGCGCTGGCGGCATTGCAGGACCGTTATTACCCGGGCCTGGCCGCGGACCGCGCCGTGGACCGCGCCGCCGCGGCGCTGCGGCAGATGAAATTCGACCCGGTGCTGGAGCAGCCGCTGCCGGCCCTGGTGGAAGGCGAAGCGGACGGCACCCTGGTCAGCCACGGCCACGAGATCCTGCGCGGCGTGATCAAAGCGAAAGGCCTGCCGCTGCCGGCCAAGCCCGACCATCAGAGCACGCGCGCCCTGGTGGCGGTGCGCGCCGGCATGGCGGGCGGCACCCTGGTGCACGTGGAGTTCGAGACCACGGTGTGGGACAGCGCGGGCAATTCCAGAACCACCACGCCCACGACGCCGGAACTCTATCAGGCGTTCTTCGAGAATTTCGAACCGCAAGGCGCCGCCAGCGCCTCGTCAAACTGAAGGTACGCTGCGCTCAGGCGGCGCGGCGCAGCTCGGCCAGCACCGGCGCGGTCTGCGGACGCACCCCGCGCCACAACAGGAAGGCCTCGGCCGCCTGCTCCACCAGCATGCCCAGCCCGTCGGCACAGCTGGCCGCGCCCTGGCTGCGCGCCCATTGCAGGAACGGCTCCGCCGCCTTGCCGTAATTGAGGTCGTAGGCCAGCGCGCCGGACGCGAACAGGCCCGCCGGCAGGCGCGGCACTTCGCCTTCGTGGCCGGCGGCAGTGGCGTTGAGAATCAGGTCGAAGCTGTCGCCTTTCAAGGCGTAGTGGGTGCAGGGACGGATCGGACCGAGGGCCTTGAACGTCGCGGCCAGCTCCTCCGGCCGCCAGGGATTGCGCCCCGACAGCACCAGTTCGGCGGGCCCTTCGGCCAGCAGCGGTTCGAGGATGCCGCGGGCGGCGCCCCCCGAGCCGAGCACCAGCAGGCGCTTGCCGGCGATGGCGACCGCCAGGTTGTGCCGCAGGTCGCGCACCAGGCCGATGCCGTCGGTGTTGTCGCCGCACCAGCCGGTCTTGCCGCGCACCAGGGTGTTGACCGCGCCGGCGCGCTCGGCGCGTGCACTGCGCGTCTCGCACAGGCCTACCGCGGCAGCCTTGTGTGGCAGAGTCAGGTTGAGGCCGGCGTAGCCCTGGGCGTATAGGCCGGCCAGATGCTCGTCCAGTTCCTCCACCGAGACTTCGATTGCCTCGTAGTGGACCCGGGTGCCGAACTGGGCCGCAAACAGCGGATGAATGCGCGGCGACAGGCTGTGCGCGATAGGCTGGCCCAGAACGGCATAGTGATTAGAAGTCATCTGATAAATGCCAATCAGCGCACCGCCGATGCGGAAAACACCACAGTCCGCCAATGAACGCAAATAAACGCAAATGCAAATAATGCTTAAGGTTCATTCGCGTTCATTCGCGTTTATTTGCGGACTGACTGCATCACTTATGAGATGAGTTCTAGTCACGCCTTATCTTCCGCCAGCCAGGTAGCGGCTTGCTTCGCAAAGTAGGTGACGATCATGTCGGCACCGGCGCGGCGCAGGCACAGCAGGGACTCCATCACCACCTTGCGCTCGTCGAGCCAGCCGTTGGCGATGGCGGCGCGCAGCATCGAGTATTCGCCGCTGACCTGGTAGGCCGCCACCGGCACGCCGAAGCGGTCCTTGACGCGGCGGATGATGTCCAGGTACGGCATGCCCGGCTTGACCATGACGATGTCGGCGCCCTCGTTCAGGTCCAGCTCGACTTCGCGCAGCGCCTCGTCGGTGTTGGCCGGGTCCATCTGGTAGGTGCGCTTGTCGCCCTTCAGCGCCACCTTGGTGCCGACCGCATCGCGGAACGGGCCGTAGAAGGCGCTGGCGTACTTGGCGGCATAGGACAGGATCACGGCGTTTTTCTGACCATCGCGCTCCAGCACCTGGCGCACCGCGCCGATGCGGCCGTCCATCATGTCCGAGGGCGCCAGCACGTCGGCGCCGGCGCGGGCCAGCACCAGGGCCTGCTTGCGCAGGGCCTCGACGGTGACGTCGTTATCGACATAGCCGGAGGCGTCCAGCACGCCGTCATGGCCGTGACTGGTGTAGGGATCGAGCGCGATGTCGACGATCACGCCCAGCCCCGGGCAGGCCGATTTCACCGCGCGGATGGCGCGCGGGATCAGCCCTTCCGGGTTGAGCGCCTCGCTGCCGAACTCGTTCTTCAACTCCGGCGGAATCACCGGGAACAGGGCCACGGCGGCGATGCCCAGCTGCTGCAATTCGGCGCATTCGCGCACCAGCTCCTGCAGGTCGAGCCGGGTCTGGCCGGGCATCGAGACGATGGGGCCCTTGAGGGCGCCTTCGGCCACGAACAGCGGCTGGATCAGCTGCGCCGGGGCCAGGCGGGTTTCGCGCACCAGGGCGCGGACGAATTCGGCGCTACGCAGGCGGCGCGGGCGGGTATGGGGGAAGGCGGCGGTCACGGGTTGGTAGCTCGCGGGGAAACTGCCCAATTATAAGGGGCGAGCCACCCGCAGGCGGATTTGCAGGCCAGCCTGCAACCAAAACGGCCTGTCATCCGTACAGGCCACCGCGCCGCGGGCCTTGCTATCATCGGGCTCCGCAGCCGGGCCTGCACGGCCCAAACCAGACCAGCGCTTCATGAGCTCCGCCATCACCGAACCGGAACGCCTCACCCAGTTGCTGGCCGCCATCAGCAGCGGCGACCAGCGCGCGTTCGCCCAGCTTTATGAAAGCTGCAGCTCGCATCTGTTCGGTCTGCTGCTGCGTATTCTGCAACGACGGGATTGGGCGGAAGAAGCACTGCAGGACTGCTTTCTCAAGGTCTGGCAGAAATCGGAAACCTATGAACCCTCACGGGGCGCGCCGCTGACCTGGCTCTCCACCATCGCCCGTTACCGTGCGCTGGATCTGTTGCGCATGAAACGGCCGGAAGTGGAGATGCCGGAGGAAGGCGAGGAGCCGCCGATGACCCTGGCCGATCCGGGCCAGGATCCGGTGGACGGCGCCATCGAGGGCGAGGGCATCGGCAAGCTGCGCGACTGCATGCGCGGCCTGCAGGATGAGCAGCGCCGGAGCGTGCTGCTGGCGTATTACGAGGGCTATACCCATCAGGAGCTGGCGCAGGCGATGCAGGCGCCGCTGGGTACGGTAAAGAGTTGGGTGCGGCGCGGCCTGTCGCGCCTGCGTGACTGCCTTGAAGCGGTCGGCGGTTCGCTGGAGAAGTAATGAAGTACCAGGATGCCAAGTTGCGCAGGATGCTGGCGGCCGAGTATGTGCTCGGCACGCTGCGCGGTCCGGCGCGCCGGCGTTTTGAGCGGCTGGCGCGCAGCGATACGGCATTGCGCGCCGAGCAGCATTTCTGGGAAGCGCGGCTGGGCCGGCTGACCGGCGCGATCAGGCCGGTGACCCCCGCCCCCACCGTATGGATCTCCCTGCAGCGGCGCATCACGGCCGGCAATACCGTGCCGCTGCGCCGCCCCGCCCCGGATCAGCCCAAACCCGTGCCGATGTGGCGCATCTGGGCCGGCATGGCCGCCGCCGCCGCGGTGGTGGCCGTGGTGATGCTGAGCCAGCAGCGCATCGGCTCGCCGACGCCGGCCCCCACCCCGGTAGCGCAGGCTCCGGTGGCGCCGCCCGCACCGGTTTACGTGGCGCAGCTCAAGGTGCCGGATTCGACAATGCAATGGACCGTGAGCCTGTCTCCGGATCGCGGCCAGATGACCGTGGCGGCTGCCGGCGACTACCCGCGGCTCGGCCAGCACAGCATGGAGCTGTGGTGGATCTCGCCGCAGGGGCCGGTGGCGCTGGGCCTGCTGCCGGTGCAGGGCAAGGGCAGCATGACGCTGCCCAGGGAATTGAGCGCACAGGGCGGCATCACCCTGGCGGTGAGCCTGGAGCCGCAAGGCGGCTCACCCACCGGCAAGCCCACCGGACCGGTGCTGACTTCAGGGCCTGCGGTGCAGGCGGCCTGATATCGTAGGTCGGTTCAAGGGCGCTTCAGCGCCCGGAACCGACAGAGCGCCACGGCTTGTCGGCACCGCTGCGCTTGAGCCGACCTACTTTGCCGAATGCTTCCCTAACCAATCCTGTAACTCCGCTGTCACCTGATCGCGGCATTGCGGAATTTCATTGAGCAGTTCGTGCCGCCCGCCTGCGTAGATTTTCACGCTCACATCATTCAAGCCGGCGGAGCGGTAGGCCTGCGCCAGCAGCTCCGGCCCCCGCGCACCGCCGCTGACGGCGTCCTCGCTGCCGGCAATCAACAAGACCGGCAGGTTTTTCGGAATGCGCGACAGCCGTTGCGGATCGCGCAGCGAGGCGCCCGCCGTGAGCAGGCTGGCCCACAGGGCGGCGCTGCAGCGGAAACCGCACAGCGGATCGGCGACGTACTGGTCCACTTCGGCGGCATCGCGTGACAGCCAGTCGGCGGGAGTGCGCGCCGGGGCAAACTTCTTGTTGAAGGCCTTGAACGACAGGGCCTCGGCCAGGGCGCTGCGGTGACGCACGCCGAGCAGCATTCCCTCCAGCTTCAACAACACGGCCCCGGCCGCCCGCGTCGCACCCATGTCGCCGGTGGTAGCGGAAAGCACGACTCCCGCCAGGCCGTCGCCGTGCTCGACGATGTAGTACTGGCTCAGGAACGAGCCCATGCTGTGGCCAAGCAGGAACAGCGGCGTGCCGGCCTGCTCCGATGCTGCTTGCAGGCGCACCCGGTGCAATATTTCCAGCGCATAGTTCCAGCCATCGCGATCGGCGAAGTGGCCCAGCTCTTCGGCGTTGCGCACGCTGCGGCCGTGACCGGGCCAATCCAGTGCGTAGACGGCCCAGCCGGCGGCATTGAGCGCTTGCGCCAGGCGCGCGTAGCGCGCGCCGTGCTCGGCCATGCCATGCGCCACCAGCAGGCTGGCGCGCACCGGCCCCGGCGGCAGCCAGCGATACACATGAATGGCCCGGCCATCGGACGCCTGCAACTGGAAACCGTCATCACTCATGGGTAAGTTCTCTATGCTTGATGCCACTATAAAGCAGAGCAAATCATTCAGGCCGAGGAGAATCCGATGAAGCAGACCGCGCTGCTGGCGATCGACCAGGGCACCACCAGCACCCGCGCCATCGTCTTCGGGCGCGACGGCGCGCGCCTGGCGGTGGCGCAACGCGAGCTGCCGCAGGCCTATCCGCAATCGGGCTGGGTGGAGCACGACGCGCAGCGCATCTGGGACGATGTGCTGGCCTGCGTGCGCGAGGCATTGGCGACGGCGAAGCTGGCGGCTGCGGACATCGCTTCCATCGGCATCACCAACCAGCGCGAAACCACCGTGCTTTGGGACCGCGCCAGTGGCCAGCCGATCCACCCCGCCATCGTCTGGCAGGACCGGCGCACCGCCGACTGGTGCCGCGAGCACAACAGCGCCGAGCGCGAACGCTGGCTGCAGCAGAAGACCGGACTGCTGCTCGATCCCTATTTCTCCGCGACCAAGATCGCCTGGACGCTGGATCATGTGCCGGGCGCGCGGGCGCGCGCCGAGCGCGGCGAACTGGCCTTCGGCACCATCGACAGCTGGCTGCTGTGGCAGCTCAGCGACGGCAGGCTGCATGCCACCGACGCCACCAATGCCTCGCGCACCCTGCTTTACAACCTGCACACACAGGACTGGGACCCGGAACTGCTGGACTTTTTCGGGGTGCCGGCGCAGTTGCTGCCGCAGGTGCGCGACAGCGCCGCCGACTACGGCAAGAGCGAGGCCGGGCTGTTCGGCGGCGCTATCCCCATCGGCGCCATGGTCGGCGACCAGCAGTCGGCCACCGTCGGCCAGGCCTGCTTCAAACCCGGCATGATCAAGAGCACTTACGGCACCGGCTGCTTCCTGGTGCTGAATACCGGCGCACAGCCGGCGCAGTCGCGTCACCGCCTGCTCAACACCGTCGGCTACCGGCTGGGCGGCGTTACCACGCACGCGCTGGAAGGCAGCATCTTCGTCGCCGGCGCGGCGGTGCAGTGGCTGCGCGACGCCATGCGCCTGATCGGCGCCGCCGGCGAAAGCGAGGCGCTGGCGCGTTCCATCACCGATACCAAGGGCGTGTACCTGGTGCCGGCCTTCACCGGCCTCGGCGCGCCTTACTGGGACCCGCAGGCACGCGGCGCCATCTTCGGCCTGACCCGTGACTCCGGCATCGCCCACATCGTGCGCGCGGCGCTGGAATCGGTCTGCTACCAGACGCGCGACCTGCTGGAGGCGATGCGCGAGGACGCCACGCCGCCGACCGAGCTGCGCGTCGACGGCGGCATGGCGGTGAACGACTGGCTGATGCAGTTCCTCACCGACATCATCGGCATTCCGGTGGTGCGCCCGCAGACGGTGGAAACCACCGCGCTGGGCGCGGCGCAGCTGGCCGGCCTGCAGGCCGGCGTGTATGCATCGCTGGAGGAGATCGGCGCGCTGTGGCGCGCCGACCGGCGCTTCGAGCCGCTACTGGATAAAACGCGGGCGGACACGCTGTATGCCGGTTGGCGCGAGGCGGTGGGGCGGGTGCAGACGGTGCGGCCAGCCGTTTGAAATAAAACGGCTTTTGCCAGACACTGCGATACAGGCGCCGGGACCTTACACGAACAGTGCTACCATTTGACTATGACGACTGCCGATCTCGAAGAGGCCGCTCTGCACCTTCCCGTGCAGGAGCGCGCCCAGCTTGCACACAAGCTGCTTGAGAGCCTGGATCTGCCTGCCGAGGGTGAAGCAGGACAGATGTGGGTACTCGAGGCGCAGCGCCGTGCCGAGGAAATCGATCAAGGCAAAGTGCAGTTGATCTCTTCCGAAGAGCTTGAGCAGCAGGTTCAATCGCTTTTCAAGTGATCTATCGATTACACCCCGAAGCGGCGGCGGAACATCGAAAACAGATCGCGTATTACGAAGATCAGCAGCTCGGTCTGGGCAGGCGCTATCACGCCGAATTCCGTGCTGTCATGGCCATCGTATGCGAAGCACCGCAACGATATCGTGTGATTGGCGCCCCGGCCATCCGTTGCCGGCATTTCGCAGTTTTTCCATTCGACCTGATCTACCGTGAGCTTGGTGGTTCGGTGCAGGTTCTGGCCATCGCCCATCATCGACGGCGGCCAGGCTATTGGGCGGGAAGGCTCTGACCGCGAGTCGCTTTTCCCGGATGTCGCGGCATCCCGCTTGTCCCAAGCTTGTCAATAGCGCGTAATTCCCACCCGCTTGGCCGCTTGCGCCGCCCGGCACGGGCCGGTAAGGTCTGCGCTTGTGAAAATCGTCATCCTAGGTGCCGGCCAGGTCGGCACCACTCTCGCCGAAAACCTCGCCAGCGAAGCCAACGACATCACCGTCGTGGATTCCGACGCGCAGGCGCTGGCCAACCTGCAGGAGCGGCTCGACATCCGCACCGTGCTCGGCCATGCCTCCTATCCGGAGACGCTGCGCCGCGCCCAGGCCAACGACGCGGACATGATCATCGCCGTCACCGAGAGCGACGAGACCAACATTCTGGCCTGCCGCATCGCCCAGACCCTGTTTCACACCCCGACCAAGATCGCCCGCGTGCGCGCGGCGGAATACCTGGGCGAGGAAGACAAGCTGTTCCTGCCCGACGCGCTGTCGGTGGACATGCGCATCAGCCCGGAGCAGCTGGTGACCGACGCCATCGGCCGCCTGATCGAATATCCGGGCGCGCTGCAGGTGGTGGATTTCGCCAACGGCCGGGTGCGCCTGGTCGGCGTGCGCGCCTACTACGGCGGCCCGCTGGTGGGACGCCAGCTGAAGGAATTGCCGTCGCATCTGCCAGCCGATGTCGACGCGCGCGTTGCCGCCATCTACCGCCGCGGCAAGCCGATCCTGCCGGAAGGCGAGACGGTGATCGAGGCGGAGGACGAGGTGTTCTTCGTCGCCGCGCGCAGCCACATCCCCAAGATCATGGCCGAGCTGCGCAAGCTCGACCGCCCGGTGAAGCGCGTCATGCTCGCCGGCGGCGGCAACATCGGCCTGCGCCTGGCGCGCGCGCTGTCCGACAAGGTGCAGGTGAAGATCATCGAGCGCAACCGCGACCGCGCGCGCAAGCTGTCGGAAGAGCTCAACCACGTGGTGGTGCTGGCCGGCGACGCCGCCAACGAATCGCTGCTGATGGAAGAGAACATCGAGGACGTCGATGTGTTCTGCGCCGTCACCAACGACGACGAGGCCAACATCCTCTCCGCCATGCTGGCCAAGCGCCTCGGCGCGCGCAAGGCGCTGTCGCTGATCAACCGCCTGGCCTATGTGGACCTGGTGGAAGGCGGCGCCATCGATGTCGCCATTTCGCCGCAGCAGGCCACGGTGAGCGCGCTGCTGGCGCATGTGCGGCGCGGCGACGTGGTCAAGGTGCACTCCCTGCGCCGCGGCGCCGCCGAGGCGATCGAGGCGGTGGCGCACGGCGACCGCAGCAATTCCAAGGTGGTCGGCCGCCGCCTGGAGGAGATCAAGCTGCCGCCCGGCACCACCATCGGCGCCATCGTGCGCGGCGAGGACGTGCTGATCGCCCACGGCGAGGTGATGATCGAGGCCGAGGACCACGTCATCCTGTTCATCGTCGACAAGCGCAAGACCCGGGACGTGGAGAAGCTGTTCCAGGTCGGCCTGACCTTCATCTGAGCGCCGCTCCCGGCCCCTTGTGGGCGACCGGGGCGAGACGGCTGTCGCACTTTGGTGCGTTTTTATCATTGACGGCCGTTCGCGCCGCCACCTAGGATCAACCCAGGACTTGCATCGCCTTCAGGGGCTTTTCGCGGAAGACGAAAAGCTGGCGATGCACAGGTATGGACGCCCGGGAACTGCTGGCCATCCGCTCAGGGTGTTTTGCGCATCACCGTCGCCGCCCCGTGCGGCCGGCGCTTCGCTTCCCCGCTGCGATCGCCACACCCGGCATACATGGCCTGTGTCCACTGGCCGGGGGCTCCGGCACGCGAGCGAGGGCTGTGCGATGACGATGGAAATGCTTTACGAGGCGCTGGTCTCGGCCCTGCTGATGGGCGTGGTGTGGCTGGTGGCGCGGCGTTCGGTGGCAGGCTATCGCGCGCGTGCCGAAAACGCCGATTCCCTCAGCCGGGTGCTGGAAGAGCAGAGCCTGCGCTACCGTGACAGGGAATTGAGCGATGCCGCCGAGCTGTCCAAGCTGAATGCGCAGCTGGAAGCGCAGCAGCAGCAGCTCGCGGAGGCCAGAAAAGGCACAGAGACCGAACGCGAGAGATCCGAAGCCCTGATGCGCGCCCTCGCCCGGCTGCGCGAGGAATACCGTTCGGTGAAGGACCGCCTGGAAACGCAGCAGTCCTGGGTCGAAGAACAGGGCCAAAGGCTCAAGGCCCAATTCGGTGAACTGGCGGCCCAACTGCTGATGGAGAAGGCCTCCACGCTGCAGCAGTCCAATAACGCCTCGATCGATGACATCGTCGCACCGCTGCGCCATCAGCTGGCCGAATTCCAGGCGCGCATCAACGAGGTGCACGAGGTCGACCGGCGCGACCGTGCCGGCTTCTCGCAGCTGCTCGACGGCTTCGGCAGGACCCAGCAGCAGCTGTCCGGTCAAGCCGACGCCCTGACCCGCGCCCTCTCCGTCGCACCCGGCAACGCCGGCGCGCTCGGCAATATGCGGCTGGAGCTGCAATTGCAGTCGGCCGGCTTCGAAGAAGGGCGGCACTACCTGCGTCAGCCGGCCGACCAGGGCCAGGCCGGCGACGAGCATCAGCCGCCCCTGGCGCTGCACCTGCCGGACCAGACCGGCTATCTGCCGATGGATGCCGGCCTCAACCTGAACGCCTGGGAGGAAGCGGCCACCGCCTCCGGCGAGGCTGCGCGCGACGCCGCATTGGAACAGCATGTGGACGGGCTACGCCGGCATATCGATCTGCTGGGCTCGCGCCGCTACGCCGAACTGGCGGACGGCGAGAAGCCCATTCCCTACACCCTGCTGTATCTGCCGGTGGAAGGCGCGGCGCTCGCCGCCCTGGACCGCGATCCCGAACTGCTCGGCCGCGCCCACCGCCACAAGGTGGTGCTGGCCACGCCGGGCACGCTGTTCCTGGTGGTGGGAATGGTGGCCCAGCTGTGGCGGGTGGCGGCGCAGGAGTTGCACGCCCAGGCGGTGGCCCAGGCGAGCGAACAGTTGTTGCAACGCCTGGATCAGTTCGTCGAAAGCTTCGGCCGCATCGGCGCGGCACTCGACGGCGCGCGCCAGCTGTTCAACGAAGCCGATGCGCGCCTGAGCAGCGGCGACGGCAATGCCCTGGCCGTGGCGCGGCGCATGAAGCTGCTCGGCGCCTCGCCCGGCGGCGCCCGGCCCGACGCGAATGCTAGCGCCGGCCCGCTTGCGGCGGACAGCACCCTGTTGCGGCTGCCGCTGGAGCCCACGCCGCGCACGCGCCGATGATGCCAACTATAGGCGCGTAACCGACCATCGGCGCAACGGTGGGTTGTGCCTGCGGCTCCACCCACCCTGTGACTGGCCGGCTCCGGGCACCCTACTCGCGCCAGAACGCGGGGGTCAGCGGCACCAGGATCACGAACAGCTCCAGCCGTCCGGCCAGCATGGCGAAGGCGCAGATCCAGGCCTGGAAGTCATTGAGCGCGGCAAAGGTGTGCGAGGGGCCGACGGCGCCAAGACCGTGGGCGCCGTTGTTGATCATCGCCACCACCGCCGAGAAGGCGGTGAGGAAATCCATGCCGCTGAGAATCAGCAGCATGCTCAGTACGATCACGGTGATGGTGTAGAGGTGGACGAAACTGAATACCGATAGCGCATTGCGCTCGCTGATCACCTGGCCGCCGACCTTGAGCGTATGCACCGCGGTGGGATGGACCAGGCCGAACAACTCACGCGCGCTCTGCTTGAACAGGATCAGGGTGCGGATCATCTTGATGCCGCCACCGGTGGACCCGGCCGAGGCGGTGACGCAGGACAGCAGCAGCATCCACAGGCAGGCGAACAGCGGCCAGCGCGCGTAGTCCAGGCTGACCAGGCCGCAGTTGGTGACAACCGAGACCAGGTTGAAACTGGCATTGCGCAATGCGCTCCAGTAGCTCGCATAGACCTCGTGGTACCACAGGTAATACGCCACCAGCAGGCAGCTGCCCAGCAGGAGCAGCAGGTAGGCGCGGGCCTCGACGTCGCGGCGGTAGATCTTCAGGCTCTTGCCGCGCCAGGCGGTGTAATGAGTGGCGAAGTTGATGCCGGCCAGCAGCATGAACACGATCAGCACGAATTCGATGCGCGGCGAATTGAAGTAGCCGATGCTGGCGTCATGGGTGGAGAAGCCGCTCAGCGACAGGGCCGAGAAGGCATGGCAGATGGCGTCGAACCAGTTCATCCCGGCCAGCCGCAGCAACAGCATGCAGGCCGCGGTGAGGACGATATAGATCAGCCACAGGGAGCGCGCGGTCTGCACGAAGCGCGGCGTCAGGCGGCTGTCCTTGATCGGCCCGGTGGATTCGGCGCGGTACACCTGCATGCCGCCGATGCCGAGCAGCGGCAGCACCGCCATGCCCAGGGTGATGATGCCCAGGCCGCCGAGCCAGCACAGCTCGTGGCGCCACAGGTTGACGGCATGCGGCAGGTTGTCGAGGCCGCTGAGCACGGTGGCGCCGCTGGTGGTGACGCCGGACATGGCCTCGAAATAGGCGTGGGTGAAGGACAGCCCGGGCAGCGCCAGCATCAGCGGCAGGCTGGCCGAGGCCGCGGTGAGCGCCCAGGCCAGGGCCACCAGCAGGTAGCCGTCGCGCGACTTGAGATCGCGCGCGTAGGGCCGGGTGAAGTGCCACAGCGCCAGCCCGATGAGCAGGTCGGCGCCGCCGGCCAGTGTAAAGGCCCGCAAGGCGCCGTCGCCATAGAACAGGGCCGCGCCGATGGGCGCGAGGTAGGCCGCCCCGAAAGCCATCAGCAGCAGGCCCAGCGGGTTGGCGACGTACAGTATGTCCTTGAACAAGCGGTACAGGCCCCAGTTCGAAAAATCCCCTGGGCGCAGTTTACACGCGCGAGGCCGTAGCCACGGCCGTTGTGCAGCAACCCCGCGGTATGCCAGAGTCCCGCCATGCCGCTACCGGGGATGCCATAAGGGATGGTTCACGCATGAGCAGCATCGATTCCGCCTTGGCGGCCGATGAAGCCGCGATCCGCCGCCTGGCCGCGCTGTACGCGCGCGCCATGGACCGCAACGAGCCGCAGCTGCTGGCGGAGATCTTCACCGCCGATGCGCTGCTGGAAGGCCCCGGCTTCGCCATGCGCGGACACGGCGAGATCTGCGCCATTCCAGGCATGCTCAGCCAGATGTACAGCCGCACCCTGCACCAGATCCACAACCAGACCGTCCGCATCTCCGGCGACAGCGGCGAGGCGGAAACCTACTGCACCGCCAACCACCTCACCGCGCAGGGCCGCGGCGCCAGCAACCTGGTCTGGGCGATGCGCTACCACGACCGGCTGGTCCGCGAAAATGGCCACTGGCGCTTCCAGCAGCGCAGCGCGGTGATCGACTGGACCGAGACGCGTCCGGCACAATTGACCGCCCCGCCCGCTTCGGGCTGAAACGAAACCGCGCCTTCATCCATGTCCGTCTTCACCAAGGTCAGCCACGCCGAGTTGCAGGAATTCCTGCTGCGCTTTCCCCTGGGCGAGCTGATCGGCTACCAGGGCATCGGCGAAGGGGTGGAGAACACCAACTATTTCGTCGACACCAGCGAGGGCCGCTGGGTGCTGACCCTGTTCGAGCGGCTCGACTACAACGACCTGCCGTTCTTCCTCGGCCTGATGGAGCATCTGGCGCATCGCGGCTTCCCCAGCGCCATGCCGGTGCCGGACAGCAGCGGACGCAACCTCAACCTGCTGCACGGCAAGCCGGCGGCGCTGGTGATGCGGCTCGGCGGCCAGAGCGTGCTGTTCCCCAACCTGGCGCAGTGCGCCGCCGTGGGCCGCGTGCTTGGCGACCTGCACGTGCTCGGCCAGACCTATGCCGGCCGCTGCAAGAACGACCGCGGGGTGGAGTGGCGGCGCAGCACCGCCGAGGCCCTGCTGCCCAAGGTGGATGCGGAAACCCGCACACTGATCGAGACCGAGCTGGCGGCGCAGGCCACGCTCGACTTCGGCACGCTGCCGCAGGGCGTGATCCATGCCGACCTGTTCAAGGACAACGTGCTGTTCGTCGACGACCGCCTCAGCGGCGTGATCGACTTCTACTACGCCTGCAACGACGCCCTGCTCTACGATCTCGCCATCACCCTCAACGACTGGTGCACCGAGCCCGACGGCCACGTCAACCAGGCGCGGGCGCATGCCCTGCTCGAAGCCTACCTGTCGCGCCGCGAACCGAACGCGGCCGAGCGCGCCGCGTGGCCGCTGGTATTGCGGGCGGCCGCGTTCCGCTTCTACCTGTCGCGGCTCTACGACTGGACCTTCCCGCGCGAAGGCGACCTGGTGCATATCAAGGATCCGGCGCAGTACCGGCGGATACTGGAGCGGCATCGCGAGCAGGTGCCACCGCTGTAGGCAACCGCTTTTCTTCCCCTCCCCTGCGACCGCAGGGGAGGGGGAACGAAAGAGTATCAGCAGCAGCGACTACTCCCTCGCCGATAGCGCGACGCCAGCCGCTCCCGGAAAAATTCCTCGTAGCTCATCACCGGCTCGTCCGGATGATGCGCCCGCCGGTGCGCGACATAGCCCTGGTAATCGGGAACGCCGACCGCCAGATGCGCCGTCTGCTCCAGCTTGTGCGCGAATGCGCGCAGCCGGCCGGCAAGGCTTTGCAGGCTAGCGGACAGGCGCGGCGACATAGGGCGCCTCCAGGGCGGTCGGCTGCGCGGCACGCCGCGCCTTCCATGCGGCGCGCGCACCGAACAGCAGGGTCAGCACCACCACCGCCATGAACAGCAGGGTCAGCGCCGCGTCGACCTGATCGTTGCGCACGATGCGCTGCATGTCGGCGATGGACTTCGCCGGCGCCAGCACCTGCCCTTGCGCCAGCGCCTCACCGAACTTCCGCGCGTGGGCGAGGAAGCCGAGCTTCACGTCGTCGGAGAACATCTTCTGCCAGCCGGCGCTGAGGGTGCAGACCAGCAGCCAGGTCATCGGCAGCGCCGTCACCCACAGGTAGCGCTCGCGCTTCATCTTGATCAGGACCACGCTGGCGAAGATCAGCGCCAGGCCGGCGAGCATCTGATTGGAAATGCCGAACAGCGGCCACAGGGTGTTGACCCCGCCCAGTGGATCGACCACGCCCTGGTAGAGGAAGTAGCCCCAGCCGCCGACGCACAGGGCGGTAGCGGCCAGGTTGGCGGCCCAGGATTCGGTGCGGCGGAACGGCGCATAGGCGGCGCCGAGCAGGTCCTGAATCATGAAGCGGCCGATGCGCGTGCCGGCATCGACGGTGGTGAGGATGAACAGTGCCTCGAACAGAATGGCGTAGTGGTACCAGAAAGCCATCATGCCGGCGCCGGGCATCAGGCCGCGCAGGATCTGCGCCATGCCTACCGCCAGGGTCGGCGCGCCGCCGGCGCGGGACAGGATGCTGCCCTCGCCGATGTCCCGCGCGGTCTGCGTCAGCATCTCCGGCGTGAGGCTGAAGCCCCAGCCGGAGATCGCCTGCGCCGCCGATTCGACAGTGTTGCCGATCAGCGCCGCGGGGCTGTTCATGGAGAAGTACACGCCGGGCTCCAACACGCTCGCCGCCACCAGGGCCATGATGGCGACGAAGCTCTCGGTCAGCATGCCGCCGTAGCCGATGAAGCGCGCGTTGGCCTCGCTGTCGAGCATCTTCGGCGTGGTGCCGGAAGAAACCAGGGCATGGAAGCCGGAGACCGAGCCGCAGGCGATGGTGATGAACAGGAACGGGAACAGGCTGCCGGCGAAGACCGGGCCGCTGCCGTCGATGAAGCGGGTCAGCGCCGGCAGCTTCAGCTCCGGCCGCACCAGCAGGATCGCCACCGCCAGCAGGCTCACCGTGCCGACCTTGAGGAAGGTGGAGAGGTAATCGCGCGGCGCCAGCAGCAGCCACACCGGCAGCACCGAGGCGACAAAGCCGTAGGCGATGAGCATCCAGGCCAGCTGCACGCCGCTGAAGGTGAAGGCGCGCGACCACTCCGGATCGGCCGCGACCACGCCGCCCAGCCAAACCGACAGCAGCAGCAGCACGATGCCGATAGCGGACACTTCCAGCACGCGGCCGGGACGCAGGAAACGCAGGTACAGGCCCATGAACAGGGCGATGGGCAGGGTGGCGGCGACGGTGAAGGTGCCCCAGGGGCTGACTGCCAAGGCCTTGACCACGATCAGCGCCAGCACCGCCAACAGGATCAGCATGATGGCCAGCGTGCCGACCATCGCCACCCAGCCGGCGGCGGGGCCGATCTCGCTGCGGATCATGTCGCCGAGCGAGCGCGCATCGCGCCGCGTCGACATGAACAGGATGACGAAATCCTGCACCGCGCCGGCGAGGATGGCGCCGGCGAGGATCCACAGGGTGCCGGGCAGGTAGCCCATCTGCGCCGCCAGCACCGGCCCGACCAGCGGCCCGGCCCCGGCGATGGCGGCGAAGTGGTGGCCGAACAGAACGTACTTGTCGGTCGGCACGTAGTCGAGGCCGTCGTTGCGCCTTTGCGCCGGCGTGGCGCGCGTGGGGTCCAGGCGCAGCGCCCTGTCGCCGATGAAGCGGCCGTAAAAGCGGTAGCCGATGAAGAACACGCACAGCGCCGCCGCTACCAGCCACAGGGCGTTGATGCTTTCGCCGCGATGCAGGGCGATGACCGCGAGGCAAACCGCGCCGAGTACCGCGAATAACGCCCAGCCCAGTGAGGCTGCCGCCGGCTTCATGCATTTCTCCCGATTCAGCAGAATTTGAAACGGAGATTCGGCTGAAAGCGGAGGCCGGTCAAGCCTTCGCTAGCGCGCCGCCGGGAGACGACGCGCCGTGTCGGAGGAGGATCAGCTACCGGAAGGGCAAACCCCGGTGGGAGGAGTGGAACCGTTGTAGGAAAGCGGCAGGCAGGAAGTCACGATGACCGGCTGGCCATTTTGAAACGTCTCCCAGAGCAGGGTTCCGGAGCCTACCTGCACCCCCAGCAAAGCGAGCAGCGGATTGAGCAGACTGTCGACCAGGTTGGTCACCGGCGTCAGCACCGCCGTGTTGAGGGCCGCGATAATGGGATCGAGCAGCCCACTCAGGGCGATGCCCAGCACGTCGACGTTCAGGTTGTTCTTGTTCACCAGGTTGCCCACCAGCGTGGTGATGCCGGCTGCGATGTTGGTGCTGGAAACCGGCGTCTGCGGATTGCTGGTGTCAGGCGTAGCGCAGATGTTCGACGTGGTGTCGTTGCAGGCAACATAGTTGTAGGTGTGCGTCGAATTCTTGGCCAGCGTGGGCGTGGCGTAATTGACGAACGGGCCTGCCGTGCCGCTCCCGGAACCGAGTCCTCCACTGGCTCCATTCGACGTGACCGGGTTGTTTTTGACACCCAGCGTGACGATGGGAATTGAAATGCCCAGAATGTTCAACGCCGTCACGTTGAGCAGCGTCGTGTCAGCGGGCTGGGCAGTCAGGGGCGCCGAAATATTGGCGGGGTTGAACGAGCCGAGCGCCAGATTGATCAATCCGGTGGTCATGGCCACAGTGGCACTGGGATTAGGGCTGCTGGCGGTGGGGCAGATGAGCGTGGAAATCGTGCCCTTTGCCGCCGCCACACTCACATCAAGTCCCAGATTGACGGTGGCCTTGGCCAGAAGGCCGACCAGCGCTCCGAGCCCGCTGCCACTGGTATCCACATTGGCCCGCAACATCAGATTGACTTGCGCGGTGGTCTGCGTGGTGCCAACCGGACCGAGCGCGGAAAACTGCGGGGGTTGCAGCACCGAGAGGTAGATATTGATATTCGCCAGGCCCGGGATAGTCACCGCCGGCGTCAGCAAAATGGTGATACCGGTCTTGGCGGCGGCGGCCTGGCCGATCTCCTGGAGCATGTCGAGCGCGTTGATGAACGGCACATTCGCGGCCACATCGGTAATGGTGGGATTGAGCCCCACCGCGACGTCGCCCAGCAGCGATGCCAGCGGCACTTGGGCGCCGGCCTGGGCTGATCCCAGGGTCAGCCCGGTAAGCAGGTTGGACACGGACGGGTTGACGTTGTTGACGGCCACATTGAGAAGATTCTGCAGCGCGGCGATGTTGGTCGTGGCCGACAGCAGGCTGGACAGATCGGTCACGTTTGCCGCCAGCATCAGGTCGGCGAGGGACAGCTGCGTCTGGGCCAGTCCCTGGTAGTCGGCGAGGCTCAGATTGAGGCTGGTCCCAAGCAGCCCGCCCAGCAGCGAATTGAGCAGGGCGGAATTCGCAGTATTCAGATTGGCCAGTGTCGAACCGATCGTAAACGCACCCAGGGGCTGCTCCTGGGCGGTTGCCGATGCCATCAGTGTGACGGGCGCGCCGCCTGGAAAAAGGCCGCCGCCGAGAATACTGGGCGCGGTTCTTTCCAGATTGACGCGCACCGCGTTGATCTGCGAGTTGCCATCGGCCAGGGGCACGAAGGTGTGGGTGCCGGAATTGTTGCTGATCATGCCGACCTGCACAGCGGGCGCACCGCCAATGCCGGTGAGCAGGCCCA